>Ga0209913_1000738_pt1 | contig 24172 bp, 18 predicted proteins | sample PersoiDNA2013203_FD_185805 | JGI IMG/M metagenome (GOLD analysis project Ga0209913, IMG submission 185805) | Permafrost soil microbial communities from the Arctic, to analyse light accelerated degradation of dissolved organic matter (DOM) -... | ecosystem: Environmental > Terrestrial > Soil >... | reverse complement strand
TGCCGCCCCAGACGCAGCCGGTGTCGAGTCCGATCAGGTTGGGGCGCAGCGTCAATCCCAGTGATGCCCAGTGGCCGAACACGCAGGTGACATCGGCAGTCTGGCGGTCGGGCATGTCAAACCACGGTATATATCCGGGCGGTGCGGCCTCGAGTCCTTCTTTTATTGAAAAATCGATGCCGCCATCAGGCCGGCAAAAACGCATCCGCGTCAGCGTATTGATGATGCAGCGCAGGCGGTCATAGCCGACCAGATCGTCCGACCAGATCGCCGGTTCGTTGCCGTACATGTGACGCAGGAAGTCGACCCAGTCGGGACCACGCAGCATGGTTTCGACTTCATGGGCCAACGCCATGGTCTTCTGTGCATCCCATTGCGGAAATACGCCAGCGTGAAACAGTAGATGATTTTGCTCAAACAAAGCCAGCGGGCGGTGGCGTACCCAGTCGATCAGCTCGTCGCGGTCGGATGCATTGAGAATATCGTCCAGCGTGTCGGTCTTGTGTTGCGAACGGATGCCTTGCGAGACCGCCAGTAAATGCAGATCGTGATTACCCAGCAAGGCTTGGGCGCGCGGGCCTAGCGCGCGCAGCCGTCGTAAGGTCGCCAGCGATTGCGGGCCGCGATTGACCAAGTCGCCGACGAATAGTAGTTGAGTATCGGATGAGGTTTGATTAATCAAGGCCAGCAGATTTTGCAGTTGTTGGCCGCAGCCTTGGATGTCGCCGATGGCGTAAAAAGACATTCTTTTGCAGTCCCTGAAAGGGTGTCAGACAACAACACTATCGTTGTAACACCGCTGTCACAATCGGTGTCTATCTTGGCTTGAGAGGAATATCATCCTTGCGATTATTGCCAAAGATGTTACTTGATGTTCATGTGAGTGCGGGCGGCATTGGGGTTATTCGAACAACGCATTAAAAACTACTGGCTAGTATGTAAGAGGTGGCGCTCTGGATTTAAATTTCAGAAAAACGATTGCCCGCTCCGCTCATTGAATCGGTGCGTTTTTATCGTTCTTTTATGTGATTAAGTCAATTGTTATGGTCTTTTGATTCAGATCGTGGAGCAAAAGCGAAGTTCTATTGGTAGAATGCCCTACTGGGCGGATGGAGATGCCAATGGGATATTTTTGACTATTTCTACGAAAATAGTCAAAAAATATTACTTCAATAATAATTGGGTACTCACGCCATTTTGATACATTAGAAAAATTCCAGAAAGAGCGCGCAAATGCAAAGTGAAAGATCTTTATGTCGACAGTGAACTTACAGAAAAAAGAGAATGGTGACGGAATATTTAGCATCGGTGAATTAGCGGCGGTAATATGCAATCAGTGGAAGTTGATGGGTCTTTGCCTCATGATCGCTCTGGCATGCGGCGTGCTGCTATATGTCGTGGTGCCAGTTAAATGGAAAGGCACGCTCACGGTTCAAATTGGGAGAATTCCGCAAAAAGCAGCGAATGAAAATCCCTTGATTGAGCCCGCAGATCAATTGGTCGCAAGAGTAGAGGGCAAGGATTTTCTTAATCAGGTAATGGTAAGAGCCAAGATCCCGGCGTCAGAGATAAAAAAGCCAGAAGTTGTTTTGCTGGAGCAGTCGCTAAAAGCGATTTCGATACGAAATGCGGACTTCGTCCAAATATCATTCTCTGCGTACACCACAGATGAGATCAAGAGCCTGGGTTCTGCCATTGCGCAAGAAATCCTGACGGTTCATGGTCATATATCGGAGCCAATCCGGCAAAGACTTGCTGCAGATCTGAAAAGCGTTGTCAACGATATCTCTCAGGCAGATATGGATCGTGCCCGACTGGATGCTGAGTTGGCGGGTTTGAAAGCAGTGACGGGCGACAGGCAGTACATTGCCAATGTCACTGTGCTCAATCTGCTGGAAAATAACTCTCTGCATCGCGATCGACTGCGTAAAGTTCGCTCAGATCTTGAAAGAGATATGGCTCCAAGCAATCTCTATCCATCAAGCGTCACCGAAGTGCAAATGGATACCACTCCTTATTTTCCCAAATTGGGAGTCTTTCTTGCCGTGGCAGCTATTTTCGGCATTATCGCGGGGCTGATCGTTGCCTTGACCGTAAGCCGTCGTCAAAACTTGTAAGGCTAGGTTTTGACTTGGACTGAATATCGTAGTGAATCTGTCGAATCATCATCATTTAGTAAATCTTATGCATAAAAGAATTGTTTCCGTAATCGGCCTCGGTTATGTCGGATTGCCCGTTGCAGTAGCTTTCGGGGCTATCTCTCGAACAATCGGTTTTGATATCAATGCACAACGCTTATCGGAACTTCGTGCCGGTCATGACAGAACCAACGAAGTGGATTCGGAAAGCCTGCTGGCCGCAGACATCTTTTTTACGGATGACATTTCGCAGCTCTCGCAGGCAGATTTTCATATCGTTGCCGTCCCGACGCCGGTTGATCATGCGCATCAACCGGATCTGTCACCTTTGGAGCGGTCGTCGGAAACAGTGGGGAAGGCGCTGAAGAAGGGCGATATCGTTGTCTATGAGTCAACTGTCTATCCTGGTGTGACCGAGGAAGTCTGCGTGCCGATTCTAGAGCGAGTTTCCAAGCTCACATGCGGAGTCGATTTTACCGTAGGCTATAGCCCGGAACGGATTAATCCGGGTGACAAAGAGCATACTTTTACTAAAATTACAAAGGTAGTTTCCGGTCAAGACGCGGCCACTCTCGACGTAGTCGCAGATGTCTACAGTTCAGTGGTAACCGCCGGTGTGCATAAAGCGGCATCCATCAAGGTGGCAGAAGCTGCCAAGGTAATTGAGAATACGCAGCGCGACCTCAATATCGCGCTGATGAATGAACTTGCGATCATTTTTGACCGCATGGGAATCGACACGCTGGATGTTCTGAAAGCGGCCGGTACAAAATGGAATTTTCTGAATTTCACACCGGGATTGGTGGGCGGGCATTGTATTGGCGTGGACCCTTATTACCTTACGCATAAGGCGGAAATTCTCGGCTATATTCCCCAGGTTATTTTGTCCGGTCGCCGCATTAACGACAGTATGGCGGCGTATGTGGGGCAGCAAACAATCAAGCAGATGATTCACGCAGGGCATTCAGTGTCGGGTAGTACGGTGACGATATTGGGTCTGACATTTAAAGAGAATTGTCCGGACTTGCGTAATTCCAAAGTCGTCGAAGTTGTAAAAGAGTTGCAAGAATTTGGCGTGAAGGTGCAGATTTGCGATCCGCATGCAGACCTGGAAGAGGCGCGTCATGAATATGGCCTTGCGTTGACGCCGATTTTTGAACTTGAGCCCGCCGCCGCCTTGATTTTTGCAGTTGGACACAAAGAATTTGTGGGTTGGAAGGTCCCCGACCTGCTCAAATTGCTAAGCGAACGTCCTGTTGTTGTCGATGTTAAAGGTGTGTGCGATGCAGTCGCAATTGTTGATGCAGGGATCAAGTTTTGGCGCCTATGATTGATCAGGAAATGACTCACTACGAACAAGTTGTCGACCAACTCAAAATATCCCCGAAAAAATGGTTGATTACCGGTGTTGCAGGATTTATCGGTTCAAATTTGCTGGAGACTTTGCTCAAGCTGGACCAGTATGTCGTCGGACTCGACAATTTTGCGACTGGATATCAGCGCAATCTTGACGAAGTAAAGAGTCTCGTCACGGTCGCTCAATGGGAACGTTTCCATATGATAGAGGGCGACATTTGCAAACTCGAAGATTGCCACAAGGCCGTCGCCGGTGTGGACTATGTGTTGCAACAAGCCGCATTGGGTAGTGTGCCGCGCTCGTTGGACGATCCTATCCGGACGCATCAGACCAATGCTGACGGGTTTTTGAATATGCTGGTGGCGAGCCGTGATGCCAACATAAGCAGGTTTGTCTATGCCGCCTCAAGTTCCACTTATGGCGACCATCCTGGCTTGCCGAAAGTGGAGGACCGTATTGGGAAGACGCTGTCTCCGTACGCCGTTACCAAGTATCTCAACGAGCTCTATGCCGATGTGTTTTCGCGTTGCTATCAATTGCCGACGATCGGACTGCGTTATTTCAATGTGTTCGGCTCCCGGCAGGATCCGCAGGGAAGTTACGCGGCAGTGATTCCAAAGTGGTTTGGCGGATTGTTGAATGAAGAGGAAATTTTCATCAATGGTGACGGCCAGACCAGCCGGGATTTTTGCTATATAGCCAACGCAGTGCAGGCCAATATTCTCGCTGCGACGACAGACAACGAAAACGCGATAAATCAAATTTACAACGTAGCTGTCGGTCATCGCACCACACTCAATCAGCTCTATGACTATATAAAAACCTTAGTCTTGGAACTTGGTGTCGGTTCGCCCGCAGCACAACCTGTTTATCGAGACTTTCGGGGGGGCGATGTGAAACACTCGCAAGCCGATATCAGCAAAGCTAGCGAAAGATTGGGGTATGCACCTACGCATGATGTGAAGCAAGGGCTTGCGATTATCGCCGGGTGGTATCAAAATTTTTTTGCGCCCCTCAAATGATCCATCAGCAACTCGGTAGATCGGCATTGTCCCGGTGTGCTTGGCAGAACGCGCATAGAGTAAATCGTGATCGATACTAGATACAGAAATACGGTTGCGGAAATAGTCCTGTTGTCGATGATCTTGATGGCAGGTCTGACTCTTTATCTGTCTGACCTGGATAAGTCTTCTGTTTTTGTGATTTATTCCGGCTCTCTCTTACTGGTCGTCGTGCTCATATTGTCGGCTTTTGACAATATGCTGTTTGCTGCCCGATTGCTTCTGTTGTTTCTCGTCGGGGCTTATCCGCTTGCGATCAAATTGCTCGGGGAGAATTTGTATTTTTCCGTGTTTGAATTCGGAACCCAGACACTGGATATTGCCACCACAATGTATGCACTGAGTCTGATTGCGGTGGTAGGCGCTTATATCGGCTGGAAGGCGGGGAATAGAGCCAGTAGCGGTGCCAGCTCGTCGGCAGCGAGGGATACGCTGCCAGAATTCGACGACTACTATTGCTGGATTTTTTATCTTGCAACCTTCTTTACGATCTGCTCCGGCTATCTGATTGTCAGTTCCTCCACGGGAACCATCCTTGATTCTGCATACGGGAGCGGGACCGAAGGCGTTCCTGTTATCGGCAGTGCGAGTGCGATTGGTGGTATTTGCTTATCGGTGATGTTTTATTGCGGGCTGATAGCAAGAAAAAAGATCTACAGTCTCATCATCGTTTTGGCAGCCATTTATCTTCTGGTCTGGTGTCAGATCTTGCGCGGACTGCGGCAAGATGTGGTTGGTGCGCTTTTTTCGTGCATGATTTTGTATTTGGTGTTTGAGCTGAAAAATGTCTCGCTCAAGCTGAAATACATCCTGTACCTTTTACCTTTGTTCCTGTTGCTTGAGTTATGGGGATTGATAAGAACCGGACTAAGTTTGTTTCTGGCCGGTCGTGTGAGCATTACAGAGTTGTTCGACATGGGGCTCGGCAACGCGGCAGTCATTCCTGGTGTGGTGTACTCAGGGACACTTGGTCCGATTGCGACGACATTTGCCAATGTAGTCGCCTTGTTTAAGCGGAATTCTATCGATTTTCTGTACGGATCAGGATACTTCGATTATCTATTAAGAACACCTCCTGAATTCTTGTATCCCGATCGGCCGCAGGATTACGCAATGATGTTCCCGAAATATGGGCTATCTAGTGGAGGAGGCTTTTTTGAGTTGGCAGAGGCTTATCTGAATTTTGGACTGGCGGGCGCTTTCTTCATTCCACTGTTAATCAGTTTTGTTATTGCGTTTGTTTATTCTCGGGCGCGGAAAAATTTTGGGATTTTTTATATTTTTCTCTTGTCGTCAATACTTTGTGTTTGGCTCCGAGGAGCTTGGTATCAGACATTTGCGTTTTATAAATCCTTTGTGTCGGCAATATTTTTGTATTGCGTGATTCATTGGATTGCCGTTTTCTTCACCCGAACTCGCAGGCCTGCGGTATTCGCCGAACGTCCCGGAGACTAGGCGGCTTCCGGGCATGTTCCCCCCAAAGTACGTGGTCCGCCACATTTCGTAACCAGAAGAAGATTTATATGCGAAAGCGAGTGTTTGTCGTCTTCGGGGCAGCGGTGACGCAGAAGCTCTCGGTAATGATCATGACCGTTGCCGCAGCTCGCATGATCGGTGCAGAAGAATTTGGCAAATTTGCCATCGTCTATGCAACCTGTGTCAATTTGACCGGGTTCATCGGAGACGGGCTGGCCGCGACGGTCAACCGCCATGTGCCACTGGCAAAAAAACAGACAGCCTCTGCGCAATATGAAGTCGCTGGTATGTTGGTGTCATTTTGTTGGCTGTTGGCCGTCGTGCTTTGTCTTCTCATGCTTATCGCGGCGCCGGTGCTTAGCCATGTCATCAGCGGCGATACCGAACTGACCTCGTACGTTCGTATTTCGAGCCTGATCACCTTATTTTTGTTGCCGAACACGGTGGCCAGTGCATTGCTCAACTCATTTGAGAAGGCCCTGCCTGCGGCGATTTCTTCTGCATTCGGAGCGGTGATCTCCGTCAGTTTAGGCTTGCTCGGCGCCGTATATCATGGCGCTTTCGGGATGTGCGTCGGCTTTGCCATCGGCACCATGGTGCTGACATTGATGTATTTTTTTCTGATTAAAAAGTATTTTTCGACGACCTTCGTCGGCATTAAATATCTTAAATTGTTTTTCAATTCGGGGATTTTTTCTTCTTTTACTTTTCCTACCATGGCGACGATGGCATTGGGCGGTCCCATCCATTGGCTGTGCATGAGTTTTCTCGGGTCCTCGCCCTCAGGAATCCGGCAAATAGCGATCTTTAGCGCTCTTTTTCAGTGGTATACAATTTTGACCTTTATTCCCGCTTCGCTGATGAATTTCACCGTGCCATGGCTGGCGAAAATCAAGTCTGAGCGGGAAGGGCAATTCCGTGAATACGCTCTGAAGATACTACTGGCAAACATAGCCATCGGCGCTGCACTGCTCGCCATGGCACTTGTGTCTAAAAAATACATCTTGGCTTTATATGGTCCGGATTTTTCTGGTGAAGGTGAAGTTCTGGTTTTATTGGCGACATGCGGATTCGTCGCGTCTCTGATTACCATCATGAATCAAATTTCCTGGGCGTCAGGTAAGACGTGGGGCAATCTTTTGACCGCCTCGGTATACGGCGCTACGTATGTCGCAGGGACTTTCCTTCTTGTTAAAATTTTTAATCAGGGCGTGGTCGGGTTGGTGTGGGCCATTCTGATTGCGTGCCTGGTTCAAGGGATGATTCAAGCCAAGTTTTCTTTTTTTTCCAGCTCAAAATAAAGAGGTGGCCCAGTTGTGCATTGCCCGTTTATCTAGGCACGTGTTTTTGCATTGGTATCACCGCGATCCGCGCAGCGAGATGCGGCGTTGGGCCTTTTGAGGTCCGGCATGTCGATTCTTGGCGCTGGTGATAATCCGATTTGATCGGCACTTTTAATCGGCGTATCAATTTTTCAATAATATTGTCCGTATCAAATTCAAATTAATTTTTCCGAGGGCGTACATGTGCGGTTTAGTTGGGACAGTGTCCTGGTCAGACTTAGAAAAAGATAGAAGTAACTACATCAATGCTGCCCTGGATTCCATCGAAACACGAGGACCGGATGGACGGGGCATTTGGCAGGATGCCACTTGTCATTTCGGCCATCTCCGGTTATCGATTATTGATTTGACCGACAAAGCATCGCAGCCAATGCTGTCTGTGGATGACGAGCGCTATGTCATCGTGTTCAACGGAGAAATTTACAACTACGAATCCATCAAACGTGAAATTGGGGATCGTTACCCTTGGCGTACCAATTCCGATACCGAGGTCATCCTCGCGTCCTATATTCTTTGGGGTGCTGATTGCCTACAGAAATTCACCGGGATGTTTGCGTTTGCCATCTGGGATCGTGTTGAGAAATGCTTGTTTCTTGCGCGCGACCGCGTTGGGGTAAAGCCTTTGTATTTTCATGCGGGGGATGGGATTTTTGCGTTCGCGTCGCGCCCGCGCGCGCTCTATAAGCTGATTCCTGACTTGCCGCGAGAGTTTGACAAACAGGCCCTGCGATTCTATCTGGAGGCCGGATACATACCGGCGCCATTGTCGTGCCACCGCGCCATTCGCAAACTGGAGCCGGGCCACTATCTGCGTATCAGCGCAACTGCATTCGAAAAAATTTGCTACTGGTCCCTCGATGAAGTGGCCACCGATGCGTCGTTGAATGACCGAAGTGAAGAACAGCTGCTCGATGAGCTGGACGCTCTTATCGATAAATCGGTCCAGTTGCGCATGGTCAGCAACGTACCGGTTGGCGCCTTCTTGTCGGGCGGAATCGATAGCTCATTGGTGGTTGCGTATATGAAAAAGCACGCGACTGCCCCCATCAAAACATTCACGATCGGATTCGACGACCAAGCGTTTGACGAGAGCAAGCATGCGCAGGCGGTCGCGGACCATTTGCAGACGGAGCATATTTGCGAGCGGCTATCTCCTCAAGACCTTCTGGCCTTGATGCCAAAATATCTTGAGGAATATGACGAGCCCTTTTTCGACTATTCGGCCTTTCCGGTCATGGCCGTGTCGCGGCTGGCGCGGCAGCATGTCACTGTAAGTCTGTCCGGCGATGGTGGCGACGAGGCCTTTGGCGGGTATCACTACTATCGTATCGCACAAAAACTGAGTCTCTTGCAGCGTTGGCCAAAATTTGTTCGGATCGGCCTTTCGAAATTTCTGTGCGCACTACCGTCACATAAATTCAGTTTGCTCGGTGGGGTTCTTCAGACCTCCGGCGACGCCGCAACTTTCGCATTCATGCGCAGCGTCATTAAGGACTTCAAGCAGGTAATGACAGCGCAGATGGCTTCCGAAACCCGCTCGCTGGCCGATTTGTTTGCACAGCGCAGTGCCTCTTTTCCTCACGATCTTGAGGCTGGCGAGGCGGCGATGCGTTTGGACCTGGCGTTTACACTCGTAGACGATTATCTGCAGAAAGTTGATGTCGGCAGCATGGCTTTTTCGCTCGAAGCAAGAGAGCCTTTGCTTGATCAATCCATTCTGGAGTGGGCTGCAAGCTTGCCTGCGAAGTGGAAGGTCCGTGGCAGCGTGAATAAATACCTGCTGCGCAAATTGGCGTACCGCCATATTCCGCAGGAAATCCTGGATCGTCCCAAAATGGGATTCAGTGTTCCAATGGCAAAGTGGCTGCGCTCCGATTTAAGGCCTTGGGCGGAGGCCTTGTTGGCAGACCGTGCTTCGATGCAAAAAGTCGGGCTGGAACACGCAGAGGTCATGCAGGTATGGAAAGATCATCAGGATGGACGCAGAGATGCGCAAAGCTGTCTGTGGTCTATCTTGATTTTGCTGCAATTTACTCAGAGTTTTGATGCGAAACAATGAAAATCGTTATAAACGCTTTATCCGCCAGAATCGGCGGCGGACAGACATATCTCAATCAGTTATTGCGTCGTCTGCCTGATGCCGATGATCTGCAAATCTTTATTTATGCAGCGGACTCTCTGGATATTCCAGATCATCCCAGGATTACTCGCTTGCAATCCGGCTTGCGCAGTGAGAATCCCGTATTGCGCACCTTGTGGGAAAAATACGTACTTCCCCGCAAGTTGCGTCAATTAAATCCAGACATCTTTTTCTGCCCTGGCGGCGTGCTGGCAACGCAGGTGCCTGAGCGTTGTCGTACCGTCACCATGTTTAGAAATATGGTGCCTTTCGACGATATGGTTAAAAAGCAAATGCCCTATGGTTTGCAACGAATCAGGGTGTGGCTGCTGGAAAAAGTGATGCTGAAAAGCATGGCTCGCGCCGACCTGGTCATATTCATTTCCGAATATGCCCGAAGCGTGATCGAAGCCCGCATACGTGTAAAAAAGGCAATAACCATACCTCATGGAATTGCGTCTCATTTTCGGACGCAGGATCCCCATAAATCGGTGTCGGATATTTTGCCCGGTAAACCTTATGTCCTCTATGTTTCAAGATTTGAATCATATAAGCATCACTACGAGGTTGTTTCGGCATATATGGCTTTGCCGTCGGTATTGCAAGAAAAATACGATCTGGTTCTTGTGGGTGAAAATGACAACCCATTTGGTGAGAGAGTCCGGGATTTGATAGGAAGTAGAGGTTTTACCGGTAAAATCCACATGTTGGGTGGCGTAAAATACGCAACTTTGCCGAATGTCTATCATCAGGCTGAATTGATTGTCTTTGCGTCGTCTTGTGAGAACTGTCCCAATATCTTATTGGAGGCGCTGTCAGCCGGAAGACCAATTATTTGTTCATCTGTCATGCCCATGCCAGAATTCGGCGGGGATGCAGTGGCGTATTTCGATCCGGCAGATGTCAACAGCATTCGGGATCAAATGTCTTCGTTGCTGTCAGCGCCAGCCCTGTCCGCTGAATATGCGGAACGTGCGGTGAGGCAGGGGGCGAAATACGACTGGGATGTTACGGCACAACAAACCTGGTCCAATATCTTGGCGTTATGACGGTGAGCTCAGCCAGATAATGCAAGCCTCCTGCGGAGTTCTTGCGCATTACTCTTAAGAGATTGTCTATAGCATTTGATATCTCAGGTTCAAATGATTGGACATGATTTGTAATATCTCAAGCTAAATGAGGTTTTTATTTTGACTAAAATAGTGGTACTCGGAGCGTCAGGTATGTTGGGAAACGCGATGTTTCGTTTGTTATCTGAAGTCCCCGGCTTCCAAGTTCAAGGTGCCGTCCGCTCCCCTGGCAGTCTTGCCTCTTTTAAGGAAGTGTTGCGCCCAGATATCATAGTAGGAATTGATGTTGAAAATGCCGACAGCTTGTCTCGCCTGTTTGCGGCGACGAAACCTGACATCGTGATTAATTGCGTCGGATTGGTGAAGCAACTGGCTGAAGCTGATGATCCACTTGCTGCCATACCTATCAATGCACTGCTGCCTCATCGTTTGGCGCGACTATGTGAAATCGCAAAAGCACGACTGATTCATATCAGTACAGACTGTGTTTTCGCGGGCACTAAGGGCAACTACGTGGAAGCAGATTTTGCGGATGCCGGTGACTTGTATGGGCGAAGCAAGTATCTGGGAGAAGTCGACGCCCCACATGCCATCACGTTGCGTACATCAATCATCGGCCGAGAGTTGCGAAGTGCTCACGGCCTGGTGGACTGGTTTCTCACGCAAACTGAAGAAATTAAAGGATACACGCGCGCGGTCTTTTCCGGGCTTCCTACTGTCGAGTTGGCGAATGTCATCAAAGACTATGTGATTCCTCAGCCCGAATTGCACGGCCTATATCATGTATCGGCCAAGGCGATATCGAAACATGATCTTTTGCGCCTCATCGCTGCCGAATATAAAAAGCAAATTTCCATCGTGCCTGATGAGCATCTGATATTGGATCGGTCATTGAATTCGGAAAGATTTACGCAAGCCACGGGTTATGTTGCGGATGACTGGCCGAGCCTGATCAAAAAAATGCACGCTTTTGAGTAACCAGATTAGATTGATATTGGAGCAAGAAATATGTTCAAAGGGAAGAAACTATTGATTACCGGGGGGACGGGATCATTTGGCAACGCAGTTTTGCAGCGATTTTTGAAATCCGATCTGGATGAGATTCGTATTTTCAGTCGGGATGAGAAAAAGCAAGAAGACATGCGAATCGCTTTAAACAGCGACAAAGTAAAGTTTTATATCGGAGACGTGCGCGAGTATTCAAGCGTCCGCGAGGCGCTTAGGGGCGTCAACTATGTATTTCATGCCGCCGCCTTGAAGCAGGTTCCTTCTTGCGAATTCTATCCAATGGAAGCGGTGCGCACAAATGTGCTCGGCGCTGAAAATGTCATTCAGGCGGCAATCGAGAATGAGGTGGAGCGTTGCGTTGTCTTAAGTACTGACAAGGCGGTATATCCGATCAATGCCATGGGAATTTCCAAGGCAATGATGGAAAAGGTCATGGTCGCGAAATCCAGATTGTGTGATTCGTCGAAGACGGTGTTGTCGGCAACGCGATATGGCAACGTGATGGCCTCACGCGGTTCTGTAATTCCGCTTTTTCTCAGTCAATTGGCAGCAGGGAAGTCGTTGACTCTGACCGATCCAAGCATGACGCGTTTTCTGATGTCCCTGGAAGAGTCCGTGGACCTGGTGCTCTATGCATTTGAGAATGCACGTCCTGGGGATATTTTCGTTCAGAAGGCTCCAGCTTCCACAGTAGGAGATCTCGCGCAGGCACTTAATGAACTTCTGAAGCGTGAGAATCTGGTCAAGATCATTGGTACACGTCACGGTGAGAAATTATATGAATCACTTGTCTCTCGTGAGGAAATGGCGCGTGCTGAAGATCTGGGCGACTACTACCGCATTCCTGCCGATTCACGCGATCTGAACTATGACAAGTATTTTATTCAAGGCCAGACCGAAATCGCGGATATCGACGATTACACGTCGCACAATACGAATCGTCTGACAGTTGAACAAGTCAAACAGGTATTGCTGAAATTAGATATCGTAAGGGATGTTGTCAATGCTTAAAGTGATGACAATTGTCGGCACGCGTCCGGAAATCATCCGACTTTCGCGTGTCATCGAGAAGCTGGACAAGCATTGTGAACATGTGCTCGTGCATACGGGGCAAAACTATGATTATGAGCTGAATCAGGTTTTTTTCGATGATCTGGGTATTCGCAAGCCCGACTGTTTTATGGACGCTGCAGGCGAAACGCCGGCAGAGACGATTGGTAAAGTCATTGCGGCCACCGATAAAGTCATCGAGCAATATGCTCCGGAAGCCATTCTGATTTTGGGTGACACGAATAGCGCGCTTGGCGCCATCGCGGCCAAGCGTCGCAAGGTGCCGATTTTTCATATGGAAGCAGGCAATCGCTCATTCGATTTCCGCGTTCCGGAAGAAATCAACCGGCGTATTGTCGATCATACCGCGGACATCAATTTGCCCTACAGCACGATTGCACGCGAGTATCTGCTACGCGAAGGCATCGCCCCTGATCGAATCATCAAGACCGGCAGCCCGATGTATGAGGTGCTCAACCACTATCGTGCAGGGATAGCGTCATCAGATGTGCTGGGGCGTTTGGGGTTGGAAGACGGGAAATTCTTTGTGGTGAGTTCGCACCGTGAGGAAAATGTGGATACGCCCAAAAATCTTTCAAAGTTATCCGGGATCCTGAATCGCATTGCAGAGATGTACGACGAGCCGGTTATCGTCTCCACTCATCCCCGGACGAAAAAGAGAATTGATGCTGCAGGTCTGACGTTCCATCCGAACGTTCGCTTGCTCAAACCGCTGGGTTTCAACGATTACGTGAAGTTGCAGACTTGTGCGCGGGCGGTGTTGTCGGATAGCGGCACAATCACTGAAGAATCGTCGATCCTGAATTTCCCGGCTATAAACATACGCGAAGCGCATGAGCGGCCGGAGGGCTTCGAGGAAGCTGCAGTAATGATGACTGGACTTGAAGTCGAGAGAATTCTGCAAGCGTTATCCATCATCGATTCGCAGCCGCGTGGTGAAAAGCGTGCCCTGCGCATCGTTGAGGACTATGCGGTTCCGAATGTATCCGACAAGGTATTGCGCATTATCTTAAGTTATACCGATTACGTGAACCGGGTCGTATGGAGACGGGATTGGTAATGTTCACGTGCGGCTGGCAGGGTTAATAGCGTGAGAATATTAATTGTCACTCAGCATTTCTGGCCCGAGAACTTTCGGATCAACGACCTAGCCGAAAGTTTGTCGGAGCGAGGACACCAGATCACGGTGCTAACCGGCTTGCCTAATTATCCTGAAGGCAGTTTGTATCAGGATTTTGCTGAAAATCCTGCTGATTTCGATCGTTACAAAGTGATAGAAATCTGTCGTATTCCGCATGTGTTGCGGGGTAAGAGCAGAATACGTCTGGTGTTGAACTATATTTCCTACTTCCTTAGCGCAAGTGTGATCGGCGCCTGGAAGTTGCGAGGACGCAGATATGACGCGATCTTTGTTTTCGCGGTTTCGCCTATTACCGTTGCCATACCGGCCATTGTCCTGGGTAAATTAAAGCGTACGCCCGTGTTTCTCTGGGTGCAGGATCTGTGGCCTGAGACGCTTTCCGCCATCGGGGTGATACGCTCTCCGAGGGTGCTCGGCATGGTGGGGCGTTTGGTAAGTTGGATCTACGATAATTCCGATCATATTCTGATACAGTCGCGTGCATTCGCAGCTTCCGTTAAAAAATATTGCAGGAGCGCGGAAAAGCCGGGAAAGATGATTTATTTCCCCAATTGGGCTGAAGATGTTTTCAGTCAAGGGAGCGCAAGTTATCAATCTGCGGTAACGCGCAGAGACGATTTGTTTACGGTCATGTTTGCAGGCAATATCGGCGAGGCGCAGGATTTTCCCGCTGTGCTGGATGCAGCCGAGATGCTGCGTGACAATCAGCGGATACGCTGGATAATCGTCGGAGACGGCCGGGCGAAAGATTGGGTGGCATCGGAGGTGACGCGTCGTGGCCTGGAGTCGTGTGTCCAATTGGCCGGGCGCTTCCCGGTGGAGGTGATGCCAGCTTTCTTTGCGTGTGCAGATGCGATGCTGGTCGCACTCAAAGACGACGAAGTATTCGCCCGGACTGTCCCCGGCAAGGTTCAGTCCTATCTGGCCGCAGGTAAGCCCATAGTCGGGATGATCAGTGGCGAAGCGCGCAATGTGATCAACGAGTCTCAGGGGGGCATATCTTGTGAGGCCGGTGCTGCATTTGAATTGGCTGAAATCGTGAAGACAATGGCTGGTTTGCCGCGCGAAGAGTTGGCAAAAATGGGGGCCAGAGGGCGGCAATTCTATGAAAGTAACTTTGCGCGAGATACGCTGTTTGCAAATCTGGAAAGTTATTTTTCCGATGGCCAGCGCGCTAAGCTTTGACTGATTGATGTATTCAAGCAGTACAAATCGAAAATTAAAATTACAAGCAGCGCTCTTAATGTCTGATCCGTCTTAATTGGGATGTCCCTAACTGATCGGCGTCTGAAAGTGCTCTCACTAAAATCGGTTGTCATATGAAAAGATGTTTCGACTTAGTCTTGGCGTTCACTGCGCTGATTTTTCTCTCCGCCCCCACAATTCTGGTGGCGTTGCTGGTCAGGTGCACGTCTGCCGGGCCGGTACTTTACTGGTCCGACAGAGTCGGCAAGCGCAACAAAATTTTCAAGATGCCGAAATTTCGGACGATGCTAGTCGATACGCCTGCCGTAGCGACGCATTTATTGGCGGATCCCAAGAGGTTTCTGACGCCGGTGGGTTCTTTTTTGCGCAAGTCCAGTCTCGACGAATTGCCCCAGCTGTGGAGCATCATTGTGGGCGATATGAGTTTTGTGGGCCCCAGGCCGGCACTTTTCAATCAATCCGATCTGATTGAATTGCGGACACAACATGGCGTGGATGCCCTGACGCCGGGACTGACGGGGTGGGCGCAAATCAACGGACGAGATGAGCTGCCCATACCGGAAAAAGTGAAGCTGGATGTTGAGTACCTGGAAAAAAAGACGTTTTTGTGGGACCTTCAGATTGTGTTTCTGACCTTCTTAAAAGTGGTCCGAAGAGACGGTGTGACTCATTAAACTGGCTATTTCTGTATTCTCATTGTTAATGCGAATGTTTTTTTAACGCAGCCCAAACTATTCACTATCGGTCTAAATGTTAATTAGCCTATTTGCGAGCTTGCGATCCAGAGTAATTCGATGAAGCCTTTTGCCTATTTTTCACGCTTACAAAAGCAAATAGTCGCCGCATTGGTGGACTTGATTTTTTTGCCGCTCACATTTGCAACGGCGGTCTATCTGCGCCATGACGGTTTGAGCAGTTTTTTGTGGGCACACTATGCATTGCTGATTATCGCGGCGCCCTTCGTTTCTATTCCGATTTTTATCCGCCTCGGTCTCTATCGCGCGGTGATCCGTTTTATCGATCACAAAATAATGTATGTCGTGATACTTGGTGTGTCCTTGTCGGTGATTGCCCTTGCTGCGCTTGGTGCATTTACGCTGGCGGGTGGTTTTTCGCGGGCTGTGTACGGAATCTATTGGATCAGCGCAATTTTGTATGTGGCCGCAAGCCGCTTTATTGCAAGAGGCTTGCTGCTGCGTATGTCAGGGGTGTCCGGGGACACATCAGCGATTCGTGTTGCTATTTACGGAGCGGGGCAGGCGGGATCGGAATTGGCCAGCGCCCTGCGTTCCAGTCATGAATACAATCCAGTCGCCTTCATCGATGACAATAAAGAGCTTCATCGCGCCACGATTGCAGGCGTCAAAGTGTTTGGCTCCGACGAGCTGGCCCATGTGATTGCGCGTTACGATATCAAGGAAGTCTTGCTGGCCATGCCATCGCAAAGTAAGGCGCAGCAGAAACTGATTCTCGACCGGCTCGAACCGATGAAGGTGAAGATCAAGGTGACGCCGCCCATCAAGAGTCTGATTAATGGCGAGCTTCGAGTCCAGGATTTCAGAGACATTGAAATTGAAGACTTGTTAGGACGGGATCAGGTGGATCCTGATCCTAAATTGATCTCCATGTGCATTGAAAACAAGTCGGTGTTGGTCACCGGTGCGGGGGGCTCCATCGGCTCAGAATTGTGCCGGCAAATTATCCGACTGCGGCCTGCAAAGCTGATTTTGTTGGAAATGTCTGAGTATGCCTTGTACGCCATTGAACAAGAGTTGACTGCGCTTCAACAAAGCTTGGAGCTGAACATCGAATTGGTGCCCTTTTTAGGCTCCGTATTGGATACGGAGAAGTGCATCCGTATCATGAATTCCTTTGCCGTGGACACGGTCTATCATGCCGCCGCGTACAAGCACGTGCCTTTGGTCGAACATAATCCCATCGACGGAATTCGCAATAATGTATTTGGCACCCTGAGTGTTGCCAAAGCGGCGACGATCGCAAAGGTGAAGACCTTCGTCTTGATATCGACGGACAAGGCTGTGCGCCCGACTAATGTCATGGGATCGACCAAGCGACTGGCGGAATTGATCTTGCAAGGGTTCGCGCGATTGGAGACGCAGAGGAGTGGAGTGAGATTCTGCATGGTGCGTTTTGGTAATGTCCTTGGATCATCTGGCTCGGTAGTTCCACTGTTCCGCAAGCAAATCATGGCCGGAGGGCCGATCACCCTCACGCATCCGGAAATAACCCGCTATTTCATGACGATTCCTGAAGCCGCGCAATTGGTCTTGCAAGCGGGTGCAATGGGGGCGGGCGGAGATGTTTTTGTATTGGATATGGGCGCACCAGTGAAGATTGTCGATTTAGCCAAGCGCATGGTGCATCTGAGCGGCCTTGAAGTCTTGTCTGATTTGACGCCGAACGGGACGATTGAAATTAATCACGTCGGACTGCGGCCGGGCGAAAAGCTGTACGAAGAGCTCTTGATTGGCGAGAACGTCGAGGGCACGGATCACCCTCTCATCATGCGAGCGCAGGAGGCGGAAATTCCGTGGCCTGTGCTGGAAACATTATTGGTAAAACTTGATGATGCATGTCAAAGATTCGATCACGAAGCTGTGCGTGGTTTGTTGCTGCAGATCGTTGGCGAGTATGCACCTCAATGCGACATCGAGGATTTACTGTGGAGAGCCGGAGTGAGGAGAGTAGTTTCTTCCCACGGCGAAGTCCACAAACTCTATGGGGGGGCATGAGGAGAATGTAAGCAGAGCAGAAATCTGTTGAATTGCCTCTTTCAGACGCCATGGCAGTGCAACATCCAGCGCAGAGCGGCCTTGCTGTCTTTACTCCCTTTTATTTATCTTCCGATGAAAACAGCTTTACGTATCGCAGGGATAGTTTTCACAATTTTATTCGTGCTGTTTGCTTTTTCGAAAGTCGATTGGCAAACTTTTGTAGGCACCTTGTCGTCTCTTCAATATGGATGGGTTATTGTCGCCGCCGCATTTCTGGCTGCATCCATGTTTTTCCGTTCCTTGCGTTGGTACCTTGTTACCGGATTGCCACGTCAAGCTCTACCCAAAGTCTGGAAGGCATCGTGTGCAGGTTACCTGGGAATCATTTATCCCGCGCGTGCCGGCGAGGTGCTGAGGATGTTGCGACTGCATCAGTTAACAGGCTTGAGCGGTGGTTTGGCAGTGGGAACTGCCGTAGTAGATCGGATTCTTGATGGCTTGAGTTTGTGCGGCATGCTGCTGCTGCTGCTGACGCTCTGGCATGGCGGCTTGGCCGCACAAAACGGGTTGGTGCTTATTGCCTTGCTGTTTATTGCGGTAACTTTTGGCATGATTGCTTTTGTTGTCAGCGGGCATAGATTAAAGAATCTGTTTCAGCGTCTTGCATCGCTCGGGAAAACTGGAGCACGTGTCTATCATTGGTACGAAGGGTCATTGGCCGGTTTGCAAGTATTGCGCTCTCCTCAAAGAATTGCAGTCACGCTGGCCTGCCAGGTCGCCGTTAGTTTGTTTGATATCGCAGTCTGCTGGGCATTGATTCAGGCCTTTGGATGGGACATACACTTCATGGCAAGCGTAGCGGTATTGGTCTATTTAACCGCCGCACTTTCTTTGCCTTCGACGCCAGGATATGTAGGAATCTATCAAACGGCGGCTATATTTTCGCTGCAACCTTTTAACATTAATAATTCTGAGGCTGTTGCCTATGGAAGTGTTTTGCAAGTATTGACGTTGATTCTCTTTATCGGTTGCGGTGTGTGGGCGATGGGGGATAAAGCCGGCATCCACGGAGCGCGCTAAGATTTGATTGCGCTTCGCTGGCAGAACTGACCTTGTCTGGAATACTGCAACACTATCGTAAAAGTCCTCGAATATGCGCCTGAATAGATCTGGCAAGCATTTTCTTGAACTGCTTTTTGTTTTCGACTTGGCGATTTTTTTGCAAGTCACGCTGAAGTGTGAAGCCGCATAGATCCAAAACATTCTCTGCGCGTCAGTATCCTTAACGGTGTTTTGGAGATGGCAAGTCCCTTGGTGAACTTTCGGTATTTTCGAAGACTCCTGGAAACAAGTGGAATACCCGCGGCTGCTCTTTGGCCGCTCTCGTTTTTTACGCGTAGTAAATTTTCTGCAATAGTAAAACACTCACTTCATGCGTTGGAAAATTAAATGTCTTTTCTGAAAAACAATAAACTTTTCTCGTGCCTGTATTTTCTCTCGGTGCTGCTCGCACTGATAGCGATATATAAACTTGGCTTTAGAGAAGCTGCAAGTCAGATTGCTGCTCAGCCTGAGCGTCTGAGGGATATTACTTTCCACATATGGGACAGCTACTCGCCATCCCGCCATGGTTTTCTGGTCTTTTATTCGTTGGAAGATTTTGACAAGAAAATTGCATATTCGAGTCATTCAACGGCGTATCTGTTTTATATGTATGCGCTCTACAAAATAGAAATGCACTTTCCCGCTTTGCAGATGCGAATTGTGGGGGCTTGGCTAGACATGATCTCGCTCGCGGGAGTGGTTTTTTTCATCATATCAAGCGTCGCCGAGAAACGTATTCTTCTGATGAAGAGCGTATTGATTCTACTGGCCGTGATTTTCATGGTGTCGATGCCCGGCTTTTGGATTTCAGCTGCTCGTTTTAACGTCGACAATCCTTGCCCTTTAATCCTTGCGATGGTTGCACTGATTGCTTTTTTTACTTGGCAAGATAATGCGCGCGGCAAAAGAGTTTGGGTTTCGGTTTTACTATTCGCCGTATTTTCACCTAGTTCATGTGTGCTTCTGGGAATTGCGCTATTTCTGTGCGCATTTCATCGGGATCGGGTGGATAGAGTGTTCGTGACACTAGCAATGGCAGCGATATTTTTCGGTGTTATTTTATATTTGCAGGCGCCTGTGGCAGCGAAGATACTCGGTTTTTCCCCTTCCAATAGTGGTTGGTTATTCAGAGCCGGGCTCGATGGCGGGACCATCTATTTTTCCAACGCAATCATGTCTGTTATTTCGCCGCAGTTCCCACGGCCACTACATATAATTGCTCTTCCCATTTTGTTATTTATTGCACAGTCTATTTATTTATATTCTCTTGTGCGAGCAGAGAAGGCCGCAGGTGGTGAACGTGATTGGCTAAAGGGTTTCTCTAATGCGAGTATCTTCTGCCTCTTGATGTTCTCTCTCTACATCTTTAGTTGGCTGCTGTGGCCACAGGCAATTGCCATTCATCCTTATCTTTTTGATTACTACTTTCTTGCGCCATTTTCGGTATTAATTATTCTTCTGTTTTTGAAATTTCCGGCGCATTTTTCTCTCTTTCGATTCTGGGTATTGGTCTTGCTGTTCTGCATATCATTCAATTTCCAGCAAATAGCACAAGCGCAATGTCGCGGTTGCTATTATCCGGCTTGGAGCGCAAATAAATGATGCCAAACTGAGGCAGCCAGTGCCAAATTTTTCATCGATGGTTTGGGGGTGTTCATGATCATAGAAAGAAATTCGATTTTTTTCCTGGTCTTGCCTATCCCGAGCGAAGCCAGTTTTTTGAAAAAAGCGTTGACGGCGTATCGCCGCTAATAATTTCGAGGGGATTTAATGAAGGCGATTATTCTTGCCGGAGGGAGCGGCTCTCGTTTGTATCCACTCACTCAAATATCCAGTAAGCAACTGCAGGCTGTGTTCGACAAGCCGATGATTTACTATCCTTTGACGGTCTTGATCGCCTCAGGCATCCGCGAGTTCTGCCTGATCTCGACTCCGCGAGATTTGCCTCGCTATATCCAGTTGCTTGGCGACGGTTCCCGTTGGGGAATCAGCATTGAATATCGCGAGCAGCCTCGCCCCGAGGGGATTGCGCAGGCATTCATCATCGCCGAGGATTTCGTGGGAGATGACAGTGTTATCCTCATGCTCGGGGACAATATTTTTTCCGGCGGGGACGACTTCCCTCGCGCGATGGCGGCATTTTCCGGTGGTGCGACCATCTTTGCGTATCATGTCAAAGACCCGGAACGTTACGGCGTAGTCGAGTTTGATCGTAACGGTCGCGCGTTATCAATTGAAGAAAAACCGGCATCTCCCAAAAGCGGGTACGCGGTGCCGGGGATTTACATTTACGACAATCAGGTTTTGAAAATCGCGCGCGCTATTTCCAGGTCTCCGCGCGGCGAGTTGGAGATTACAGATATCAACCTTGAATATATGCGACAGAGGAAGTTGCATGTACATCGGCTCAGCAGAGGCTTCGCCTGGCTGGATGCGGGTACAAGCACGGCGTTGCAGGAGGCGTCCGCTTATATCGAGGCTATCGAACGCCGGCAGGGAATAAAAATCGGCTGCCCGGAAGAAGCTGCATTGGTGCGGGGCTTTCTTGCACTTAACGAATTTGAGGCACTCATAGGCGAGATGCCTAATTGTGAATATCGGGACTATTTGCTTGGCGTGGCATCGGATGCGCGTCGGCTGGAGGTTTGACGTGACGGATCAAAAAATTCAGTTCAATCGCCCTTACATGACGGGTAAAGAACTCTACTACATCGCAGAAGCCAAGTTCGGAAACATGCTGGCCGGTGACGGACCGTTCACCAAGCGCTGCCATGGGTGGCTGGAGCAGCAGACGGGCTGCGACAAGGCGTTGCTGACGCATTCCTGTACGGCGGCGTTGGAGATGGCGGCTTTATTGCTGGACATTCAACCTGGCGATGAAATCATTATGCCGTCGTACACCTTTGTATCTACGGCCAATGCCTTCGTATTGCGCGGAGGAATCCCGGTATTTGTTGATATTCGCGAAGATACGCTGAATCTGGATGAGCGTCTGATTGAGGCTGCCATCACGCCGCGCACCAAAGCCATCGTCCCCGTGCATTATGCCGGCCTGGCGTGCGAGATGGATACCATCATGTCTATTGCAGAACGTCACCAATTGAAAGTGGTTGAAGACGCGGCACAAGGCGTGATGTCCACCTACAAAGGGCGGACCCTTGGGAGCATTGGGGATATCGGGGCGTACAGCTTTCACGAAACGAAGAACGTAATTTCCGGCGAGGGAGGTGCGTTGCTGGTCAACAATGCCGAGTTTGCGATCCGCGCGGAAGTCATCAGGGAAAAAGGCACTGATCGTAGCCGTTTCTTTCGTGGAGAAGTTGATAAATATACCTGGCAGGAAGTGGGCTCGTCTTTCCTGCCAGGCGAGCTAATCGCTGCCTTTCTCTGGGCGCAGTTGGAAGAAGCGGAGCGAATCACTCACGAACGTTTGGCGATCTGGCAGCGCTATCACGATCTGCTGGCGTCTCTGGAGGCGCGAGGAGTGCTTCGCCGGCCCATCGTGCCGGCCGATTGCCAACATAACGCACACATGTATTACGTGTTGCTTGCTCCGCACATCGATCGGCAGCAATTACTCAGTGCGTTAAAACGTCATGACATCAATTCCGTCTTTCATTATGTTCCTTTGCATTCGTCGCCTGGAGGGCTGCGATACGGTCGCGTGCACGGTGCCATGACAAATACCGATACTCAGTCCGAGCGACTTGTCCGCTTGCCTTTATGGGTTGGCCTGACAACTGCTCAGCAAGACAAAATTGCTGAAGTGCTGGAGATGGAAATCAATCGGCTGCTGTAATCGTTAGCTGGTGCGGAGCTGCGCCTGAGCAGCTAGCCTCCATTTTTATCCGAGAGCCTGCCGCATTATTGTCAGATGAACCAGAATTTTAATAAAAGCTCCGAAGACGGAGTGATGCAAAGACGATAACCCGGGGGATATCGTGCGGATGCTACGCGAGCAAGTCCAACAATCGCCGATGTAGTCACGCGTGGGTTCGTATTTTGATGGCTATGAAGCAAGAAGGCAGTCAAGAGAATTGCTAACAGTCAGTGGTCACGCATCTGCGCAATACGCGCGTGTGCAAAGCACAGGGAATTGGTTTTTGCCATTGAGATCAATTTGATTACGGCGCTGACGGCCCTCAAAAGCGGCTTGCTCAACTATAATCCCGCGTTACGATTAATGCGCCAATCCGGAGTGTTTGTCAGGTTGTATCAAGAACAGGCAGTCCAGTATTCAGTATCTAGATGAAAAAAATAGCGATCGTTCAATCCAACTATATTCCCTGGAAAGGGTATTTCGACCTTATTGCGTCCGTAGATGAATTCATTCTCTACGACGATATGCAATATACGCGGCGCGATTGGCGCAATCGGAATCAAATCAAGACTGCGCAGGGGGTGCAGTGGCTGACGGTGCCGGTCAGGGTCAAGGGTAAATATGATCAGAAAATCCGGGAAACCGAGATTGACGGGCAGGAATGGGCCACCACGCACTGGAAAGCACTGGAACAGAATTATCGCCGTGCGGCTCACTTTGAGGAAATCGCAGTGTGGCTGAAGCCCCTGTATTTTGTCGATCCTTGTTCGCATATTTCGACGTTGAATCGACGCTTCTTAACGGCCATTTGCGGCTATCTGGGTATCAAAAGCGTTATCAGCGACTCGTCGGAGTACAGTTTGCTTGATGGAAAAACAGAACGGCTGGCTGATCTTTGTACGCAAGCAGGAGCGGACGTGTATGTTTCCGGTCCCTCGGCGAAAGATTACATTGAAGAAGATGAGTTTACCAAACGCGGCATCCGTGTGGTGTGGGCCGATTACTCCGGATATCCTGAATACCCGCAGCTTTGGGGGGAATTCACTCACGGGGTCACTATTCTCGATTTGCTATTCAACTGCGGGAAGGACTCCCATCTTTACATGAGGAATGTCGGTTCATGAAGCTGTCTATCGTTGCAACACTCTATCATTCGGCAAAACACATCCACGAGTTCCATCAGCGCGCAAGTGCGGCTGCGCGGCAGCTGGTCGGGGGCGACTATGAAATCGTCCTGGTAAATGATGGGTCTCCGGACAATAGCCTGGAATTGGCTGTTCAACTGAGCGAAAGCGACAGCCATGTAAAGGTCGTGGATCTGTCTCGTAATTTCGGCCATCACAAAGCCATGCGGGCAGGTCTTGAGCATGCCGAAGGAGAACGGATCTTCCTCATCGACAGTGATCTGGAAGAGGAGCCGGAATGGCTGATCAGTTTTGCCGAACAAATGGCCACCGATGATTCAGATGTCGTCTACGGGGTGCAGGGCGAACGCAAAGGCGGCTGGTTTGAGAGATGGAGTG
>Ga0209913_1000737_pt1 | contig 24224 bp, 21 predicted proteins | sample PersoiDNA2013203_FD_185805 | JGI IMG/M metagenome (GOLD analysis project Ga0209913, IMG submission 185805) | Permafrost soil microbial communities from the Arctic, to analyse light accelerated degradation of dissolved organic matter (DOM) -... | ecosystem: Environmental > Terrestrial > Soil >... | reverse complement strand
GCCGTCCGCATCGATCACCGGCATCCAGCTGGCGCTGTGCTTGTACATCTTCGACAGCACCACGCGCAAATTTTCATCCGGCGTGGCGTTGAGTGTGAACGGCTTGACCTTGTCGCCGCTGACACCTTGCACACCACGAATATCGCGGCGGCTGACGTAGCCGAGAGCGCGATTGTGGTTGTCGGTGATGGTCAGATAGCGCGCATCCTGGTCGTCCATCAACACCATTGCATCCTGCAGCGGCAAACCGGGACGCGCTGTCGCGGGCGTTGTTGCGGCATCACCGGCACGCACCAGCAGCAAGCGCTTCAGCGTGTGATCCTGACCGACGAAGGCGCTGACGAAATCATCCTTAGGGCGTGCCAGCAAGGCATCAGGATGATCGAACTGCACCAGCTTGCCCGCGCGGAAAATCGCCACCTGATCGCCCAGCTTGATCGCTTCGTCGATGTCATGACTGACCATGATCACCGTCTTGTTGAGCTGACGCTGCATCTGGAAGAATTCGTTCTGGATCGATTCGCGATTGATCGGATCAACCGCGCCGAACGGCTCGTCCATCAACAACACCGGCGCATCCGCCGCCAGTGCGCGAATCACGCCGATACGCTGCTGCTGGCCGCCCGACAATTCACGCGGATAACGCTTCAAAAATTTCGCCGGATCCAGCGCCACCATCGCCATCAATTCGGTCGCACGATCACGGCAACGCTTCTTGTCCCAACCAAGCAGGCGCGGCACGATGGTGATGTTTTCTTCGATGGTCATGTTCGGGAACAAGCCGATCTGCTGAATCACATAGCCGATGTGGCGACGCAAGCTGACTTCATCGATGCCGGTCGTATCTTCGCCGTTCAACAGAACGCGACCCGAGGTCGGTTTGATCAATCGGTTGATCATTTTCAGCGTCGTGGTTTTGCCGCAACCGGATGGCCCGAGGAAAACACAAATTTCACCTTCTGCCACTTTCAGGTTGACGGAATCGACAGCCTTGACGAGGTTGCCGTCTTTTTGCGTATAGGTTTTGCTGAGTTGCTCGAGTTCGATCATTTTTGCAGTCCTTTCGGTGTCAGAAGTCGTTGCAGGCTTTGCAGAAGAATGTCGGCGACAATCGCCAGCAGACTGATGAGCACGGCGCCCACAACCAGTTTTTGCATATTGCTTTGGCTGATCGCATGCAGGATCAACACACCCAACCCACCGGCACCGATCACGGCGGCAATCGCCATCACGCCGATGTTCATCACCACGGCAGTACGTACACCGCCCAGGATCACGGGTACAGCCAGCGGCAGATCCACCATGCGCAGACGCTGCCAGAAGGTCATGCCGATACCGATTCCGGCTTCCTGAATACCGCTGTCGATGTTGTCGAGCGCGAGGAAGGTGTTGCGCATGATGGGCAGTAGTGAGTACAGAAACACCGCCGTGATCGCCGGCAAGGGGCCGATGCCTGCGCCGAATTGCGAGAAGACGGGGATCATCAGACCGAACAAGGCAATCGAAGGCAAGGTCAGCACCACGGTGGCCAGGCCGAGCAATGGCGTCGCCAGCCAGCGATGTCGCGTGATTGCGATGCCCAGCGGCACGCCGATTACGATGGCAAGACTGACAGCAATGCCGACCAGCTTGAGATGCTGCAGCGTCAGAGTGAGGATGTTGTGCCAGTCGCTGGAGAGATATTGAATCAGATTCATGGCAGGCTCCTCAAATCAAACCCTGCTGTTGCAGGAATTCGGTGACGACCTTGCCTACAGGCTCCTGGTCGATATCAACGCGCTTGTTCATCTCGGTCATCTTTTCGGTGTCGATAGTGGCGGACAGCGCATTGAGCTGCCCGGCCAGTTCCGGATTCTGCTCCAGCACTTCTTGCCGCACGACCGGCGTCGCTTTGTAAGGGGCGAAATACCCCTTGTTGTCTTCCAGCAGCTTGAGATTGAATCCCTTGATGCGTCCGTCTGACGAATACGTCAGCCCGACATACAGCTGCTCATTGCGCAAGGCGGTATAGACCAGACCCGGATCCATCTGTTTGACCTCGCTGCGGTCGAGCTGAAAGCCGTACAGTTTTTGCATCGGATCGAGACCATCGGGACGCGACGCAAACTCATAATCGACACCCATCAGGTGCGGCTTGCCACCGGCCTGCTGCTCCTGTGTAATGCGCTGCGCGAGATCCTCCAGCGTATTGATACCCTGCGCGTCGGCCAGTTTTTGCGGCATGGCGAAGGCATAGGTATTGTTCAGCGCGGATTCGTTAAGCCAGATCAGACCGATCTTCTTGTCGAGCGCTTTGACGCGCTCGTAGGTTTCTTCGGCATCGAGTTTTTCATCGACGTGGTTGTAGACGATCAGCGAAGTGCCTGTGTATTCCCAGACGATATCGAGCTGATTGCTTTCCTGCGCCTTGCGCATGAGCGTCGAGCCGAGGCCGTTGCGCAGATCGACGTCGTAGCCTTTTGCACGCAGATATTGCGCCGTCATTTGCGACAGAATCAGTTGCTCGGTGAAGTTCTTGCCGCCGACCACCAGATTGGAAGCCTGTGCTTGTGCGGTTGTCAGCGCAATGGTCAGTGTGCCCAGCGTCAATGCCAGTGCAGTGAAGAGCCGGCCAAAATATGATTTTTTCATCTTGCGGTTCCTTTTGTTGTTATGCCAGGCCGCGGCGTGACAGGTACCAGTTGCTCAGCAGACTGACTATCGCGTCCAGCAGCAAGGCCAGCAAAGCGGTCGCAGCAGCGCCCAGCAGCAGTTGGCCATGGTTGTTCAGATAGATGCCGGGGAAAATCAGGCCGCCCAGGCTTTCGCCACCGATGAGCATCGACAAGGGTGCGGTACCGACGTTGATTACCAGCGCGGTACGAATTCCTCCGACGATGATCGGCAAGGCATTCGGCAACTCCACGCGAAACAGCACCTGATACGGCTTCATGCCGATGCCTTTGGCGGCCTCACGCATAGGCGCCGGCACATTCTTCAAACCTTCAAAGGTGTTGCGCACAATGGGCAGCATTGACGCCAGCCACAATGCAATGATCGTCGGCCAGTTGCCGATACCGAAGAACGCCAGTGCCAACGCCAGAACGGCAATCGATGGAATCGTGTTGCCGATGTTGAAGATCTGCATGAAATACTCGGCACGGCCTGCTACCCATGGTCTGCTGAGCAGGATGCCGGCAGGGATGCCGACGGCCATCGCCAGCAGCATCGACCACGCCACCAGCTGCAAATGCTTGCCGGTGTAGTAGATCAGGTCGCTGCGGTATTGAATGATCACGTCCGTACCGATCCAATGGATCAGACCGGCGATGACGAGCACGGAAACGGCTGCGCCACCGATGACGTTGCGGAAACATCGCGTCATGGTTACCCCCTGTATGGCCGCCATGGTCGAGATCAATGAAATGCCGATACCGATACCGCGACAGCGCGTTTGACTATTTTTCGTGGTTCGCTTGCCCCCACAGGGCAGATCATTTGGATGCGAACCGATGCCGCAAGAAGCGGCGATGAAATCGATGGCAGTGAAACTACATGCTGCACGATCGACAATTTATGCATCCCGGCCTGCATGAAAAATCAGCACACCGGAGAACGAGACAACCCGTGACGGGTCAGGAATTACTTAGTAGTTGAACAAGTTTTGTCGCTGGGACAGGCATCACTATACCCGAACTGCTTAATGAAGTCCAGGCATGACATTTCAAGTAGTCATAACCACCAGATCTGTAGACGTAAAAAAACCGGCTTTTAGGCCGGTTTTTATTGTTGCAAGGTAATTTTTATCGCTGAATCAGCTCCGTTCAATCCTCGCTGATCCCCCTCAGCTTTTCACTTCAAGGCACCAAACACCTTGCCGATGATGGCGCTGCCGGCACCGACAGGGTCACGGCGAATGGCTTTTTCTTCTTCGCCGATCATGTAGAACAAACCGTCAAGCGAACGTTGCGTGACATAGCCTTCAACGGTCGATTGTTCACCCGATATCAGACCGGTCTTGGCGACTTGTCCCATAGTGGTGTTGTACTTGGCCGAAAGACCGTTTTGATCTGTGATTTTCTTGACGATGGGGAGGAATTTTTCGCCCAGCGGCGTGGCGGTTTTCTGGCGGAAGAAATCGGTCACGGAGGTATCGCCACCAGAGAGGATGTTCTTCGCATCCGTCACCGACATCGACTTGACCGCGTTGATCAGCAAAGGCTTCGCGAGAGGTACGGCAGACTCTGCAGCGCGGTTCATCGATACCACCAGATCATCCAGCTTCTGCCCTTGTCCGGTCATCTTCAGCAACGGCATCGCTTGCTGCAAAGGCCCCGGCAATTGAATCTTGACCTTGTCGTTGTTGAGAAAACCATTCTCGACGCCGAGCTTGGAAACCGCGACATTCGCGCCCTTCTCCAGCGCCGCCTTCAGTCCGCTGGTTGCATCCTGATTACTGATGTCGGAGAGCGAAAAGGCAAACGCCAGCGTGCTGCACAAGACCAGGCTTGCCGCGATGGAAACGTGTTTGACCGGCGTGAAAGACGAATTGAAAGAGGACTTGAAAGGATTGCGAGGCATGGAGACTCCGTGAAAAATGACCGTGCCATCATAATACGCGCCCTGCTTGCCAGACTATCGGCGAATATCGATTTGAATGTTGATTTGTCGGTGCTCTACTTGCCGACCGCTGCTTTACCATGCGTCAGCTCGCGCCCTGCATTGTGCGGCAAGCGACGGGTCACCGGCACCGATGCGACCGAGAACAATCCTACGACCAGGAAAGCCGGCCAGAAGTCGGCTTCGACGATGGTGGCATGACCTTGCACATGATTGGAAATCTGCAGCACCAGGCCCGCAATAGTCACCCCCATGCCGAGCGACAATTGCTGCACCACGCTGGCAAGACTGGTCGCACGACCGGCGTCACGATTGCTGATGTCCGCATAGGCGATCGAATTGAGGCAAGTGAATTGCAGCGAAGGAAAAAAACCACCCAGCAGCACCGACAGCAGCATCACCAGGTACGGCGTGTGCGAAGTGAACAAGCCGTAGGAAGCAATCGCGATCCCGGCAAATACCGCATTGAACATCAGCACTGTACGGAACCCATAGCGGCGCAATACCGTCGACGCCAGCGCCTTCATGAACATCGCGCCGAATGCGGAGGCGCACGTAATCGTACCGGCTTCAAACGGATTAAGCCCCAACCCCTCCTGCAAAGCCAGCGGCAGCAGGAAAGGCACCGCGCCCAGCCCAACGCGAAACAATGAACCGCCCAGCACGCTGGCGCGCAGCGTCGGGATCTTCAGCAAACGCAAATCGAGCAAAGGATATTCGACTCGCATCGCATGGCGGAAATAGAAGTACAGAGCAATCGATCCCACCACGCACATGATGATCGGCCATTCTTGCGGGATCAGATGATTGCCGATCAACGAGAAGCCCAGCATGGCTACCCCGCCGCCGCACGCCGTCAGCAAGAAACCCTTCATGTCGAGCGGCGCCGCATCAGGTTCACGGAAGTTTTCGATATAGCGGCCGGCCAGATACAGACCGAGAATGCACATCGGAATGTTGATCAGGAAAATCCAGCGCCAGTGAAAATAGGTCGTGATGAACCCACCCAGCGGCGGCCCGATTACCGGTCCCAGGAGCGACGGCAAGGTGAGGTAGCTGATGGCCTTGACCAGCTCGGCCTTGGATACCGAACGAACGATGATGATGCGTCCCACCGGCACCATCATCGCGCCACCGATCCCCTGCAAAAAGCGCGCGGCAACGAAAGTGAACAAGGTATTGGACAAGGCGCACAGGATGGAACCCGCCATGAAGGTGATCATCGCCGAACGGAAAATTGTCTTTGCGCCAACCCGGTCTGCCACCCAGCCCGAAATCGGAATAAACACGCCAAGGCTGACCACATACGAGGTCAGGGCAAGTTTGAGGGTGATGGGGTCCTGTCCGAGGTCGCGCGCCAGCGCTGGCAAGGAAGTGGCGATGACCGTGACATCCATGTTTTCCATGAACAGCGCACAGCCAACAATAAGCGGAACGATAAGCGAGGGGGACACGTTGATGCGGTACGACAGGAAAGAGTTCGGGCTGTTTCGGCGGGCTTGGCTACTGCTTTACGGGCACCGGCCTCGCTTCTGACAGCCTTCTAAGGTCCGACCAGTTTACACCACTTACGCTTTCGGCGTTGCGGGCAGGAAATTTTACCGACAAATCATCGACGTTTTCGTTAAAACACAACACCGCCGGCCGTCGAAAATTCAACGAAAAATAAATGAAAAATCAGCGAAAAAAACGGCTTGGCGACATGCCGAAGTGCTTCTTGAACATCGCCGCGAATGCGCTCTGACTGGTGTAGCCATGGTCGAGCGCCACGTCGATGATCTTGTCGCCGCGGGCGAGATTTTCCAAGGCGAGCAACAACCTCGCCTGCTGTCGCCAGTGGCTGAAGCGCATACCGGTTTCACGCAGGAACAAGCGGTGAAATGTACGCGTGGCGATACCCAATTCTTCCGCGTGCGCGTCAATCGTCGCGGTCTCATCCGGTTGCGCCATCAACGCTTCGCAAATCCTGCGCAGACCGGCATCCACAGGCAACGGCAAGTACAGCGGCAATACCGGTACCGACCGCAATTCGTGCACCAGCAGACGCAGCAAATGCCAGTCGCGTGTATCGGCATTCAGCTCGGGACCGATACCGACCGCCGCCACGATCAGCTCACGCAACAACGGCGGAATATCAAGCACGCAACTTTGCTGCGGCAGGTTCGGCAGCTCCTGCAGGTTGACGAACACCGTGCGCATTTTGACGTCGCCGCGCATGCGCACCTGATGATCGACTTCGGGCTGCAACCAGACGCCGCGCGTCGGCGGAACCACCCAGCGTCCCGCCACGGTCTCCACCACCAGCACGCCTTCGATCGCATACAGCAACTGCGCATAGGCATGGCGGTGCGATTCGATCACGTGCCCGTGCGGATAGTCGATCGCCAGCGCCGCAGCAGGCGCGTTGGAATCAATCAGGTGATGGTAATTGGCGGTATCCATGGGGCGCGAACAGGGAAAAAGCAGAACAAACCAGAGAAGACGAACAGAAAAAACGAACTGTCACTTTTGCGACAACCAAAGACATGTTAGCACGCGACCGACTTTTCGATTCCAAGCAAGATAGGCGTCATCTTCCGCATCCGATGCGTCTTTTCTTCCTCGATTTTCTTTGTCGCAGACATACGAGCAACACTAACGAGAACATTCATGCCACTGACTTCCTATCTTTATCCCTTCCTCGCCATCGTACTGTGGGCAGGCAATGTGATTGTGTCGAAAATGGCAGCCTCCGCCATCTCGCCGACGGCTATCACTTTCTATCGCCTGATCCTGGTGCTGCTGTTGATGAGCCCTTTCATCCTGCGGCCGCTGTGGCGCAACCGTGCGCAGATCCGCCGTCATTGGTGGCAACTCGGCCTCTCCGGCCTGCTGGCCATGGCGCTGTTCCAGAGCCTGTCTTATCGCGCTGCGGAAAGCACCACCGCCACCAACATGGCAATCGTCACCGCGCTGATTCCTTTGCTGACGGCACTGCTGAGTGTGATCGTACTCGGTGAAGCCATTACCATCGGCATGGCTGTGGGCGGCGTGTTGTCATTCAGCGGTTTGCTGTATCTGGTGGGGCATGGCGACATGGGCGCCGTATTGCGCGATGGTGTACATATGGGTGATGCGCTGATGCTGCTGGCGGCCTTGTCCTATGCCTTGTATGGCGTGCTGCTGCGCTTATGGAAGATGAGCGTGCCGGTCTGGCAAGCGGTCTACATGCAGGCCATTGCCGCACTCGTACTGATGCTGCCACAATTCTTGTTGCTGCCGGCCGGAACTGCGGCACTCGATGCACGCACATTGCCGCTGATCGGCTATTCAGGTATCGGCTCGTCGATTCTGCTGTCCTTCCTGTGGATCGAAGGCGTAAAAAAACTCGGGCCGAATCGCTGTAGCATCTTCATCAATCTGCTCCCGGTATTGACGGCGCTGTTCGCCATCTTATGGCTGCATGAATCCATGCATACCTATCACCTTATCGGTGGCGGTATCAGTCTGATCGGCGTCCTGCTTACGCAAATCGTGCGACGCCCGCTGTTCGGCTCGCGCATGGAGTATCGGTGATGCATCATTGAGGTCGTCTCTACGCCACCTCTTTACGTCACCTCATAGGCCTCAACATGCTTCAAGCTTGCGGCGCATGAGTGCCGTTTGTCGGAACCATTCGCGCTTTTTCCTCCCAAAGAAACAAGACTGCAACAGGCAAGCTGGGTACAATCGCCCTGCCATTCATCTGTTCGCCCCTTCAATCTCACTGCGAGGAAATTGCATGAATATGAGTTCAGACGTCAGTATCGCCACCAGCACAAATCCCGGCATGCTTCCCCATGACACGCACAGCAAGACTATTGGCTACCTGCTCTGGATCTTCGGCTTTACGGGGGCGCACCGGTTTTATTACGGTAAACCGATCACCGGCACCATCTGGTTCTTTACGCTGGGATTGCTTGGCATCGGGTGGATCATCGACCTGTTCTTGATCCCCGGAATGGATAAACAAGCCGACCAGCGCTTCAGCGGTGGCAGCATCAATTACTCGGTCGCGTGGCTGCTGCTGACCTTCCTCGGTTTCTTCGGGATCCATCGCATGTACATGGGTAAATGGCTCAGCGGCATCATCTGGCTCCTCACCTTTGGCGTGTTCGGTTTTGGCGTGCTGTACGACTTCTGGACGCTCAACACACAGATCTCGGAGCGTAACCACGCTGCTGGTTTGTCGTCCTGATGGTTAAGTAGTCATTCTTCCCTTACCCGCATAAACACGGCAAATCGTGGAATACCGCTATCGTTGACACCGCGATAGCGGTAGGTCACCAGACTGCCGATCGCCGGCGCATGACGCCGCTGCTCATCCGTCATGCCGCTACCGAGCTTGAAGCGTTTTCCGTCCGGCGTTTCCACCAGCAAGGCGCCCACCATTCCCTGATACTTTCCCTTGCCCGGAACATGGCCGACGACGCGCGCCTCGGTGTCGTCATATGGTTTGAATTTCAGCAGATCGTCATTGCGCTCAGCACGGTATAGCGACGCACCGCGATGCAGGACAAGACCTTCGCCGCCTTGGGCGACGATCTTTTCCATCATTGCCTGCAAGGCGTCATGCGTCGGCACCTTGATCTGGTCGACCAGCTGTACCCACGGCAAAGCTATCTTTTTCACGGTTGCACGCAGTTCCGGCAGACGTTCATCAAAGAGGCCTTTGTGGCCCGGTAAATCAAACACCATGAAACGCATCTGCCGCCACGCTGTATCGTCGGGACGTTGCTGCCGGACTGTCGATACGGCATGTGAAAACCGTCCGCGTCCGGCCCACAACTCACCATCCATCGGTATCTGCGGCCAGGCTGCGACAAACCAGTCAGGCGCATGAATCACTTCACCGCCACGCGTCAACAACTGGTGTCCGTCCCAATAGCCACGCACACCATCGTATTTTTCACTCACCCAATAATCAGCAAGGACGATGCCCGGTCGATAGACATTGGCCAGCATGACGGGCGCACGCGCCGCCACGGACTGCCTGGGAAAGGCAGAGAAAAATATAAAGAAGAGGAATGTGAAAACGAGGAAAGAAAACGGACGCGGAATATATCCTGCGAACCGTGCACAAGCTTGTGCACGGTAGTACTTCATGTGTTGCATATGAGCTCCTGCGAGCCCTCCCTGTTGATGATGAATTGCCTCTGCCGCGCTTATTCAGAATCCATCTTCAGAGTCTTTTTTTACGCTTTTACTGTTCGGGCTTTTCGACTTTCTCCGGCTTGAATCGTGTCACCAGGAGTTGGTTGATTCTATTGCCTTCGATGTCGACAACTTCAAATTTATAGTCGGCGAACAACGCAAAATCCGTTTTCTTAGGAATTTTTCGCAGCATGTACATAATGAAACCGGCCAATGTTTCGTATCCCATCGGATTCGGATAGTCGCTGATGGAAAGTGCATTCATCACCTCGGCCAAAGGCGTCAAACCATCCATGAGCCAGGAATGTTCGTCACGCTTGACGATTTGCTGCTCTTCCGAGGAGAGATTCAGCAGATTGCCCATCAATACGCTGGTGACGTCGGTGATACTGATAATGCCAACCACTAGTGCATATTCGTTGACGACAACGGCGAGGTCTTCGTCAACCGCTTTCATGCGCTCGAGCACTTCCCACAGATTGAGGCTATCCGGAATCGACAGCGGCACGTGGATCAGCCCCTTGTCGCGCAAGGAAAACTGCTCGCCCTTCAGCAGACGCTTGAGCACGTCCTTGCTATCGATGTAGCCGAGCACGTCGTCGATATTGTTTTCACACACAAGGAAGCGTGAATGCGGATGATCGATGATCTTCTGGCGCAGCATTTCTTCGGTATCGGTAACGAGGAAATAGACGATGCTCTCGCGCTGCGTCATCGCCGAGGGTACGTAACGACTTTCCAGCTCGAACACGTTTTCGATCAGGTGATGCTCCTGATGCAGCAAGGCACCCGCCTGCGCGCCGGCATCGACGATGGCATGGATTTCATTGGGCGTAATGACGTCATGGCGCACCTGCGGTAAACCGAACATGGTAAAAAATAGCTTAGACAGGCCATTGAACAGCCAGATCAGCGGTTTGAATACGCTCTCGAGGAACAGCATCGGGCTGACCAGCATGATCGCCGCGCGCTCAGGGGCCAGCATCGCCAGGCGCTTGGGCATCAGGTCGGCAAACAAAATGAAGAAGGATGTCACCAACAGGAAGGAAATCGAGAAGCTCACCGTCTCCAGCCACGGCCCCTGATACACCGTACTCACTGCGCTGACCATGTGCGGCGTCAGCGCCGGCTCGCCGATCACGCCGCCAAGAATGGCGACAGCGTTGAGGCCGATTTGGACCACGGTGAAGAAATTGCCCGGCTGTGCCTGCAAGGCGAGTACGCGCAAGGCATTAGCGTCCCCCTCCTTGGCGAGCATTTCGAGACGGATTTTGCGCGAGGCGGCGAGAGAAATTTCTGCACAAGACAAAAATGCGCTGATGACCACGAGCAAGAGGATCAGTAAAAAGCTGGCGAAAAAACTCATTTTTCTTATCTCTTGAAGTCACTATGGCTCTATTCTCTCCTGTCGGAGCTGAAAAGTACAATCCGCGGCTTAGCCAGCGGCGCTTTGTTCATGACTCTCAATAGACGTCGCGGCGGTAGCGGCCTTGCTCCGCCATGCTTTCCAGCACATCTTCACCCAGAATCCCGCTCAGCGCCTGCGCCACGCCACCCGCCATGCCATCCAAACTACCGCAGACGTAGATTGCTGCGCCCTCGTCGACCCACTGTTGCAGCAGGTGCGCCGCTTCGCGCAGACGGTCCTGCACATAGATGCGCTGCGCCTGATCACGCGAAAAAGCCAGATCCAGGCGTGCCAGCATGCCTTGCGCTTGCCACCCCTCAATCTCCGCACGATGGAAGAAATCGTGTTGCACGGAACGTTCGCCGAATAGCAGCCAGTTGCGGCGACGGCCCAAAGCGATACGTGCCTTCATGTGCGCGCGCAAACCTGCAAGACCAGTGCCGTTGCCGATCAGGATCAGCGGGCAATCGTCGGCCGGAGGATGAAAGCCACGATTCGGCCGTACGCGCAAATCGAGTTCACCCTGCTCGGCCAGATGCGCTGTGACCCAGCCGGATCCCAAACCCAGATTACCGTCCGGCAGAACCGTCTGACGCACCAGCAGTTCCAATCGGCCATCCTGCGGTAGTGAGGCGATCGAGTATTCGCGATGCGGCAGCGGTTTGAGACTGTCTGCCAGGGCTTGCGCCGGCATCCCCTGCAATGACGCCAGCTCCGCAGCATCATGCGGCAACAGGCTGCGTGCCAGAACATCGCCCAGCGTCTCGTCATGCACGGGCGCGCGGCCATCCAGCTGCAAGGCATCCAGCAAGGCGCACACTCTGGCAGGATCGTTGCGTGGGCCGATTTCGGCGATATCGCCGGCTTGCCATGACAGTGACTGTTGTGCTTCGACTGGCTTGAAAGACAAATGGAAAGCCGCGCCGCCTGCGCTGCCGGGATTGAGGAGGCGGCGCTCGGACAAGGTCCAGCGCTCGTAGCCGGGCGCGTTCCAGTCGGCCATGTCGGTATGCCCGCTCAGCACGCCAAGATGATGCTGCCAGTGACGTAGAGCGCCCGGATCGCCGTTATCAACTTCAACCATATCGAACATGGCGTGCGCGCCGTGGTGGCGCAGCCAGGCATCGAGCGTATGGCCGAATGCGCAGTACTGCATATAACTGCGATCCCCGAGCGCCAGCAAGCCGTAGTGCACATCAGGCAGCGTCGCCGCCTGCCCCATGACCTTTCGCGCAAACCCTGCCGCACTATCGGGAGCGTCGCCTTCACCCGTGGTGCTGACCACGAACAACACACGACGCACCGCTTGCAATTGCGCCAGATCCAGTTGCGCGAGGCTACAGGCACGAACCTGCATGCCGACATCTTTCAAGGCTTGTGCAGTCTGTTGTGCGATTTGCTCGGCAAAGCCGGTCTGACTGGCGAAGGCGATCAATACCTCTTTTGACGCCTCACCGGCCTGGCTTGCGTCACTGTTCTGCCACGCCAACGCCGCCTGCTGCTTGCGGCGATGACCGATGAAAATGACGAAGCAGAACACCATGTAAAACAGCAGCACCAGCGCCGCCACGAACAAGCGTCCTGTGGCGCCGTCCAGCAATTGCATCCGGCCGATGGCAATCGTCGCGCAGATGGCGCAAGCCAAGCCGACCAGCCCGGGGCCGGGTATGAATTGTGTGAATTGTGAGAATTGCGTGCGTACAGGTTTGCTCATCCCAGCATCGCCTGCATCGCTGGGGTAAGGCGCTCGCGGAAGCCATTGCCATCGCGGCTGATGAATAAAGCCGCCAAGCCGTTGTTAAGCGCCAGCGCGAGCCCTTCTTCATCGCCGAGCACCATCAATCCCGTGGCCCATGCATCGGCGGTCATGCAATCGGCATGCAGAACGGCGACGGATGCCAGCGCATGGGCAACGGGCTGCGCCGACCGCGGATCGATAGTGTGCGAGTAGCGACGATCGCCGTCTTCAAAGTAGCGCCGATAGTCGCCGGAAGTTGCCAGCGCCACGCCATGCAGCGCCGCGATGCTCTGCACCTGTTCATGCGTGTCGGATGTCGCGGGCGGATGTTCCATGCCGACCCACCACGGCTGACCATCTGCCTTGACGCCGTGCCCGAACAACTCACCACCGACTTCCACCAGATAACTGACTGCGCCGATGCTGCGCAAATAAGCGGCAACCAGATCGACGCCATAACCTTTGGCGATGGAAGAAAAATCCAGATACAGGCCGCCCGGTTGCAGCAAGGCATGACGGGCGCGATCAATGCGGATGCGCTGCCAGCCGCATCGTTGACGTTCGCGCGCAATGGCCGCGTCGTCCGGCCGATCCGCGCGTTTGGGATCGGGGCCGAAGCCCCACAGATTGACCAGCGGGCCGACACTCGGGTCATACGCGCCGCCACTGCGTTCGGCGACCGCAAGCGCGCAGTCGAGCACCTTCATAAAATGTTCAGGCAACACATGCCAGCTATCGGCAGCAGCTTGGTTGTAGCGGCTCAGGTCGGAGTCATCACTCCAAGTACTCATCTGTGCAACGACCAGGTCGAGTTGCCGTTGTATGCCCCCCTGAATCGCCTCTTGACTATAGCCCTCAGGCCGGATCAGCCTGACCGACCAGGAGGTGCCCATCGTCAGCCCGGAAAGGCTGTCGACAACGGCATCGGCCGGAACGGGATCAGGTTGAGCAAGGGTAAGCGGGATAAAGACGCGATTCATGACGGTACAAACAATTTTTTCCGGATAGAGATCAAGGGAACAAACAATAGCCGTCGAATGACAGCCTGTAAAAACAGCGTTCGCCGCCGGTACGGCGAACGCCTGGTACACCTGCAACGACAAGTTATCCGATTGATTTACCGGATAAGCTGCCCGCCGTGCGCAAGCACAGCTAAGAACAAGTTCTTAAGGCGCCAACACTTCCAGCGTAGCGGTGTAATTGGCGCGACGATCAGTCGCCGGTTTCAGGTTCGGCTTGTTGTCCTTGACCGTCGCTTCCATCCAGTACATGCCGGCCGAAGGCCAGGTCACGCTGAACTTGCCGTCTGCATCCGTCGTCGGCGTCATTTCATTGAGCTTGTCACGATAGCGCGTGCCACCCGGCACGACGGTCACCTTGACGTTGGCGGCAGGTTTGCCGTCGATCAGCATGCGGAAGCTCGCCGTCTCACCGGCGATCAGATCCGTCGGATGCGTGATCGCTTGCAGCTCCAGACCTGAGCCGCTTGTTTCCAGCACTTTTTTGGATGGTTTGCCGGAGGTGACGAAGGTCTCAATGCGGCCTTGCATCTGCGTGATTTGCAGATCCTTGGCATCGGCCGGAATTTCCTTTGCCAGCGTCTCGGCGGTACCGCGCCAACGTTTGGTCTGGCCGGCGGCATCCTTGTAGCTGCCGAATAATCCCATGCTGATAACGGCGATCTTGTAGGTGCCGCTTTGCGTCAGATGCACGTCGAAACTGGTGCGAAATTTGCCGGTGTAGGCATTCTCCGGCTTGGCGAAAGTGCCGTCCGGTGCGGTCACTTGGAGGCCATCCAGTTTCAGCGCAAAACTTTCGAAGAAGAACAAGTCGTTGGACACGGCAGCATCGACCGTGACCCAGGGATCATTACCCGACAGGACTGTCGATGCAGGCAACAGCCAGGTGCGATGTGCGTTGGCCGACAGCGGCAAGCCAATCGCCAGGGTCATCGCCAGCGCGGCGATTTTGAATGCGGGTTTCATGTTGTTCCCTCCGGTTACGGTTTGAAGTCCAGCGTGATGGCGCCAAGTTCGGATTCGCCCTTGCCCTTGACGCTTTGTCCAGCCTTCGGAGGCCATTGAAGCGGTACCTTGACCACTTCGCGGCCACCTACTTCACGGGCTGCTTCGACCATCAGGATGTAGTCGCCGGCAGGCAATTGCGCCAACGGACCTTTGTCGCTGCTGAACGTCAGCTGTTGATCGCCTGCAGGACGCGTCGCACCGCTCACGCCATCGACCGGCATATGGACGTCACGACCGGCACGGCGCCACCATTGGCGCAAATCCTTGAGCCACTTCTCGCCTTCCTTGTCTTTCTTCTTGGTGTCGTACCAGACTGCGAGCGTCGCCGCGACGCTTTGATCGGGACGCTCAAGCCACACGGCAACGTAAGGACGGTGATATTCGGCTACGTTCAATCGCGGGATTTCGACTTTGACATTCATGTCTGCCGCAACCACCGGCAATGAAACCACGCCCATCAGAGCAGCCGACAACGTTGTCGGCAACAGACCAGGAACCAGCACGCGCATATGAATCAACCTCGCTTGTGAAGAGAAAAGAAGAGAAAAACCAAGAAAAATCAGTGGATGAAAATGATCGCCAGCAACAGCGGCACCACCAGTCCGAGCCCCACCAGCGGCCAGGTCACCGGACGATTACCGGCATGCAGTTGCAGCAGGAACATCCCCGTGATGCAGAACACCAGGCACGCCACCGCAAAGATGTCGATGAACCAGCTCCACGCCGCGCCGGTATTGCGGCCTTTGTGCAAATCGTTGAAATAGGAAACCCAGCCGCGATCGGTTTTTTCATATTCGACCTTGCCGTTGCCGAGATCAACGCGCACCCAGGCATCGCCGCCCGGGCGCGGTAGCGAGACGTACAGCTCATCGGCCGACCACTCTCCGGTTTGCTGGTCGATGGACACCGACAATTGCTTGTCGAGCCAGGTCTTCAGCGCCGTCGGCAAGGCATCCTTGTCCTTGTGTTCTTCTGCAGTCAGTTGCACCAGCAAGTACCTGGGCAACTGCGCCTGCTTGCTCGTCACCTTCGGATGCGCTTCGATTTGCGCAGAATGATTCAGCGTCAGACCGGTTGCCGCGAACAGCAGCATGGCGATCAGGCAGATGGCTGAACTGATCCAATGCCATTGATGCAAATGCTTGAGCCAAAACGAACGGCGTTGCTGTTTTGGCATGTTTGCGGCGACGGCAGCTTCCCTCATGTTCCACTGATGATGGCCTTGGAGGGCCAATCTAAATAATAATAATTCTCAATTATAACTTCGGCAGAAGGAAAAAATGCAGCCTTTCTTCAGGATTTACTTTGCGATACATAAGGCTGCAAAACGATACGAGAGCATGTTTTTTGCACCGTCACAGAATGTTGATAGGCCAAATCATTACAACAATGACAAGTCATCGGCAGAGGACAAAAAAAATCGCCGCGGCAAATGCCCGGCGATTCTCTTTCATTCCTGCAGATACGAGCCGAGCTGCTGGCAGCTCAAATCATGGCCACCTCAGCGCAGCAGCTCATAAGGGCCACCCCGCTCCAGTGCGCGTTGATAGGCCGGACGTGCATGGATGGCTTCGAGATATTTGAGCAGATTAGGATAATGCCCATCCAAGCCGCCACGCGAACGCGCTCCTTCAACCGGAAAGCTCATCTGGATGTCAGCGGCCGAGAAGGTATTGCCGGCAAACCAGGTGCTTTTGGACAGTTCGCCTTCCAGATATTGCAGATGCCGCTTGAGCTGCGGATCGACCATGCGTCCCAGCACACCATTACAAATCAGGCGCGCAACCGGCCGGATCAGGCCCGGCACCGACTTGGGCAGGCGGCTGAAGATCAGCTTCATCAGCAACAACGGCATCGCCGAACCTTCTGCATAGTGCAGCCAATAGCGATAGCGCAGTCGCTCCGGGGTACCTGCTTCGGGGATGAATTTGCCGTTGCCGTAGCGTTCGACCAGATATTCGACAATCGCGCCGGACTCGGCAATCGTCAGGTCGCCGTCGGTAATTACCGGCGATTTACCCAGCGGATGGACGTCGCGCAGCGACTGCGGGGCCAGCATGGTCTTGGGGTCGCGCTGATAAAATTTGATGTCGTACTCAAGTCCCAGCTCTTCCAGCAGCCATAGCACGCGTTGCGAGCGGGAGTTGTTCAGATGATGGACAGTGATCATGTATTGCACCTTTCTGTAGAATGCATGCCAAGCATCACTCTAACAGCAGAATATAAAAACGCATGCCGCGCACTCCGACCACGCCCCAAGTCCCACTCTACAAAAAATTCGCCGACGAACTGGCGGCGTCCATTCACGCCGGTGTCCTGCAGCCGGGCGAACGCGTGACATCAGTGCGGGCCGCCAGCCAGCAGCACAACGTCAGCGTCACCACGGTCATACGTGCCTACGAACTGCTGGAAAGCCGCGGCATCATCGAGAGTCATCCGCAATCGGGTTATTTCGTGCGCAAGACGGCCGCATCGGCGTCAGCGCCCACGGCAAGCAAGCTGCTGCCGCCCACGCATCCGGCCACCCAGCAGCCGCATGAAGTCGATGTCAGCCGGCTGGTGCTGGCCACGCTGAAGACCATCCAGCAAGACGGCACTATTCCGCTTGGCTCGCCCTATCCGAATCCGGCACTGTTCCCTTCGCAGCGTATCGGCCAGTACGCCAGCCGTATCACGCGCAACAGCGACAGCTTCAGCGTCTTCACCGATCTGCCGCCGGGTCATCCTGACCTGCTGCGCCAGATCGCGCGCCGCTATCTGGAAACCGGCCTCAACGTCGGCCCCGAGGACATCATCATCACCGTCGGTGCGACCGAAGCGATCAATCTCTGCCTGCAAGCCGTGGCCCAGCCTGGCGACACGATCGCGGTGGAAACGCCGACCTTCTACGCCATGCTGCATGCGATCGAACGCATGGGCATGCGCGCCGTCGAGATCCCCACTGATCCGCTGACCGGCATGGATATCGATGCGCTCGAAGCCTTGCTGCAAACCCAGAAGATCGCCGCCTGCATGGTGATGCCGAACTTCCAGAATCCGCTTGGTTCGATGATGCCGGACGCGCACAAGCAGCGGCTGGTCGATCTGGCCCATCAATACGACATGCCGCTGATCGAGGATGCGGTCTACAGTGAACTGTTCTACGGCGCTGCGCATCCGACCTCGCTCAAGACCTACGACCGCGACGGCCTGGTGCTGCACTGCTCGTCCTTCTCCAAGAGCCTGACCTCGGCGTATCGTGTGGGCTGGGCGATTCCGGGCCGTTATCGCTCGCAGGTGGAGAAGCTGAAATTCCTCAACACACTGGCAACGCCGACGATTCCACAACGCGCGATTGCCGAGTACCTGACGCAAGGCGGCTTCGAACGCCATCTGCGCCGGGTGCGGCGCGGCCTGCTGCAACAGCGCGATCTGATGCGGCATTTCGTGTTGCGATTTTTTCCAGAAGGGACGCGCGTGTCGGAACCGGCGGGCGGCTACATCCTGTGGATCGAGCTGCCGCCGCGCGTGGATGCGATGGAATTGTACCGGCGCTGCCTGGTGCTTGGCATCACCATCGCACCGGGACGCATTTTTGCGGCGACCAATCGCTATAGCAATTACATCCGGCTGAACTACAGCTATACGTGGTCGATAGAGATTGAAAAAGCCTTGAAGACAATCGCCAAGATCGTCGCAGAACTCAGCTAACGTTACTGAGTTACAGCTCATTCGCCCAACTCAGCCATGCAGCTTGAGTCCGGCAGCCGTTAGTATGGCGTTGCCCGTGCCATCGTCGTTGACCACGACGGTGGCAATCCCCGCCTCTTCCAGCGCCGTCAAAAACCGCCGTAAAGTACTCATGCGCAGTTCGGTGCGCTTGGACAGACGCGCCAGCGACAGCGGCGCCTGGCTGCGCTGATACTCCTGGTACAGCTCATCCAGGATGCGGACCAGTTCCACAGGAAGCTGATCCTCCAACGAATCGTGTGCGTCGTCCATAGGGATGCTCTCGCTTACTCTCTTATGCCGCCTTCGCGTGCTGTACAGCAGCGCGATGCAACAGCACCGGAATCGATTTCGACGTCGGTGTGCGCGCCTTGTCGGCGAAGCTCTCCAGCGGCACCAGCGGATTGGTCTCGGGATAGTAGCTGCCGATGCAACCACGCGGGATGTCGTACTCCACCAGCAGGAACCCGTCGGCACGGCGTTCGATGCCGTCATCCCAGACGCTGACAACGTCAACCCATTCGCCGTCCTTCAGACCCAGCACATCCAGATCCTGCTTGTTGATGAAGATCACACGACGCTGGCCGAACACGCCGCGATAGCGGTCATCCATGCCGTAGATGGTGGTGTTGTACTGATCGTGCGAACGCGTGGTCATGAGCGTCATCAGCTTCTCGCCATACATCTTGCGTGCGCGATGGATAGGCGTATCCAGCGGAATCGCGTTGACCACGAAATTAGCCTTGCCGGTGCTGGTCTTCCAGACGCGCTCACGCGAGGCGACGCCCAGATGGAAGCCGCCCGGGTTGGCGATGCGCTGGTTGTAATCCTTGAAGGAGTCGTAGACCTTTTCGATGGCGTTGCGGATGCGCGAATAGTCTTCGGCGTACCAGAGCCAATCGATCTTCTTGCCGTTGTCGCGATGCTTCATTGTGGCTTCGGCGATGTGCGCGACGATGGCGGTTTCCGACATGCAGTTTTCCGACGCCGGCTTGTTGATGCCATAGGAGACGTGGACCATGCTCATCGAATCTTCCACCGTCACGCCTTGCGCGCCGCTGGCTTGCATATCGATCTCGGTACGGCCCAGCGTCGGCAGGATCAGCGCATCCTTGCCGTGCACCAGATGGCTGCGATTGAGTTTGGTGGTGATGTGGACAGTCAGGTTGCACGAGCGCATCGCGTCAAACGTGCGTGGCGTATCCGGTGTGGCCATGGCAAAGTTGCCGCCCAGGCCGATAAAGACCTTGGTACGGCCTTCCAGCATCGCCATCACGGAACCGACGGTGTCATTGCCGTGGTGACGCGGCGCCTTGAATTCGAATACCTGCTCCAGACGATCCAGGAAGGCGTCAGTCGGCTTTTCATCGATGCCGACCGTACGGTCACCCTGCACATTGGAGTGGCCGCGCACCGGGCACAAGCCTGCGCCTGGACGACCGATATTACCGCGCAGCATCATCATATTGGACAGCAATTGAATCGTGCCGACTGCATGCTTGTGCTGCGTCAGGCCCATGCCCCAGGTGGCGATGACGGCTTTGCCCTTGACGTAGACTTGCGTCAGCTTTTCGATATTTTCGCGCGACACGCCCGACTCACCGATGATGTCAGTCCAGCTTTCGGCGCGCGCATCAGCTGCGAACTCCTCGAAACCGGAAGTATGTTCCTCGATGAATTTCACATCGAGAACGCGCTCGGTACCTTTCAGCAAGGCTTCGTCGTCCAGTTCGATCGTGCGCTTGATAACGCCCTTGATCAGTGCCAGATCGCCGCCCAGCGTCGGATGAATGAACATCGAACTGATTTGGGTACTGCCCATGGTCAGCATTTCAATTTTGCTTTGTGGATCTGCGAAGCGCTCCAGGCCGCGCTCCTTGAGCGGGTTGATGGCGACAATGGCAACGCCGCGCTTAGAGGCCTCACGCAACTCACCCATCATGCGCGGGTGATTCGTGGCCGGATTTTGACCGAACAGCAACAAGGTGTCGCACAGGTCGAAGTCATCCAGCAGCACGGTGCCCTTGCCCACGCCGACGGTAACCGGCAGGCCGACGCTGGTCGGCTCGTGGCACATATTGGAACAGTCCGGGAAATTGTTGGTGCCGTATTGGCGGACAAACAGCTGGAACAGGAAGGCTGCTTCATTGCTGGCGCGGCCGGAGACGTAGAAGTCAGCCATGTTTGGGTCAGGCAGCGCATTGAGATGGCGGCCGATCAGATCGAAAGCCTGATCCCAGGCGATCGGCACGTATTTGTCGCTGACGGCGTCATAGACCATCGGCGCAGTCAGGCGGCCATGATCTTCCAGCTCGTAATCAGATTGCTCCATCAGCTCGGCAACCGTATGTTGCGCGAAGAAATCGTGGGTCACGCGCTTCTTGGTAGCTTCCGCCGCCACCGCCTTGACGCCGTTCTCGCAGAATTCAAAGGTGGAAGTGTGCTCGCGATCCGGCCAGGCGCAGCCGGGGCAGTCGAAGCCGTCCGGCTGATTTTGCGACAGCAGCGTGCGCAAGCCCTTGCCGTCAGCCACGTGCTCCTTGACCAGATTCAGCGCCACGTACTTGAGCGCGCCCCAACCACCTGCGGGGTTGTTATAGGTCTCGATCTTTGCCTTGCCTGCCTTCGCCATTTTTGCTCCACCAATACAATTTCAGATGATAGGGAGTCTACCTCCTGCCGGTGGTCGTGGCGTACACAGTCAAGCAGCTAAAAAAGGAGTACAGCAGGCGCAGCACTACACTCCTTTTCTTCCTACAAGAGTACGTCGTCGCGGATACAGGCTCGCCAGCGGCCAGGCGCGACTTCCTTCAGCTCTGGAATCGTTGCCGCACAGGCTTCCTGCGCGTACGGGCAGCGCGTGCGGAATACGCATCCCGACGGTGGATTGGCCGGGCTGGGCAAGTCACCCTGCAGGGTGCGGCGATTTTTGGCTTGCTCCCGCGCATCCGACTCCGGCTTGGGAGAAGCCGCCAGCAAGGCCTGCGAATAAGGATGCAAGGGTTTTTCGAACAAATCTGACGCCGGCGCAATCTCCATGACTTTGCCCAGATACAGCACCACCACGCGGTCGCAGATGTATTCGACCACGTCCAGATCATGTGAAATGAACAACATCGCCAGATTAAAGCGCTGACGCAGATCCTGCAGCAGATTGATCACCTGCGCCTGAATCGACACATCCAGCGCCGACACCGGCTCGTCAGCGACGATGAAACGTGGCTCCACCGCCAACGCGCGGGCGATGCCGATACGCTGGCGCTGACCACCGGAAAACTCATGCGGATAGCGCGCACCGTGTTCGGCGCGCAGACCCACCAGTTGCAACAGCTCGGCAATGCGCGTGGCGCGCGCTTCGCCGCGACGCAGGCCGTGGGTATCGAGCGCTTCGCCGATGATGTCGCGTACTCGCTGACGCGGGTTCAGGCTGGCATACGGATCCTGAAAGATGATCTGCATCTCGCGGCGCAAAGCGCGCATGCGCGAAGCCGACAGGTTGGAGATGTCTTCGCCCTGATAACGGATCTCGCCGCCGCTGCTTTCCATCAGGCGCAGCAAGGTACGGCCGACGGTGCTCTTGCCCGAGCCGGATTCGCCGACGAGGCCAAGCACTTCACCCGGCATGATGGAAAAACTGACGTCGTCGACGGCGCGGATAGGCGCGTCTTTTTGCTTGCCGCTGAAGTATTTCTTCAGATGGCGCACTTCGACCAGCGGTGTGGTGTTGGTGCCGTTCGTATTCATCGTGCTCATGCCGACTTCCTCAAAACACAGCGGACATTGTGACCGTCATCGCCCAGCGTCAGCGATGGCATGGCGACACGGCAGGCATCCGAGGCATGGCTGCAACGCGGCTCAAAAGCGCAGCCCGGCGGCGGCGCAAGCGGACTGGCGACCTGACCGGGAATCGCCGCCAGCCGCGGACGCTCGCCGGCGACAGCGTGATTCTTGCTGCGCCCCGGCAGGCAATTGAGCAGACCGGCTGTGTAAGGATGCTGCGGGTTGTCAAAAATCTGCGGCACGCTGCCCTGCTCCACCATGCGGCCGGCGTACATCACAGCGACGCGGTCGGCGATCTCTGCCACCACGCCGAGGTTGTGAGTGATGAACAAAATGCCGGTGCCGGTTTCGCGCTGCAGTTTTTGGAGCAGCGCCAGAATCTGCGCCTGAATCGTCACGTCCAGTGCCGTGGTCGGCTCATCGGCAATCAGCAGCGAAGGATTACACGACAAGGCCAGGGCGATCATCACACGTTGGCGCATGCCGCCCGACAACTGATGCGGATACTCGTACAAGCGGCGTGCGGCAGCGGGAATCTCGACCAGCTCCAGCATGCGCTGCGCATGGATCATCGCGTCTTTGTGGCTCTTGCCCAGATGCAGGCGCACGCTTTCAGCAATCTGGTCACCGAGCGTGAAGACCGGATTCAGACTGGTCATTGGCTCCTGGAACACCATCGCGATTTCATTGCCGCGCAACTGGCGCAGGCTGCGTTGCGGCAGGCGCGTCAGGTCGACCGTTTCACCATCGCGGCGCTTGAAGCGGATGCTGCCGCCAACCACGCGGCCGGCATCGGCCGGGATCAAACCCATGATAGATAAACTGGTCACCGACTTGCCGGAACCCGACTCGCCGACTACCGCCAGCGTCTCACCGGCGTTGACGGTGAAGCTCACGCCATCGACCGACTTCACGGTGCCCTGCTCGGTGAAAAAATGTGTCTGCAGGTTATCGACTTCCAGCAGCGGCGTCCCTTGTTGGACTCTCTGTTCTTGCATGATCTGTACTCTCTTTGCTGGAGGAATTAGAGGCTCTTGCGCAGGCGCGGATCGAGCATGTCGCGCAGGCCGTCGCCGACCATCTGCAGCGACAAGGCCGACAGCACGATAGCGATACCGGGGAACACCACCAGCCAGATCGCCTGCTCGGCATAGGCCTGCCCGGAAGAAATCATCGTGCCCCAGGTCGGCAGCTCAGGCGGCACACCCACGCCGAGGAAAGACAAGCCCGCTTCCGCCAGAATCGCGTAGGCGAAGATGAACGTACCCTGCACCAGGATCGGCGACAGGATGTTGCCCAGCACGTGGAAGAAGACGATGCGCACCGTCGACACGCCCAGTGCGCGCGCCGCTTCCACAAACAACAGCTCGCGCACCACCAGGGTGGAGGCCCGCACGATACGCGCCACACGCGGCGTGTAGACGATCGCCAGCGCCAGCACCACGTTGATCAGCGACGAGCCGAGAATCGCCACCAGCGCAATCGCCAGCAAGATGTCGGGAAACGACATCATGGCGTCCACCACGCGCATGATGGGTGCATCCATGCGCTTGAAGAAACCGGCGCACAAACCCATCAGTACACCGGCCACCAGCGAGATCACCACCACCAGCGCGCCGATGGTCAGCGAGTAACGGCCGCCGGTCAGCACGCGCGTGAAAATGTCGCGACCGAATTCGTCCGTGCCGAACCAGTGCGACGCCGACGGCGGTTGCAGCCGCGCCATGATGTCCAGCGCGGACGAATCGTAAGGAGAAGTCAGCGGCACCACGACAGCCAGAACGGCCAGCAG
>Ga0209913_1000736_pt1 | contig 24262 bp, 17 predicted proteins | sample PersoiDNA2013203_FD_185805 | JGI IMG/M metagenome (GOLD analysis project Ga0209913, IMG submission 185805) | Permafrost soil microbial communities from the Arctic, to analyse light accelerated degradation of dissolved organic matter (DOM) -... | ecosystem: Environmental > Terrestrial > Soil >... | reverse complement strand
GTGAACGCGCCCGGCACCATGATCGAGGTCTCGATACCGAAGCGCGCCAGCTCATACGACTGCGTGACGGCGATCGAATCCATCGCGGCCTTGGCAGCGGCATACGGCCCCATGAACGGCGGGAAACCGCCACGCACCGTCGTACTGCTGACCCACAGCAGCAAACCCGATTGACGCTCCCGCATGTACGGCAAAGTGGCGCGGTTGACGCGTTGCGCGCCGAGGACGTTGGTGTCGAAGACCTTGATCATTTCTTCCGGCGTGAATGCTTCCGTCGGGCCGACGACCAGATGACCGGCGTTATGCACGACCACGTCGATGCGCCCTTGCTCGCTGATGATTTTTGCGGCGGCGGCATCGGCGGATGCCTGCGACAACACGTCCAGTTCGACGGCACGCACATCGAGACCGTGCGAAAACCTCCAGTCCTGCAACGCGCGCACCTTGGGTGCGTTGCGGCCGTTGATGTCGCGCATGCCGGCATAGACCGCATGCCCCGCTTGCGCCAGCGAACGCGCGGTCAGGTTGCCGATGCCGGCCGATGCGCCGGTGACGAGGATGACTAATTTGTTCATGATCTTTCCTTCAAGTTGGGAAGACATTTGAGGTTTGCGTTCTTAAACCAAACCACCGTTTGCGCGCAAAGTTTGTCCGTTAATCCAGCTACCAGGCGCAGCCAAAAAGACTACTGCCTTGGCGATGTCATCCGGTGAGCCCAGGCGTTCGAGCGGCGCCGCTTTCGACAAACGATCAATCAGCTCCGGCGTCTTGCCGTTCAGGAACAGCGCTGTGGCTGTCGGTCCCGGGGCGATGGCGTTGACGGTGATCTGCTTGCCGCGCAGTTCCTTGGCGAAGATGTTGGTCATGACTTCGATCGCGCCCTTGGTGGCGGCATACACCGCATAGCCAGGCATCGCGAGGCCGATCACGCTGGTCGAGAAGTTGACGATGCGACCACCTTGCTGCAAGCGAGTAGCGGCGGCGCGCATGGTGTTGAAACTGCCCTTGAGGTTGACGGCAATCAGGCGGTCAAAGGTGGCGTCGTCGGTATCGGCCAGCATCGGCAGATTCGGCGGCATGATGCCGGCGTTGTTGACCAGCACATCGACGCGGCCGAATGCGGCAATCGCCTGATCGAACATGCCGTTGACGGCTGCCGGGTCAGCGACGTCGGCCTGGATGGCGATGGCTTTGCCATTCGCTGTGGTGATTGCGTCGACCACGTTTTGCGCTTCGGCGGCGTTGCCCGCATAGTTGACGATGACGGCGTAGCCTTCCGCGCCAAGTTGTCTGGCGATTTCCGCGCCGATGCCGCGTGAGGCGCCGGTGACGAGGGCGACTTGTTGTGTTTGTTGTGCTTGTTCCATGATGGGCTCCTGATGGTGAGTAGAAAGACGGGTTGCTTGCTTGTGACCGCGGTTCAGCGAGTCAGTGAAGCCATTGTGGACCCTGGTCGTTTTTGGATAAATATGCTTAAATTGCTATCACTATTCAAAAATCACCAACAATCGGAGGATCCGGCCATGGATCGTTTCGACGCTATGCGCGTGTTCACCCGGATCGTGGAATTGGGCAGCTTCACCAAAGCCGCTGACGACCTGCACATCCCGCGCGCCACGGTGACCCACACCATCAAGCTGATGGAAGCCCGGCTAGGCGTGCGCCTGTTGCAGCGAACCACGCGCCAGGTCAGTGCGACGCTGGACGGCAACGCCTATTACGCGCGCTGCGTGCAACTGATGGCTGATCTGGAAGAGACCGAATCCGCTTTCAGCGCCGCCGCCTCCAATCCGCGCGGCAAGGTGCGCATCGACTTGCAAGAGTCGCTGGCGATGCATTTCATCCTGCCGCGGCTGCCGGAGTTTTGCGCGCTGTATCCGCAGATCGAGTTGGAAATCGGCATGGGCGACCGCGCCGTCGATCTCGTGCGCGAAGGCTACGACTGCGTGCTGCGCGCGGGCGAACCGCGTGACTCCAGCCTGGTGATCCGGCGCGTGGCGCGCTTGCAGCAAGTTACGGTGGCAAGTCCGGCGTATCTGCAAAAGCACGGCGTGCCGGACTCGCTGGAGAATTTCGGTGCGCATCAGGCGGTCAATTACTTCTCATCGATCAGCGGCAAGATCCTGCCGTTCGACTTCTTCGCTGATGGTGAAACCCACAGCATCAGCCTGCCCGGGCAGGTCGCCGTGAGTCACGCCGAGGCTTATGTCCGTTGCTGCGAAGGCGGCTTGGGGCTGGTGCAATTGCCGCGTTATCACGTGCAACAGCAATTGGCCGACGGTCGTCTGGTGGAGGTGATGGCGGCGTTTCGTCCGGCGCCGATGGCGGTGTCCATCCTGTATCCGCATCAGCGGCAATTGTCCCGGCGCGTGCGCGTGCTGGTGGACTGGATGGCGGATCTGATGCGTCAGGGTGAAAGCGCAACCTGATACGCTGGCTGGGAGACCGGGTGCAGACATCGGCGAGGCAACATCCGCGAATAAATCTGCCGTAGCTCAGCGCAACCTCAGACGGATAAATTAGAATGGCAGCCAGTGAATCATCCCTGCGGATGACGCTCCGCCAGATCCGATTTCAAACCGGCAATCCCACACTACACATGCGCTGCTCACCATTCGGCTTGCCACATCGCTACCGATACCGGCGCCTGCGCTCCGTTTTTCTTTTGCTTGTTCTGCCGCTGTGCGGTGCCCTGCTCGCCGCCTGCCAACGCGCGCCGGAAGTTCTGCCGCAGCAGGCGTATATCTGGCAGCGCCAATGGAGCCCGTCCGTTGTCAACGCCATGCAAGCCAGCGATCAACTGGTCGGCGGCTGGCGGGTGCTGGCGGCGGAACTGACCGCGCAACACCAATGGAAAATCGCCTCACCCGACTGGCAGGCCCTAAGGACGACCACGCATGCAATCGTCATGGTGGTACGGCTGGACGGCCAGACTGACAGTCTCGACGCTGCCACGCAAACCCGTGTGACCGACCTGCTGACGCGCTGGCGGCAACAGAACGTCCCGGTAGCCGGGGTGGAAATCGACTACGACTGCCCGACTTCGCAACTGCCTGCTTATGCCGGCTTCCTCACCGGCTTGCGGCAAAATCTGGACCGGGACACTACGCTGTCGATTACCGCTCTGCCGACCTGGCTCAATAGTCCCGTGCTGAACAAGCTGCTGGCTGTGGCGGATGAATCAGTATTGCAGGTGCATGCCGTGATGAATCCGCGCCAGGGCCTGTTCGATGCCGAGCGCGCGCATGCCTGGCTGAAAGCGTATGCGAAGCAGACGACGCATCCCTGGCGCGTCGCCCTGCCGTCTTACAGCACACGTGTCAGCTGGGATGACAACGGCCGCATCAGCGCGGTCGAAAGCGAACGGCCGTTGCTGACTTCCGGTGAAACGTCGCAAGAACTGGCAGCCTCGCCGACGGCGGTGAGCGCATTCTTAGCGCAACTGGACAGAGATCCGTCACCGGGACTGATCGGCGTGGTCTGGTTCCGCCTGCCGACGGAAGGCGATGTGCGCAACTGGAGCCTGACGACCTGGCAAGCTGTGCTGGCGCGTCAGCCATTATCGTCGTCCCTCACGGTTGAAGTGCTGCCCAACGCGCAAGCCGGCCTGCACGACCTCACACTACGCAATACCGGCAATGCCGACAGCGCGTTGCCGCAGGTGGTGCGCATCGATGCGGCATGCAACGCCGCCGACGGCATCAACGGCTACGCCCTCGAGGCGGACGCCAAAGGCAAATATCTGCGGCGCACGCACGAGGGATTATTGCGCGCGGGCTACCAACGCAACATCGGCTGGGTACGCTGCCAGCAACCAGACATCCAACTCCATGTGGAACGTTAACGTGAATATCAAACACCTCCGTATCGCCGCCGCAGTGGCGCTCCCTTTCGGCGCTGCCGTAGTGATTGCCTGCGGCCCCGACTTTCCGCTGCAAGTGCTCGACGACCGCGCCGGCACGCTGAAAGCGACACCGGCCAATTCGTTTGCTTATGAAGCTTCGCATCTGGCGCAGAGCAGCGACAAACTGCAAGCCAACGAAAATGAAAACGCCTACGCACCACCCGATAAGCTCACCGCAGCCGACGCCGCCGATGCGACGTTCATGACGCCGGCGCAACGCGCGCAGCTCAAGACGATACGCGCCCTCAAAGATGGCGACGTGGCGTATGCGCAAGGTGGCGATCTGCCGCCGGCGGTGCGCTTGTACGCAGCCGGCGCCGTGGACTATCTGGCCGCTGGTGACAGCGGGACGCGCGCACAGAAGCGCTTCCAGGCTGTACTCGACCTGCCGAAGGCGGATGGTGACAAACGTGCCGTGTGGGCTGCGTATATGCTCGGACAAGGCTATGCCGGCGCAATGTTCGGTGCAGGCAACAAGCCTGCCGAAGAACGCGCAAAGGCGGTCAAGGCCTATGCAATGGCGCGTACGCGGGCAGCGTCCGGCGCGCTTGATCCTAACGGGCTGGCAGTCGCCAGCTATGGCGAACAGGCGCGAGTTTTTCTGGCTACCGGCACAGCCCTCTGCGGCTACACCGACTTCGTCAATGCCGCGCCATGCGCTGACGACGTCGCCGCCGCCGACCTCAAGCAAGCCATCCATCTGTACGCCGAGCAGGCTGCCCACAATTCCGACAGCGGCGTGCAATCGCTGCGCAGTATCGCGGCCTGGGCGTTGAGCGATGCGGAGCGCGCGCAGAAGCTGATCGACGATCCGCTCTCGCAGCGTCTGCTGGTCAGCTATGCGCTGGCGCGCGTGGGTGACGTGAGCGGTGATGGCACCAGCCAGCCGGCCGACTACGATATCTATGGCGGCGGCTATGGCTACGCCGATGCCGCCCGTGGCGGCAAGGGCATCAAGGTCAATCCGGTGCTGCCGTCGCTGGTGGCGGCGTTGCAGAAACAAGGTATCGCCCGCATCGCCGACGCCGACCGCGTGGCCGCACTCGCTTATCGCAGCGGCTACTATGAATTGGCGCAGACGCTGGCGGATAAACGGCGCAGCGCGCTGGCCAGCTGGGTGCGTGCCAAACTCGCCTTGCGCAAGGGCGACGTTGCTGCAGCGGCGCAGGCCTATGCGGAGGCATCGAAGGCCTTTCCGCAAACCGACGCCAGCGTCGAACCTGCTTCACTCGGCCTGATCAAGGCCGAGCAAAGTGTGCTGACGCTGTCGCGCGGCCAATATGTAGAAGCCTTTGACCAGTTGTATACGGTCACCAAGGCGAGCCAGAGCGGAGACAGGAGTGCGAGTCTCAGCCATCCGCTCTACAGCGACTACAGCGGTGATACGTGGTACCTGGCCGAGCGCGTGCTCACGGTAGATGAGCTGAAGACCTATGTCGATGCACATGCTCCCGCCACGCCGGTGCCGGCAGCACCACAGAATTTCCCGACGACGCCAGACAAGCAGTATTACGAATGGCTGAGCGCGCATCCCGTGCAGATCTCCGACTACCTGCGCCGCTTGCTGGCGCGCCGTCTGGTGCGCGAAGGACGTGTGGCCGATGCGCTGCCCTACTTCCCTGATGACAAGGACATGCGCTACGCGCCGATGGAACAGAACTACGCTGACGGCAAGAGCACGCTGGCAAACTGGCGCTATCGTGCGACCGCCAAAGCCTACGGCGATGCGCTCGACGATGCGGGCCGTGCCTGGTTTGCCGTGAACCGCGCCAAGGCCTGGTACGAGGCCGCAACGCTGGCGCGCCAGCGCGGTCTGGAAATCATGGGTTATGAACAGGCGCCCGATTACGCCGGCATGGACGGCATGCTCGGTTTCGGTCCCGGCCGTAATGTCGTGCAAGAACCGGCCGGCGACACCGGCAAGAAACCCGCCGCAGAAAAAACACCCGAACAACGCGCCGCGGCCGACTTGCCCGGACAGTTCATCACCGACGATGAGCGCAAACGCTATGCCGCCAGCGAGAGCAAGCCCAACGTGCGCTATCACTACCGCAATATCGCGGCCGACTACATCATGAAATCGGCAGACGCCTTGCCGCCGCGCTCGCAGGCCTTCGCTGCCGTGCTGTGCAAGGGCACCAGCTTCGTCTTCTACGATGCAGAGCTGGCGCCGGTGCTGTACCGCCGCTATGTGAAGGAAGGTGCGGCCGTGCCGTTTTCAGCGGACTTCGGCCAGAACTGCGTGGAGCCGGATTTCAAGGCCGCAGGACGGTTCCCGTATGTGCAGGTGTGGAAGAAGACGCGGCATTGGGTGGCGGCGCATCGCACCGTCAGCGTCGCACTGCTAATGGTATTGCTGGCGGGACTCGCCGGACTCGGCGCTGTTGGCGTGAAACGCTTGCGGTCGCGTCGGACAGACAAAGGTGTCGCGCCGGATTGAAACGTTCTTCAATCGCCGCATTGAAAAAAGGCCTGCAGGATTATCCTTGCAGGCCTTTTTCTATCGGAATGATCAATACCGACTACCCACCAGTGCTATTGCCGCCGACTCAAGGTGTGGCGCAGATCGTCCATCACTGGCACCAGCGTCACCAATACCAGCGCCAGCGCCAACGGCAGCGTGAAGGTGAAACCGATGTGGCGAAAGCCAAGCGCGCCGGCAACGCCGCCGGCAAAAAACAACGACACCAGCATCGACAGATTCTTCAGCTTGGCGATGTCGGCGTGCACATGCTGATCGGGATGACGGTTGCTATTCCAGTAGAGCGCCTTGCCAAGCTCGATACCAATGTCGGTGATCATGCCGGTGACATGCGTAGTGCGGATTTCTGCGCGGGAGAGTTTGGTGATCATGGCGTTCTGCAAACCCATGATGAAGCACAGCAGCATCACCGTCACGGGGACGAACAGCCATTCGACGCTCGTAATGTTGCCGCCCAGCAGAGCGAAGAACAGCAGCAGGATCGCCTCGGCGATCAGCGGCATGGCATATTCCGCCTCCAGGTTTCGCTTGCGCGCCCAATTGATCATCACCGCCGAACACGCCGCCCCGGCGATGAAGAAAAATATACTGGCAACACCCGCCATCAATAATCCGATCGCTCCGATCGCCACATCCTCGGCCATCAAAGAAAGAATGCCTGACATGTGTGACGTGAATTGCCCGACCACAAGAAAGCCGCCGGCGTTGATCGCCCCCGCAATCGCGGAGAGTACAAAAGCGAGATGTCGGTTGCCGGTCAATGTACGATTTTTTCCGGCGAGGCTTCTGAGATAGGAGACGGGCATGGCGGCTCTCTGGGGCGACGTGAAGGGAACAACGCTGTCGACGGCATGCAGCTGCGGCAGACCGACCCGATGAGTATAGATGATGCGACGCGTAGTCCGCTTGCGAGCCGCTGTGCCATGAAAATGGCCGCCTTGCGGGCGGCCATCGACATAGTTTGCAGCGATCCGATCAGCTGTCGGTATTGCGGATGAAATACTCCGGCACGTCCGGCCCCCACAGGTAGAGCGAATCTTCCGGCAAGAAATCACCAGCCGGCCAGTCGATACCCGCCGGTACATAGTCGATGTCGGCTGAGTATTCCGAAAACGACCCCCACGGATCGCGCACATAGTGGAAATAGTTGGAGCCCAGCACATGACGCCCGGTGCCCCATCCCTCCTTGTAACCGGCTTTGGCCATCTGCGCGGCGCCGATACCGACGTCGTCGATGCGCGCGACGTCCCAGGCGACATGATGCCAGCCCTTGGCATTGCTTTTGGCGAAGGCCACCAAGTGATGGTCGCTGCCGTGCGGGCCGTGGGTAAAGGCAATGATGTCGATGGACTTGTCGGACAGCCGCAGGCCGAGAGCACGATTGTAGAAGTCGACGATGCGCGGCACATCCGGCGAAAACATCAGCACATGCGACATGCGGCGCGGCCGGATGAATGGCGCTTCGGCACGCGTGACCGAGCCGCGTGCGTTGGCCGGGGCCTGTTCCTGAACCAGCGGCAGCTTGCTGTCAGGCGTGGTCTTCACCCCGGCTTTGACTTGCAACAGATTGCCGTCGGGGTCGTAGAACCAGATACCCTCTTTCGCTGCGCCACACAAACTTTTGGCGTCGACGTCAAAGGAAGCGCCTGCCGCGCGTGCCTGCCGCTCGATCTGCGCAAGGTCGGCGGCGTAGCAATTGAAGGAGAGATAGGCCAGCGACTTGCCTGATGCGGGCAAGACGCGCGCCCAGCGGTGGCCATCCTGTGCACGCAACTCCAGCTCATCCGAGCTGCCGGTCACTTCCAGGCCGAAGTTGCGATAGAAGTGATCGGCTTCCGCCAGCGACGGCACGTTGATTGCAAAGTGGTCGATCGAATGGACGCCTGCCGGGCGCGGTTGATTGCTCATCTCTGTCTCCTTGCTTATTGCAAAACGCAATGCAAACTGCCATTGCAAACAGCGGCGTCACTGCGCCGCTTGTTATTTTTTTACCGATCAGCGTGTTGCTTCGTCGACGATCTTGTTGGTCAGCGTGCCCATGCGTTCCACCGTGACTTCGCAGACGTCGCCGTGCTTCATCAGCAGCTTCGGTGTGCGCGCCCAGCCCACACCCGATGGCGTGCCGGAGACGATGACGTCGCCTGCTTCCAGCGTGAAGGCTTCGCTCAGGATGGAGATCAGCGATTCGACATCGAACACCATGGTGTCGGTGTTGGCCGATTGCACCACTTCGCCGTTCAGGCGTGTTTCCAGCAACAGGCCTTTGGCGCCGGGCGGCAATTCGTCGGCAGTGATCAGATCGGGACCGAAAGCGCCGGTGCCGTCGAAATTTTTTCCGACAGTCCATTGCGGCGACTTGAATTGGTATTCGCGCACCGAACCGTCGTTGAACAAGGCGTAACCGGCAACGTGCTTGAGCGCGTCTTGCTTGCTGATATTCTTGCCGCCCTTGCCGAGCACGACGGCGATTTCGCCTTCGAAGTCGAGGCTGTCGGACACCGTCGGGCGGATCATCGGCTGGTTGTGGGCGATCAGGCTGGTGTTCAGGCGCAGGAAGATGGTCGGGTAATCCGGCTGCTTGAAATTGCTTTCCTTGGTGTGGTCGGCGAAGTTCAGGCCGACGCAGATGATCTTGGTCGGACGGCGCAGCGGCGGCAGGAGTTTCAGGCCGGCTTCTTCAACCGTTCCCTTGCTTTCCGTATCGCGGCCATAGGTTTGCAGATCGACGCCGCGCGCCAGCAACTGCTCCAGGGTTTCTTCGCCCAGCACGCGAATCTGTGTGCCGTCGCGTACGCCGAGCAAAGCCTTGCCGTCTTGTTCAAAACTGATGTATCTCATTTTCACTCTCCAGACACACCGCCGGCACCATGCCGGCGGCATTAAAACAATTCAAAATCCAAATCAAAAGGCGTGGCGCATGCCGATCATCGTGCCCAACTGATTCATGCCCTTGCCCGGGCTGGCGCCGGCGCCGCCCTGGCTCAAGGTGTAAGCAGCCTGCGCGCTGTTGGCCAGATAAGCGGTCTGCAGATAGACCGAAGTACGCTTGGACAAGGCGTAGGTGCCGCGCACCACGCTGATGCTGCCGCGCGCGTCCTGCTTCTTGTTGATGATGCGGTAGTAGCCGCCGTCCAGCGTGAACTGCGGCGTGAACAGATAGGCCGCAGTGAGGTAGTACTGGTCTGACTTCACTTCGCGGTTACCGATAGCTGCGGTGACCTTGCGGCCCAGCCAGCCGCCGCCGATCTTGAGATCGCCGGTTTTGAAGTAGCCGTTCAGTTGCGTGCGTGCATCCTTGTCGCCCGACGAGGTCAATGCAAACGGTGCGACGCCGTTATAGAAATTGGCTGCCGCGCCGGCGCCGCCTTGCTGACGATCGTATGCCGTGGCGACACCGAAGTTGGCGCCGTCGTAGCGCAGCATCGCCGACCAGTCCCGGCAGGCTTGCGTGTCGCCCGCAACTTCACCGGCGCACGTGCCCTGCCCCGGCGAATTGCCGGTACCGGTGCTGTCACGACCGAAGGAATAGGTCGCGCCGACGGTCACGCTGTCGAACTTGCCTTTGTAGGAAACGGTGTTGTCGCTACGCGCATTTGGAATGTAAGCGTCAAAGGAACCGACGCCGCCATAGATGTCCGGGCCGATGATGTCTGAATCCAGAATCGCCCAGAACATCATGTTGTATTGGCGTCCGAACGACACCAGGCCATAGGGGCTGTTGATGCCGACCCAGGCCTGGCGGCCGAACAGGCGGCCGCCCTGGTTGATGTCGCCGGCGCGGGCGTTGAAGCCGTTCTCCAGCACGAATTGTGCAGCGAGGCCGCCACCCAGATCTTCGGTGCCGCGGAAGCCGATGCGCGACGGCATGCTGCCGGTGATGCCGGGCATGCGCAGTACGCTGTTGCCGGCGGCGTTGGCGTGGGTGACGTATTCCACACCGGTGTCGAGAATGCCGTACACCGTGACGCTGGTGGTGTTGGCTGTCTGCGCCATCACCGGCGCCACGGCACATGCGAGGCCTGCGCTCAGCAAGCATGTGGATAGTTTGTTCAATGTCATGTCTCCTGCCCTCGTTCTGTTTTATGAGTAATGAATCAAATCCCGTTGGCCCGATATCAGCCCTATATCTGCTCTATACCGGCTTGGCCTTGCCGTGATACAGCCGTCCTGCGCTGAACATCGACACACCGGCGATGACAGCGGGAACGGCGAACACGACGAAAGCCATCTGCGCCGAAGGCAAGGCCGCCAATAGCAAACCGCCGGTCATCGAGCCGATGATGGAGCCGATGCGACCAACTGCCAGCGCCCAGCTCACACCGGTGGCGCGGGCCACGGTTGAATAGAAGCTGGAAACCAGTACGTTGGCGCCGGTCTGTGCACCGGACAAGCCAAAGCCGGTGAAGAACACCGTGACGTACAGCCAGCCTGCGTGATGCACCGCAGGGCCAATGCAGACGATGGAAATCGCTGCGATCAGGTAGGACACGCTCAATACCGCGAAAGGATTATGGCGATCCATCAGACGCGCATTGATGAGCGAACCGATGGTGCCGCCGACCGGCATCATGGCGCCGATGGTGGCCGCCTGGGTGACGGCGATGCCGCCTTCGGTGATCACGGTCGGCAACCAGCTGCTGATCTGGTAATACACCCACAGCGTGCAGAAGAAGGCCAGCCACAACAGCATGGTGCCGGCGCGATAATGACGGCTGAACAGCGTGGCGAGGATGCCGTCTTTCTTGCCGGCGCTATTGCGGCGCTCGTCCGGAATCGCTTCCGCCAGGGTTGCATGCGGATCACCGGTCAGACGCTCCAGCACCTTGCGCGACTCCGCTTCGAATTTCTTTTTGCCGACCATGAAGCGCAAGGACTCCGGCAAGAAAATCCAGATGATCGGCGTCAATACGAGGGGCACGATGCCGCCGAAGATGAACACGCCCTGCCAGCCATAGGACGGAATCAGCAAAGCCGCCAGCGCACCACCGCAGGCCAGACCAAGCGTAAAGCCGCAGAACATCAGCGTCACCAGCAAGGCGCGGTTGCGCTCGGGGCTGAACTCCGACGACAGCGTGATCGCGGTCGGCATGGCGCCGCCCAGGCCGACGCCGGTGAGAAAGCGCAGCAGCACCAGCGTGCTGGCCGACTCGGCATAGGCGCAGGCCAGCGTGCCGATGCCGAACACCAGCATCGACATCACGATCACGCGCTTGCGCCCGATACGGTCGGCCAGCGGACCGAAGACGAAACTGCCGACCGTCAGGCCGAACAAACCGGCGCCGAAAATCGGCCCGAGCTGCGCGGGCGTCAGTGTCCATGCCTTCTTCAACAATGGCGCGACGTAGCCGACGGCGGCGAGGTCGAAGCCGTCGCAGGCCACCACCATGAAACATAAAACCAGCGTCAATATTTGCAAACCTGATGTCTTGCTGCCGTTCATGACGGCATCTGACGACACTGCTTGTGCGTGCATTTTCCTTGTCTCCTGCAGGTGAAGTCCGCTGTGCGGATCTTTTGTTTGTTGATGTGGAAAAATTATTGCGTTCGTCCTTCTGGTCTTGCTGATTCAAAAAACAGATTCAGGCGCCGGCATATTCACTACGCGCCGGTGATGTCGCCAGCCGTTCCGGCTCGGTCAGATGTACCGGCGCCGGTTCTCTTTCGTGTCCAAGTGCACGCGCAGCGACAGCGGCAAAACCGGCGTCCAGTACATTGCCGCGCCACGCCACATGCTGGTCGGGCCGGATCAGGACAAAGTCGGCCTGATACAGCTCGCGCACGGCGCGCTCGGCGACGGTCACGCAAGTCAGTCCGGGCAGATACGCCGCGAGCTTGACCGAATCGATTTGCGTGGCGTTGTCGGCATTGAGCGTGAGCAGCGTGAAACCCATTCCGAACAGCGCATACAGCGAACGACCGTCACGCAACCAGACATGCGGCGCACGATGGCCCGGACGCGCACACGGCAGATACAAATTGGCCGCATCGAGACCGGGACTGCCGGCTTCAGCCACCAGCAACGGCGACTGTTCATAGCGTGTGCCCAGATGGACGCCGGGGATCATGAATTCGCGGTAGGCATGGAAATCGAGATAGCGTCCCGCTGCTTCGCGTGCCGCATCGCCTTGCGGCCCGTCTTCAAACGCGGCGGCAGGCAGTTGCACGTGGCCGATGCTGTCGGCAAATTCGCGGGCGAAGGCGGTGTTGCGCAATGCCGCCGGATAACGTTCGGCGTGATAGCTCTCTGCCAATGCCGCGCCGCCGCTGCCGTTGACCAACGCAGCAAGTTTCCATGCCAGGTTGGCGGCATCGTCGATACCGGTGTTGTAGCCGAGGCCGCCGGTCGGGGTGAACAAATGCGCGGAGTCGCCGGCGAGAAAGACACGGCCGAGCGAGAGGCGTTCCGCCACCAGCGCAAAGCCGGCAGTCCAGGACGAGCTGCTCTTGATTTCGAAAGGGATATCCGCACCGATGGCAGTGGCGATGCGCTTGCGCACCAGATCCGGATCGAGCGGCTGGTCGTCTTGCGACTGCACGTTCATGATGAAATCACCGCGACCGTCGACCGCGATCAGCAACGCGCGCTGCGTCGGGCTGAAGGTCCAGTACTGCCATGCGGGACGTTTGCGGCTGGCGTTGTACAGACCCGGCGCGTGAAAATACACCGCCTCCATCTGGCCGCCCATGAAGCCGCGCTTCTCGCCGGCTACGCCGTTGTAGCGAATGCCAAGCGCCTTGCGCACGCTGCTGCGCGGGCCGTCGCAACCGATCAGGTAGCGCGCGCGCACCTTGCGCTGGCGTGCTTCGCGATTGGCAGTCTGTTCCAGATTGACGATGGCGGTGACGCCTTGTTCGTCTTGTTCGAAGGATTCCACGACGGCAGAAAAATGCACGTTGCAGCAGCGATGTTGCAGCGCCGCTTTCAGCAGAATCGGTTCAACGTAAAGCTGTGAGCAGCGATGTGGCGGCTCCGCGGTCGGCCAGGTGAAATCGTGTTGCTTTGCCCACTCGACGGCGTCGGCTGAACTCGGCTGCGACAAGCGCGCCAGTTCATATTGGCCGATCGAGGTGAAGTAGGCAATGTCGGGAGAGTAGTCGCCGGGCAAGCCTGCGGCGCGCACTTCGTCAGCGATGCCGATACGGCGAAAATGCTCCATCGTGCGCGCGCTGTTGGCGTTGGCGGCAGGATGACGCGCCGTGCCGGGCTTGGCGTCGAACACCTGCACGCTGATGCCGCGCTGGCCGAGTTCAGCCGCCAGAAACAAACCGACGGGACCGCCGCCGACGATGAGGACGTCGCAATCAAACACCTTTGTCTCCTGAAAAATCTATCTTTATTGAGCTAGCTTTATTGAGCGTTATTAAGCTGCTTTAGTGAGGTTCATGTTAGACCCCGTCACACTATTAATCCATATAATGAATTGCATACATCACATGCATCTGATTCATTATCTGACCTGCCGTCGTCCTTGCACCTGAGGCTAAAAAATGGTGCAGCGTGGAGGAGAGAGTCACACGCCGCACCAAGGAAGAACCGCCTCAAGACGCTTGCACGAGCTGCCGGGTTGGTCGTCGCCGATCAAATTATTCAGTACTTGTTCTGTACTTGTGATGCCGCATAGTTATTGTTCATCCAGTCCTACGTTCAGCGCGTATAGAAACCACAGGACACCAGACAGTCGCCGAGCCGCCGCACATAAGCCGACTTGGTCTTGATCTCCTGCGTAACGGGATGGGCGAATTTGAAATCGACCCAACCGGTGCCGTGGTTTCTCGCGGTGTCGACAATCTCTTGCCCGAAGGGCTTGCCGCCGGGGTCGCGATGCTTGCGCGTGTCGACGCCGACCAGTCGTGGATTGCCGCCATGTGCAACGATCTGGCCGTCGGCCAGGCCGACAACCACCAGATACAGATCGCGATCTGCAAAGCGCCGCTCAACGAGATCGTTGACCTTGTCGACCAGACTCGGCAAGCCTTCCGCTTCTGCATGCTCGATGGCGGAGTCGACCAGCGTCATCGCATCTTCGCGCGTGCCGAATTCGTCCGAGCCGAGATCGAAGTGCGATACCACATTGGTCAGCGTCACTGCCTGGCGATGCAGATTGGCGGCGGCGGCAGAGATCTCATCGACCAGCTTGGCGTTCTCCTGCGTCATCTGGTCAAGCTGGGCGATAGTGTCGTTGATGGTCGCCACGCCGCTGCTCTGCTCGCGGCTGGCGCTGCTGATTTCCTGCATGATGGTCGCAGCGCTGCTGACCGATGACACGATCTTGCGCATGGTAGTGCCGGCAAGCAGTACTTGCTTGTCGCAGCTTTCCACCTTGCTGACCGAATCGGTGATGAGCGTCTGGATCTCTTTGGAAGCAGCTGCCACGCGTTGCGCCAGCACGCGCACCTCGGTCGCCACCACGGCAAAGCCGCGCCCGGTTTCTCCGGCACGCGCCGCTTCAACCGCGGCATTGAGCGCGAGGATATTGGTCTGAAACGCGATGCCGTCAACCACGTTGATGATGTCTGCAATGCGGCGGGAGCTGTCGCGAATGTCGGCCATGTTGGTCTCGACCTTGTGGACCACTTCGCCACCCTGCGCAGCGGCCTGGGCAGCGGTGGCGATCAGCTCGTTGGCCTTGTGCGCGTTGTCGGCGTTCTGCCGCACGTTGGAGGTGATCTGTTCCGTTGACGCGGCCGTCTGCTGCAACAGTGCACCCTGCTTGTCGGTGCGCTCCAGCAAGGCCTTGTTGTCGGTCGACAGCAAACCCGAAGTCATGGCGAAACCGACGGTGCCGTTGCGCACTTTGGTGACGACATCGGCCATGCGGTGACGCAAGGTCACGATGGCTTGCTCGAACTCGCCGGCGTTGCCCTGTCCTTTCGCCTTCACTTGCAGCTGCCCGAGCCGGCCCGCGCCGAGCGCCTGCATATCGTCGAGCAACAGATCGGCATTGCGGCCGACGCGTCCCATCAGCAACCAGCACGTCAGCACGCCCAGCAGCAATACTCCCGCGCCGACGCCCGTCAGCATACCGCTATGCGCCTGCCCCGGCGCGGTCAACGTCATGGTGAGCAACGTCGTCAATGCCAGCAGGTTGAGGCAAAGGATAAGAAGGAAGCCGACGCGAAGTTTCATGTGATCACCTGAGCTGATGGATGCTTGCGCTAGCCCAGCAGGAACTTGTTGAGCGCATTGTTGAACGGCTCGCCGGTGCGTTGCGGGGTGTGCCCGCCACCACGAATGACGAGATGCTCGCCGCCCAGACGTTCCGCCAGACGGCGCGTGATGCCTTCATACGCCGGATTGTGATCGCCGGAAATGTGCAGCTTGCGGAATGTGGCCACGCGCAGAATCTGGTCCGGCACGATCGCTTCCGCCGGTGAACGGAAATGACGCAGATGCGCGGCGAAGGCTTTCAACGGAGGCGGCAACGGTTGTGGCAAGGGCTGCGCCGGCTGAATGATGCGAAATAATGCGCGCAGGTATTCTTCGTTGTCGGCAGGCGGATGCGCCGCCAGACCCAGCGCAGCGTAATGAAATGCGGTGACAGCAGGATCATCCTTGGCGATGTCGCTGGTGCCCGATTCGATGATGGTCAGCGAGGCCGGCTTGCGTACGTCTTGGGCAACCGCCAGCAACGCAACGGCAGCGCCGTAGGAATGCGCAACGACGTGATCGCCGGGCTTGATCATTTCAGCGATCAGGTCGGCGTCGCGAGCGAAATCTTCGCTGCCCAGCCAGGGGCTGTCACCGTAACCGGGACGCGCCGGCATGATCAGTCGCCAGTTGGCAGCCAACGGCGCCTGCTCTTTCCACGCCATCGCACCGCCGGCGCCGCCGCCATGCACGAAGACGACGCGCGGGCCTTTGCCCAGTTCGTCGACGACCATGCCGCCGGGACCGATGTATCTGTTTTGTTCCATGTTGTGCTCCGTAGGGATTGCTTGGGATGTTGCTGACATTGCTGATGTACGCTCGGACTGAGAAGCTGCGAACGCTTTGGAAATGGGATGCAGCGCCAGCATGGCGATCGCGCCCAGTAACATCGATCTCTTGCGAGTGTCGATACCGCGAGTACTCAGCGCATCGCCAGCGATGTCATCGCTCGAGTCTGTGAATGGCATGTTCGTCTCCGTACGTACGCCGGCTGCGTTGCAGCGGCGTCGTTGTTTTGTGTTTGTTGGGTGGGAAGAAATGAACTTGTCGCCTGGCATCGCAGATCCGTTCTGCATTCCGGCAACCGCTCTTCCCTCGCCTGTTTGTCCGCATCATAGGGCGCGCGGTTTTATAAAGCCATTCAATGGCTTTCATGCATCACATGAATCTGATGCATAGCCGTCGGTCTTCATCACCCCGATGGAGCCGACGGCATAAGGCCGGAGAAGACGTCAGAAGGTATGGCGGATGCCGAACTCCAGATTGTTGACGGACTGCCCGGCTACCGGCAAACCTGAACCACCGGCGATGGGCGGCGGCGAGTAGGTTTTGAGTCCCGGCCACAGACCGAAATTGGTAGCCGAACCGTTGTTCAGATGCGCGAAGGAGGTGTAGAGCGTGGTGCGTTTTGACAGGTCGTAGTAGTAGCCGAGCGCGAAGAAACTGGCGTTGCCGCCGTTGTCCATTCTGCGGCCCGAATACGTCGCCTTGATGGTCGACTGATCGATAGGCAGATTGAAGCCCGCGTAGTAAGCCTTGACGTCGTGGCTGCTGCCGGTAATGGTGTTCTTCATCGCGTAGCCGAACAGTTTGATGAACTTGAAATCGTAGCTGCCGCCCAGCGCCAGCGTGCGATTGGAGAGTGCACCGCCGGCCGGCGTGGTAGCCATGATCTGATCTTCATAACTGGCGCCGATGAACAGCGGGCCATTGAGATAATTAAGCCCGATGTCGGTCATGGAACCGACCGTGCGCGGCGCATCGACGCGTTCGCTCAGACCGTACAGCACGTGTGCGGTCACACCGCCGAATAGGGGTGAGTTGTACTGAATGGCGTTGGGCTGCGTCACCGAACCGACGAAGCCGCGCGGGTTCGACGGCGACTGCTGCGTCATGATGATGCCGCTGCCATTGCCCTGGCGGCTGAATGGATCGCTGCGCGCCTGCAGGTACAAGGATGGCGTCCACTGGCTGCCCAGCTGGATCGAGCCCCATTTGCCGCCGAGACCGACATACGACTCGCGATCGAACAGCTGGGAGTTGGTACCGGTGCTGGCGCCGGTGTCGGCGGCAAAGCCCGATTCCAGCTTGAAATAGGCGCGCATATCGCCGCCGAGATCTTCACTGCCGCGCACGCCCCAATACGAAATGTCGTTGGACAGATTACGCGAACTGCTCGCGCCGCGTGTCGGTGTCGATGAGAAATTGGTCATGTCGATAGCTACGTCTACCTTGCCGTAGAAGACCACATTACTGCCGCCCAATGTGGTTTGCGCCATGGCTGCCGCAGGCGCGAGCAGCGACAGGCAAAGCCATGCCTTGCGTTGATGTTTCATTTCGTCTCCATAATTTTTATGTCTTGTTGTGGTGCGCCGCGATTCGCTGATCCAGCGTCGGCGCCTATTCTAGGGAGACGGTTTCGAGAAGACCATGCAGTGAAATTAATAGCGCGGATGCAGCCGGCTAATAAACCGCCGGATGCATAGAGAAATGGTTTCGCAGCGATGTGCGGCCGTTGCCACGAACATTTTTTCCAATTGTTTTTTGACTGAAATCCTGCGCATACTACGCGCGAGACCGCTATGAATGCGTTTAATGATTCGTACAATTACTATATAACCGACTCATATCATGAATACCCCCGACCTGAACTTCCTGTATGTCATACAGGCCTTGTTCGAAGAAAAAACCGTGTCGCGCGCGGCAGAAAGACTGGGCCTGACGCAACCCGCCGTGAGCCATGCGCTCAGCCGTTTGCGTGTGAGCTTTCAGGATGATCTGTTTGTACGCGCCGGCTCGGTGATGGCGCCCACGCCGACCGGCGAACGCATCGCGCAAGGCGCCATCGCGACGCTGACATTGATCCAGCGCGAGATCTGGGACGTGAAAGCTTTCGATGCGCAGACGACGACGCGCACGTTCTCGGTCTGCCTGAGCGACATGGGCATGATCGTGTTGCTGCCGAAATTGTTGGGCGCTTTGCGTGAACATGCACCGCATGCGACGCTCAAGCCGATTCAGGTGCCGTCGCTGGAGCTCGCCTCGGCGCTGCAGGATGGCGCCATCGATCTGGCCATTGGCTATCTCGGCAAGATGGGCGACAACCTGTACCAGCAAACTCTGTTTCGCCGCTCGCTGGTCGGCATCGTGCGCAGTGGAAAAGTTGGCGGCAAACTCAGCAGCAAGCCCAATACCAAGAGCAAGCCGGCGAAAGAACAACCGATCAAGATGTCGATGGAGCAATTCGTCGACAGCGAACACGTGCTGGCCGGAACGCTGTCGCTCACCAATCAATTGCTCGATGAAGAATTACGCCATCAGGGCGAACGCCTCAAGGTCGGCGTCAGCGTGCCCTATCTGCTGACGGTTCCGGGGCTGGTGGCGACATCGGATTACATCGCCTGCGTGCCGAGCGAACTGGCTGAATTGTTTGCGCAGCTGGCTGACATCCGCATGTTTGAGTTGCCGGTGAAGTTGCCCGATCTGACGGTCAAGCAGTTCTGGCATGCGCGTTTTCATAACGATGCAGCGCATCGCTGGTTCAGGTCTCTTGTAGCAAACACCTTGGGGGACTTGTCGGATGTCCGTAGTTAGCAAGGAAATTCATTTATCAAATCAGAACAAATATGCTCCCGAAACGCTTACTCCCATCACAGACCTCGGTCATGAGACATTCAATTAGCTGGACGATGCCGTTGGAAAGAATTTAATGGCATTGAGTTTTGGATTCTCCGCGTCAGCGTCTGTGGAGAAGTTTCCTGTAAAGTCAAATTCCATAGTGAGCGGTCTTCCAGAGGTTCCGTTTTTTGGATAAAAGCATAGTGCTCTAAAACTGGAACTCGGTAAGTTGGCAATGCTATAGCAGGCGTCGTCAATTCGTCCTTCTTTTATTGCGCGATCTTTGTCATATTTGAATTGTGTCGCTGCGAGTACATCATGCAGTTCTTCAATCGATAAAGAGATCGGTGTCCCTGCTTTTAGCAATAAACTGTCTGTCAGTTGCAGATCATATTTGATTGACGATAGCGTCACGTTATCACTCGCAATCGAATATAGGTATTCATTGGAAGGCGCGGTGAATTTTGGCGAAAGAAGTTTCCAGAAACTATCCTGATTGCTATTTAATTTGGCAAGCGCCTGCTGCCTGCCGGCTTTCGATTCCGCAGTTAGATCATCCAGGGTTCGTATGCTTATGTTAGCGTTTCCGATACTCTTAATGCCCTCGGCAATAGTATCCGTGCATACATCGAAAGTCCCTCGGAGAGCCGGTGTATTTTCCCAGGTCGATTTCTTGAGGTACGAATACAGAATCGCAGAGCGGTCCACAAAATTGTAACCTTTGCTCACCAACATCGTGGCCGATTTCCTGCAGAACTCCCCGTATCCATCGACTGTATTTTTATTGAAAGATTGGAAGATCGGAGACTGCCCGTTCGTTCCCTCTATCAGGACACTTATCGAGGACCCATCCGACGATGTCTTTGCTTTTATTTCTTCCGGCCGAAAAGGTATGTCTTTAGCATTCCCGCTGGGAGAGATCAGCGATTCGCGGTATTCGAAATTCACCACTGCAGATGGCTTTTCATCGTTATTGAAATAGATCTCGTAACCACGTTGCTTCGAGGGGTCAACTAGCATTGCCGCATCATGATGAATGTTGTCGGCACTAAATGTTCTATTGATCGCGTCATCAACTTTTTGTATTTTCTTGTCCATATTTTCAGTATGACTGATCGTCTGAAATATCACGCCATTAGGCGCATAAATCGCGGTCAGCTCCTGAAACGCGAACACGAGGGCAGACGTCAAATTAGAATCGACGCTTTCTTTATAAGATCTGTCCCATTGAAGAACAAGTTGGTTTCCGGTTCGAAAATAGGGCGTCAGATAGTGATCTGAATAGACAGGATTTTCGAGGTTGCTTGTGTCGATGAGAACGATTGATCGCTTACCAAAAGTCTGCTCTCCGATGGTACCCGTCAATGCCACGCTGATTGTCTGCTTACGGTCCCAAAAATACTCGCCGATGCTCTTTTTCAGATTTTGAATGAAGCTGGGTGTGTTGAACGTGACACTTTCCGGCATCGGCGGCGGATCCGTCTTAAGCCTGATATAAAGATCATCGGGTGGAAGGGTGGATGAAAGAGGGGTCGTTACAGCGGGACGGATTGTGATGCTTGGTGCGAGAGTTTTTTTTGTTTCCGAAACGGATGCAGTATTTTCGGCACTCGATGGATTGCATGCGCATCCTATGAGAGAGGTCGCGAAAACCATGGAAAAGAAGTTGCGCGCGCCGTATTTGTAATTGTTCATAGCTTCCCCTTGGCAATTCTATTGAAGAGTACTTTTTTCGCTATGCAATCTTATTTCGAATCGGCTCGTTACTCAATGCGGCAAGTTAGCTATTGTCAAATGTGAGACACGTCGGCAAACATACCGAAAAGAATGTGGTCGACTACCGTTCTGTAAAAAGACTTGTCGCCATGAAATCCACAAACACGCGCAACTTCGGCGACAGATGTTTGCTTGACGGCCAGAGCATACGGAACGTCCCGGTGTGGTGGATGTAGCTGTCGAGTACCGGCACCAGCGCACGCTCTTGCAGCTGACGGCGTATCGCAAAATCCGGCAGACAGGCGATGCCCAGGCCTTGCTCCGCCAGATGAATCAATGGTTCGATGGTGTTCACCACGACGGTGGTGGGCAGCTCCAGTTGCAGATCCTTGCGGCCCTGCCGCAATGGCCAGCGCTCTAGCTTGCCATTGGTGGCAAAGCGATGATGCAGGCAGGCATGTTGCAACAGGTCGGCCGGCTTCTGCGGCGTGCCGGCATGTTTGAAATAGCCGGGTGACCCCACCAGCTTGAAAGTGAATTTTCCGAGGTTGCGCGTCACCAGGCGCGAGTCGCTGACTTCTCCCGAGCGCACCACGGCATCCAGTCCTTCTCCCACGACATCGACCAGTCTGTCTGTGAAATCCAGATCCAGCTCGATCTCCGGATAGGCACGCATGAAGTCGCCCAGCGCGGGCATCATGAGCATGCCGACAATGGGCATGCTCACGCGCAGCTTGCCGCGCGGTGCGCCTTGCGTTTGCGCCATCTCCAGTTCGGCGGCTTCAATCTCGCTGAAGATGCGGCGGCAGCGCTCCAGAAATGTCATGCCCTCGGGCGTGAGCGTGATGGTGCGTGTGGAGCGATGGAACAGACGCACGCTAAGCCGCTCCTCCAGACGGCTGATGGCTTTGCCGATGGCGGATGCCGACACGCCGAGTTGCCGCCCGGCGGCGGTGAAACTGCGCGTCTCTGCGGCTTGCACGAAGGCGTTGAGTGAACTCAGGCTGTCCATGGATTTTCCTCACAAATTCTATTGCGGACATTATGTCCGTTTTATTTGGAACTATAGCCCAATTGTCCGCAGTGCCAAATCAACCTATCTTGTCTGCATGCTGCACATGACGTGCGCCACTTTTTGCTTTTTCGATTAATTCTCTTGATTGCTACTTCCATGACTTCAACTTCAGCTACAACCGCTGATGGCGATGCACTCGCTGCTGCGGCGCCGTCTTCCCCCTCCTCCGGCCGGCTACCTCTCGCCGGTTTACTGGCGCTGGCAATGGCTGCGTTCATCACGGTCCTCACCGAAGCCATGCCGGCCGGTTTGCTGCCGCAGATGAGCGCCGACCTGCGCGTATCTGAGTCCCTGATCGGTCAGTTGGTCACGCTGTATGCGATCGGCTCCATGGTCACGGCGATTCCACTGACGGCGACGACGCAAAGCTGGCGACGCAAGCCTTTGCTGATGACAGCAATCATCGGCTTCGTGATCGTCAACACGATCACTGCAGTCTCGACCAGCTATCCGCTGACGCTGACGGCGCGCTTCTTTGCAGGCGTATTTGCCGGTATGGTGTGGGCGCTGATGGCAGGCTATGCAGCGCGCATGGCGCCGGTGCATTTACAGGGTCGCGCAATCGCCGTCACGATGGCGGGCATCCCGATTGCGCTGTCGCTGGGCATCCCTGCAGCAACCTTTCTCGGCGCGAGCGTTGGATGGCGTCTGAGCTTCGGCATCATGAGTGCGATGACGCTGATCCTGATCGTGTGGGCGCTGGCGAAGGTGCCGGATTTTCCCGGCCTGAAAACAGGCAAGCATCTGTCGGTTGCGCATGTGTTCATGATGCCCGGCGTGCGGTCAGTGTTGTTTGTGACGCTGGCCTTTGTCCTGGCGCACAACATTCTGTACACCTATATCGCGCCCTTCCTCGCGCCGGCCGGCATGACGGACAAGGTCGGCATGATCCTGCTGATCTTTGGCGTAAGCGCGCTGGTATCAATCTGGGTGACCGGTGCGCTGATTGATCGTTGGCTGCGTACGCTGGTGCTGATCAGCATCGTGCTGTTTGCCTTCGCTGCCGTTGCATTGGGTGTCTGGACCGGCGTCCCGGCGATGGTGTATGTCAGCGTGGCCGCATGGGGATTGGCATATGGTGGCGTGCCGACCTTGTTCCAGACCGCTTCGGCGAAGAACGCGGGTAAAGCGGCCGACGTCGCGCAATCGATGATCGTGACAGTGTGGAATCTGGCGATTGCTGGCGGCGGTATTGTCGGCGGCGTGCTGCTCGATACCGTCGGCGTGGGATCGTTTCCGTGGGCGTTGCTGATGTTGCTGGCGCCGACGCTGGTCGTGGCGTGGCGGGCCAGCCACAAAGGCTTTCCGGCGACATGTCCTGATTGAGTTTGCGGAGAACTGCTCAGGTATAATCGCCCCGCCTCAGTGCGGCTTTTCCGTGGATTTGTCGACACCATCGATGCATAAATGACAGGTCCACAACTTGAAACCGATTTCCGCCGCTTTATCAGCATTGTCAGCACTTGCTGTCGCGCTCACTCTGAGCGGCTGTATCTCGCCGCCGATCGCGCTGACGCCGCTGACCGAACAGCGCCTGCACGTGCGGGCGCCGATTCGTTTCTTGCTGACCTTTGACGACGGCCCCAGCGCATCCAGCTTTTTCAATCCGACGGAATCGATTCTCGACGATCTTGCCAACAATGCTATCCAACCCGGCATCAAGGCAGTGTTCTTTGTACAGACCCGCGCGCGTGGCGCCGGCGGCAGCGAACTTGGTCGCAAAATCATGCAGCGCGAACACGATGAAGGCCACATCCTGGGTTTCCATACCAGCACGCCGGGACATACCAATCACCGGGATCTGAACCCACAGGAGCTGGAGCAATCGCTCACCGATGGCAGCGCCGACATTGCTTCCGTAACCGGCGCTGCACCGGCTTTTTTACGGCCACCATTCTGGAATTTCGATCGACGTACTTTCGCCGCGTATCAGCAGCACGGTTTCCATGTACTGATGACCGACGTCAGTCTGAATGACGGCAAGATCTGGGGTTACAACTTCAGCCTGCGCCGCCGCTCGAATATCGTGCGGCAGTTGTCGGAGGTACGCGAGCGCATCGCCGACGGCGAGCTGCCGACGGTGGATGGCGTGATCCCTGTGGAAGTGACTTTCCACGATCTCAATCGCTACACCTCGCGCCACATGCAGGAGTATCTGCAGATCCTGCTCGACAGCGCGCAAGAAACCGGTCTGACCGTGGCCGCCAAGCCGTTCTACGACGACCGCGCGGCATTGCAGCGCGCAGTCATGGCGCGCACGATCACGGATCGCTCCAAGCCGCTGCATTTGCCGGGACTGTGGGCGTGGATGTGGGATGG
>Ga0209913_1000735_pt1 | contig 24265 bp, 20 predicted proteins | sample PersoiDNA2013203_FD_185805 | JGI IMG/M metagenome (GOLD analysis project Ga0209913, IMG submission 185805) | Permafrost soil microbial communities from the Arctic, to analyse light accelerated degradation of dissolved organic matter (DOM) -... | ecosystem: Environmental > Terrestrial > Soil >... | reverse complement strand
CACGCCGGGCGCCTGCGCTTACCAGCAACAGGTGCTGACCGCGCAAACCCCAGGGCACCTGCCCGTGGTGCAGGGGTTGCTTTGGCAGCGATTGGGCATGCAAAGCGATCATTGCCAACTCGCCGCGGCCCACGGTCTGTGTACCGGATTGGTCAGTGCCGCTTTGCGCCTGGGCGTGATGGGTCATGTGGACGCGCAACGGGTGCTCACTGAGATCCAGCCACTGCTCCTGGAACTGCTCGCCCAGGCACCGCCTGAACCCGACGCTGCCAGCGGTTTTACGCCCATGGCCGAGATTGCGGTGATGCGCCATGAAACCCAGGCCCTACGTCTGTTTGCCAATTGAGCCGGCCGGCCAAAAACCAGCCGTCTTCACAGGAGCTTTACTATGCTGCTGACCCCCACTGAACTGGAGCGGCTCACGCTGTACACCGCGGCTGAAATATCGCGTAAACGTCGCGCCAAAGGCCTGCGCCTGAACTTCCCGGAAGCGTCGGCGCTGATTGCCGACGAAATTCTCGAAGGTGCGCGCGAAGGTCGCAGTGTGGCTGAGCTGATTGGCTTTGGTTCAACCATCCTCAATACCGACGACGTGATGCCTGGCGTCGCCGATTTACTGCCAGTACTGCAAGTGGAAGGCACCTTCCCCGACGGCACCAAGCTGGTTACGGTGCACCAACCGATACGCCCCGGTCTCTTGCTTGTGGCAGAGCTGCCCACACCCGGTGAAATCATCTCTCCGGACACCGATATCCAGCTCAACACGGGGCGGCCAACCACCACCCTCCGGGCCATCAACACCGGTGACCGACCGATTCAGATCGGCAGTCACTACCACTTTTTCGAAGTCAACAAAGCCCTGGATTTCCCGCGCGAGATCGCGTTCGGCATGCACCTGGATATTCCGGCTGGCACTGCCGTGCGCTTTGAACCGGGCGAACTGCGCGAAGTGCAACTGGTGCAGTTTGGCGGCACTGGCGACATTCACGGTTTCAGCGGTTTGACCAACGGCAACCTGCACGATCCGGCCTGCAAGGCCATCGCACTCGAGCGTGCCCGCGCGCAATTCTTCAAGGGAGCCTGATTCATGGCAACGATGACACGCAAAGAGTACGCGGCGATGTATGGCCCAACCACCGGTGATGCCGTGCGCCTGGGCGATACCTCCCTGTTGGCGGAAGTCGAGTTCGACCATTCGGTACCTGGCGATGAGTGCCTGCACGGCGGGGGCAAGACCCTGCGCGACGGCATGGGTCTGATGCCAGGTCACGACAGCGCAGACGGTGCCCTGGACATGCTGATCTGTAACGCGCTGATCATCGACCCGGTGATAGGCATCGTCAAAGGTGACGTCGGCATCAAGGACGGCAAGATCGTCGCCATTGGCAAGGCCGGCAATCCCCAGATCATGGACGGCGTGCATCCCCAGTTGATCTGTGGCGTGGCGACTACCGTGCGCGACGCCGAAGGCCTCATCGTCACCCCCGGCGGTATTGACGTGCATGTGCATTTCGATTCCGCTCAGCTGTGCGACCACGCCCTGGCGGCGGGCCTGACCACACTGATCGGCGGTTCACTCGGCCCGATCACCGTTGGCATCGACTGCGGCGGTGAATGGAATGTCGGTAAGATGCTGCAGGCCGCTGAGGCCTGGCCGATCAACTTCGGTTTTCTGGGACGCGGCAATTCCAGCAAGCCTGAGTCTTTGCTCGGCCAACTGCGCGGCGGCTGCCTGGGCCTGAAGATTCATGAAGACTGGGGCGCCATGCCCGCAGTGATCGACACTTGCCTGAAAGTCGCGGACGAGTACGACTTCCAGATCCAACTGCACACCGACACGCTGAATGAATCGGGTTTCCTCGAAGACACCCTGGCCGCCATCGGCGACCGAACCATCCACATGTACCACACCGAGGGCGCGGGCGGCGGCCATGCTCCGGACATCATCAGCGTGGCGGGCAAATCCAACTGCATCCCCTCCTCCACCAACCCGACCAACCCCTACACCGTCAACACCTTCGACGAACACCTGGACATGATCATGGTCTGCCACCACCTCAATCCGGACGTGCCGGAAGATGTCGCATTCGCTGAATCCCGGGTGCGTCCGCAGACGATTGCCGCCGAGGATATTCTTCATGACACCGGCGCGATTTCCATTCTCGGTTCCGACAGCCAAGGCATGGGCCGCATCAACGAGGTGATCTGTCGCACCTGGCAGCTGGCGTCAAAGATGAAAGATCAGCGCGGTCGCCTGCCGGAAGAAAGTACTGCCCTTGGCGACAACGAACGCATCAAGCGCTACATCGCCAAATACACCATCAATGCCGCTAGGGTGTTCGGCATCGACAGCTACATTGGTTCACTGGAACCGGGCAAGATCGCCGATCTGGTGATATGGCGCCCGGCGTTCTTCGGCATCAAACCGGAACTGGTGGTCAAAGGCGGCTTCATCGTGCATAGCGTGATGGGCGACTCCGCAGCCTCGTTGTACACCTGCGAGCCGCTGATCATGCGCCCGCAATGGGGTGCATTCGGCGAGGCCAAGCAAGCGTTGTCGGTGAATTTCGTCAACCGTCTGGCTGTGGAGGCCGACACGGGGGCAAAGCTGGGCCTGAAGAAAGCCTTGCTGCCAGCCTTCGGCACCCGAACGCTGCGTAAATCCGACATGTTGCACAACGATGCCTGCCCGGACATCCGCGTCGACCCGCAGACCTTTGATGTATACGCCGACGGCCAGCGCCTGACCTGCGAGCCGGTCAGCGAAGTACCCCTGGCCCAGCGCTATATGCTGCGCTGAACCCTGTTGCCCGAGGAGCCCGAGATGAGCATACCTACGACCGCCATACCCCTCTCAGTACCACTGCCCCATCCCGGCGCCGCGCGGGTCGGGATCGGTGGACCGGTCGGGTCAGGCAAGACCCGTCTGCTGGAACAACTGATCCCGCGCTTTCTTGCCCGGGGCACTGAGTTGGCGATCATCACCAACGATCTGGCCACCCGTGAAGACGCCGAACGCGTGCGCCGCAGTGGCCTGATCGACCCGCAGCGAGTTTGCGCAGTGGAAACCGGCGCCTGCCCACACACCGCGATCCGCGAAGACCCAACGTTGAACCTGCAAATGGCCGACGAGCTGGAAGCACGCTTCACCAACCTGAACCTGATACTGATCGAGTCCGGCGGCGACAACCTGGCTTCGACCTTCTCACTGGATCTGGTGGACTACTGGATCTTCGTCATCGATGTGGCGGGAGGCGATGATATTCCGCGCAAGCGGGGCCCGGGCGTGTTGAGCTGTGATCTGCTGGTGGTCAACAAATATGATCTGGCGCCCTATGTGGGTGTTGATTTGCCGCGCATGCATCGTGAATCCGCCGAAGCCCGCAACGGACGACCCGTACTGTTCACCAACTGTTCCACCGGTGAAGGGGTGGACGCAGTGGTCGACGCCATCAGTCGCGCCGTGTTGTTTGACCAACCATGAACGCGCCGCAGGAGCTGTTTCGGCCTTTGATCGTTCCGCCTCAGGAACCGACGCGCGTACAGGCCCGGATTGCCTTTAGCAGAGCGCAGTCCGGGGACAGTTATATCAGCGCGCAGCGCGTGGGTTATCCCTTTCATCTGGGCCGAACCCTGAAACTGCCGGATGATCCGCACGGCATGGCCGCAGTCTATTTGCAGTCATGCTCAGGCGGAATTTTTGCCGGGGAGGATTTGCAGGTGCATTTGCATGCCGGGCCGGACAGCCAGGCCCATGTCAGCACCGGGGCGGCGACCGTCGCCCACAGCATGCTTGAGCAATCGGCGCGGCAGACCGTCACTCTCAGTGCTGAAAACGGAGCGTTGCTGGAGTACCTGCCAATGGCGACTATCCTGTTTCCCCAGGCAAAACTGCACAGTCAGGTGAAGGTGACGTTGCATCCCGACGCCAGAGTGATGCTCTGTGATGCATTTTGTCTGCACGCCCCGCAGGATAACAACGGCGTCTTCGACTTCTACCGTGCGGATCTGGAAGTGCGCTGCCCTTCTGGTCGGCTGTTGGCCGGAGATCGCCTGGCGCTGTGTGGGCAGGATATGTTGCGACAATTACCGGGCGTCAGTGATCGCTACCAAGCGCTGGCGACCTTCATGTTTGTCGGTCAGGGTTTGCCTGTCGAGCAACTGAAAGCCAGCCTTCGCAATGACTTGACCGCTCTGCCCGACAGTTATTTAGGAGTAAGTGCATTGCCCAACGATTGTGGGGTTTCAGTGCGAATCATGGCCGTCGATGCAGTAGCGTTGCGCAACAACCTTTACACCGCCTGGTCGTGCATGCGCGAACAGCTCACCGGCATCGCACCGCGTGTGCGGCGCAAGTGAACACTCCGCGCCCGCCCACGGTTTGATAGCCGGGGGAAATCGTCTACTGGCGCGACGATCATTGTGCGATCGCCGCTTTCATGCATGCCAAACCTGTCAGAGATGACCTGCCCAAACGACTGGATGACGATCTGCCCAGGGCAACTCGCGCTCCAACTGCCCGGCCAAGCCCAGCAACAGGCCTTCAGCGCCGAACTTGCCCACGAACAGCACGCCGATGGGCAAACCGCTCTGCGGGTCGTGGCCCAGAGGCACCGACATTGCCGGAGCACCGACCACGTTTGCCAGCGCGGTGAAGGGTGACTGATTGAACACTTGGTTCATCCAACCGTGTGCGCTGAACTTTTGAAACAGGTGACTCGACACCTGTACGCCGAACTGCTGCGCGGCCAACCGGTGACGCGACCGATTTTCATGATGTCGGGCATGGCCATGTCCGACGCCTGTGCGGTGAGTGCCTTGAACATTTCTTCCGGGCCAAAACAGTTTTCGCCGATTTGGATCGGTACCCGCAGGGCCTGACGGATCTGCGCATGGCCCGAGTAGTCGTATTGAAACGTGGGCTCTTCGATCCACGCGACACCTTCGTCCTACAATGCCAGGCCGCGATGGATCGCTTCGGCTGTTGTAGTCGACCATGATCGAAAAGTCGCTACCCACCGCCGTGCGCATGCTGCGCAAACTTGGGGCGTTCGCGCTCATCCATTACTGTTCTTGTCTAGGGTCGCTTACTTCACGATACCCCTCCACTTGCGGCTAATCAGCTTTTGGCGAGAGTATTGCCCAATTTACGACAACTCTGAAAATCTATTCCTCATTATTGAGATAAGGAACGAAGAGCTTATCGCGCCACATAATTTTATCGGGTAAAACGCCATATTTTTGATGAAAATACTTTGAAAATAGATAAAAGTTAGTAAAGCCTGCTTTGAGTGCCAGATCTTTAGGCGTAAATATATTGGATGGGTCGATAAGCGCGTGATATACGTTCTCCAACCTTACCCCCCGAATATATTCAAGAGGTGTAACACCTCGATACTTTTTAAAACCCAACTGCAGTGCACGTATACTCACCGCCGAATGTCTTGCAATATCTCCCAGAGTGATAGGTTTAGCTGAGTTCTGCACAATATAACTAATGGCTGACTTTATGAGCTTTGGAGTTGGTGGAAATATGGTCGAATCATCCAGAAGAAATCTAGAGTAGTTATTTGGCAATACGTGAAGCATAGTGATAATCAAAGCTTGCTGGAGATTTTTAATAGCAAGTGGTGCTTTTAGGAGCGGTGCAGAACCCGTGGCGCCTAGCAAGATCGACGTAATTATGTTATACAAGAGCGCAATAGTTTCTCCGTTGAAATATTGATGGTTCTGAAACTTGATTCGCTGAGTAGCGGGAACCCCTAAAAGCATAGAAATCTCATCAGTCAATACATCGTTAGGCACGAATACAGTATTGTTTTGTGCCCCCATGGAAAACTTTCCAGACGTTATCAGTCGGCTATCCAATACTAAAACGGAACCAGTTGTATGGTTGAGTTTTTCTGTTTTCGTCACCCACTCACTCAAGCCACACTTTGGGAGGGATAGCATAAAGCCATCAGCTTCATTTATCATGTCAAACCCCCACCCACTTGATGTGTAGGAGGAACTGACGAAAAAATCACCTATGAAACAAATTTTCTTTCGATAACTAAATGAGCCATTTTTTCCCGCTCGTATATTAGCTGACGAATTGTTGGCGGAGAAGTGTGCTTGCGCAGAATCCACATCACTAATAATAATATCCGAGTGCCCGCAAATCATTACTTTGATCTCCCTCATTAATCAGCAAGCAAGGCAGTCCGAACAGTGCACCCTCTTCTTGTTATTTATAAAGCTCAGGCACAGCGACGTGCTGCCGAAGTTAAATATTTCCGCATTCAGCATCCGTTCAAATAAAAAAATCCGAGAAGCTACGTTTACCTCCCACTGAATGACGCGGGCCAACGAGTAACACCTGGGCTCTTGCAACGCCCTCGCACGAACGCACTAGTTAGAAAAGCTCTATTTTTAAACTCGACGCACTGGCGCCTTGCGAATCTTCGTTTGTCGAGCGATGACGCGCCTCCTCTTGCTCAAACTCAAGGCACAACCTGTCTAAAGCGTCCTTCAACGAGGGCAGTTCGACCACCGACAGATCCAGGGCACCCAATTGGTCTGCTGTCCGTGCAAAAATGTCGTCGCGCTGACGCCGTACCGTCTGCATGCGTTCTATGGACTGCCGGATCACATCTTGAAACTGAACATCCCCCAACAGTGCACTAATACCTTGCACAAGCTCGGCATTGCATTCGGTCATAACGTCCATCAATGCCTTATAGAACTCTTGCGTTTGCGTATAGTTCCCTCCAAGTTTCTGGATGGTTTCAAGCACTTCCTGTGCCTCACGGGTATCACTTTCCACCCGTTTGCGGTACCCCTCATCGAAGCCCTCTTCCAGTGCCGTACGCGCCTTCAACATTGAACTTTCAATGTCTTGTGCAGCACTTGCGGCATCCTGAGCAAGCTTGCGAATTTCACCGGCAACCACGGCGAAGCCTCGCCCGGCATCGCCGGCGCGGGCTGCTTCGATCGCCGCATTGAGCGCGAGTAAGTTGGTCTGGTCTGCAATGGTGGATATCACGCCGACCTTGCCTGTCATGGTCAGAATGCTCTGAGTCATGCTGAAAACTTTTTCAAGGTCAGACTCAAGCCTGCCCTTTAACATGCGCACAAGGTTTTCGACAGAGTTTGAACGCTCCTTGATTTCCTCTTCCAGGTTACCGCCGAACTTGGCTTTTTCCAGGTATTCAACCAGTTGGTTCGCCGTTGTCGCCAAGCCTCCAACGCGCGCGATAATGTGATGCGAGGCATCGTCTGTGATGTGAATTACATCATCGAGATTTTTTTGCACGGCTCTTTCAAGTTGCTGATCGGTATTGATCAACTCCGCCAGTTGCTGGCACCAACGCTGCGACTCGGACACCGCTGCCGTCGACTGCTCCAAAGACGCAAACAGTTGAGTCGACGCCATCTCAACGGCCCTTGCGCATACGCGCAGGAGTATACATACCACCAGACAGAGAACCGCGACTCCCCATCCGAACAGCTCGAAGTTGCCGGGTTGCAGCCACACAGATGCTATCGCGCACAACCCGATGATAAGAGGCCCAACCATTGCACCATGACACAACCGGCGCAGTCGCGGTTCAAGGCGGTGTTTTGAGTCTGCGACATGATTCATGTGGATCCCCCCTGCCTCAAGTGCCCGGTACTACTTGTTTGATTACCTTGAGCAAGTCGCCGCCACTGACCGGTTTCACCAGCCAACCGGTAGCCCCTAGTTTCTTGGCTTCATCACGTTTAGCCGTCTGGCTCTCAGTGGTCAGCACAAGAATCGGCGTAAACCGCAGTACCGTGCGTGCATTTCGAATGAACTCGATGCCGTTCATGTTTGGCATATTTATATCGGTGATAATCAAGTCCGGTTTAAGTCCACTTTTGACCCGTTGAAAAGCTTCCAGGCCATCTTTGGCGGTTTCTACAGTAAACCCTGCGATTTCCAGATTTTGTTTGACGCTGGCAAGCATCACACTGGAGTCATCTATCAGAAAGATCATTTTAGCCATGTTGTTAACCCTCACCCGATACGATAAATGCACCCTTGAGCCATAAGGCAAACGAAACATCCGATGGCCAGCAGAGCACCCTCAAAGACGCCGCGGCCATTAATATTTGCAGAGTTGCACTATGAAGATGTTCACAGTTTTCAAAGTCAAGTTTGCCCCGGGGGTTGGCGTTCGCCCAAACCAGCAGTTGATCGGCTTCTTCAATACTGATGAAACCGGTAAACGTGGCGTTGTTCTTCTCATATACAATACTCATGACAACAACTCCTTGGGATTGAGCACCATGAGAACGGAACCATCCCCGAGCAATGCACTTCCCGAATAGCAATAGAGTTGTTCGAGGTCGCCCGGCAAAGGCTTGAGAATGACGTCCACCACCTCGTTAAAAAAGTCCACCAATAACCCCACTACTTCATGGTTGACTTTTATAACCAATACCGCCAACTCACCCTCCTCGTTAACACGAGGCTCGGCAGTCAGTGACAGCAGTGAATGCAAACTGACAAGTGGCACGACCCGATCACGCAGAATCACTGTTTTCTTGTCTTTAATAGTGTGTATGTCTTGGCTGTTGATTCTTACCGTTTCAACCACGCCCTCCATCGGCACACCAAATATTTGCTGATCCGCTTCAATGATCATGACACTGCTGATCGTCATGGATAACGGCAACGTTAACCGCAGTGTCGTGCCACGCCCCATTTCACTGGACAGCTCTACCGAACCACCGAGTTTGTCGATTGCGGTTTTGACCACGTCCATCCCTACACCGCGGCCGGAAAGATCTGTCACGACTTCTGCCGTTGAAAAACCAGCGGCGAAGATTAGATTCAACGCTTGTTGGCCGGATAGACGTTCGAGTTGGTGCTGGTCAATTAGCCCTTTTTCGAAGGCTTTGCGCTTTATTCTGGAAGGGTCGATACCTTGACCGTCATCACTGATTTCGACGATGAACCGATCCGGTTCCTGACGCGCGCGAATGCTGAGGGTCCCTGTGGAAGGCTTCCCTAAACGTGACCTGACCTCAGGTGTTTCCAGCCCATGGTCGAGGCTGTTGCGCACGATGTGTATCAGCGGCTCGGCAAGTGCCTCGACGATATTCTTGTCCGCCTCGGTGGCCTCTCCCTCCATAATCAACTCGACCTGCTTGCCGAGCCTTCGTGAAATATCGCGAACCAGGCGGGGGAAGCGCTGGAAGATCGACGATATCGGGGTCATGCGCACCTGCATGATGGTGTGCTGCATATCTTCAGCGATGCGATTGATCACCGCGTACAGCGTTTTTATATCCCGTGAAAGTTCCCGTACACCAAACTCGCTCTCGGCGCGGTTGGCCAGGTAGGGGAGCGCATTTTTTGCAACAACCATCTCGCCGATCAAGTCCATTAATAGATCGACTTTTGCCTGATCGACTTTTAACAGTTTGCCATTGGCCCCGCCCTCATTGGGGCGGTCGACTTTAGCCGACTCCTGCGCATCGCTAGTCGCAGATGTAGGGGGATGGCTATGGGTTCCAACAAAATCGATGTGAGATGAGCCGCTATCAGGCGCCGGGGATGGGTCGATTACCTGCAAGCCTTTCAGATCAGGCAACTCGAGACTTTCCAGGGCGAGGATCAAAGCCTGCATCAGCCCAGTTGCCTGAGGTGAGGTTTCGTTGATCAGAAGTACCCAGCGAAGTAACGACGCCGGCCATTGTTCCGGCGGGTAAAGCTGCAGCATTGCCCAAGCGAGATCATGCAATCGCGCCAGGTCTTTTTTATTTAGCAGTTCAATGGCTTCATTGATAAACGCAGCAGATGCTGGACTGCTGCAACGGTCGCCGTCTGGCATGATCAGTGCGACAGGCGCCACTGCAATAATTTCCACTTGTTCAGGGGTGTAGCGAAAGTGCTCTTCGAGCTCACAGCGTGGCAACGCAAGCAGCATTCGAAACTCAAGCATGCATTGATAACAGTCGAGTGTTGCGAGGGGTGGCCAGGGCGCGCGCGCGACCACTTTTCCGGCTATTAGTCCCGGTGTATGACGTGCGCTGTAAAAAGGGTCTTCGCCCTTATAGAAGCTATCGGTATCCGGACGGTAGATCGCAACGAACAGCGCAGAACCATTGGAGGCAGCGCGCCATGCCGCAGCCCTGTCCTCTTCGCAAAATGCCAGGACGTGCGCCTGAATATCAATTGCGGCGTCATCAGAGACGCTGCTGCATTGGCTCACCGCTTCGTCCGCAGGCACAGTGGGGAGCAACTCCCGTATCAAACCGGCGATCTGATGGGAACGGGTCACATGTGTTGCGCTGGTCGTGTCATAGGCTCCAATTTCGTCGAGCAGCACGCTGACAAAATCCGTTGCGTCGAGCAAACGGTCCGCCAGCGCTGTCGAGTAATACACTCGCCCATCCCGCACGGCGTCCATCAAGTCTTCTGCGGCGTGCAAGACTCTGGTCATCTCCGGAAAGTCGAACAAACCGCTGTTGCCTTTCAACGTATGGACCGAACGAAACAACTCACCCATCAACTCGGTATCCGCGGGAGACGTTTCCAGTGCCATTAACTTTTCGCCAATGGCTTGAAGCAAATCCTGGCCTTCCTGGATGAACTGCTGAAGCAAAGGTGTCATGTATCTTCTCCCGTTCCGAGCAATAACCTGGTGCCGCTAATACGCTTAGAACACGCGCATAATCATATTTCCGGTTTTTGATACACAATCGCATCGGGGAACTTTCGCACTCGAAAAATTGAGGTGATACGACTCATTGACTCTGAATGCCCCAAACAAATGAAGCCGCCGGGCACAAGCGCATCAAATAAGACTTCTGCGGCTTTTCGGCGAGAAACATCATCAAAATAAATCAATAAGTTTCGGCAGAAAATGACATCAAAGTCACGGTAGTTTTTTGTATCCCCTGGCTCGTTGAGATTGACACGGGTGAACTCGACACTCTGTCGATAAACCTCATCTATCAGATATTCACCCTCACGAGTCTTCTTGAATTTCCTATTGAGTACATCCAGTGGCAAATTTTGTACCGAGCGCGCGGCATAGCGCCCTGCCCGCGCTTTATTCAACATATCAGTGTCGATGTCGGAGGAAATCAATTGAACATCCCACTTATCAATATCAGACCAAAACTCTGTCACGTAGAGCGCTATCGAGTACGGCTCCTCACCCGAGGACGAAGGAATACACCAGATGCGCAACAGTGAGCCGGGCGGTTTGGTCGCAATGATTTCCGGCAACATTGATCGCACCAGACATTTGAATTGGTACTCCTCACGAAAAAAATAGGTTTCGTTAACCGTCATTAAATTAGTCAGTGTCTGCAGTTCCTCGCCGCTGCTCTGAAAACGCACCAGCATGAAATAGTTGCGAAAACTGACGCTACCGGTAGTCTTGACTCGTTCAATCAAACGTTTATCAACAAAGTAGCGCTTGCTGTCCTCAAACTGTATACCCGTCTTACGATAAAAAAACTCTCGAAACGCATGAAAGTCTTCAGGGCTGATCGCTATGTCATTCAAGATGCAATTCCCTTCACGCTTTTCAGCGCCTGGTCAGTGACGAGTGCACGGGTTATCGTCATAAGGCGCTGTTTCCAGACGCGGGGTATATCAGCCTGGATTCCAACTTCTTCCAGTGACTCCATACGGTGACTCAAATTTTGATGGTCGAGTAGTTACTTGTTTCAACCATGCACCGTTATCGGCGCTATAACCGGGACCAGCCTATAAGTTGAGTGGCAATCTTGTGCGCCGGCAGGGTCAGGGTCGCGCCGTTACGATCAATAAGTTCCTTGGGCATCCCGAACACCACAGCCGTTTCCTGTGCTTCTGCAATGGTGCGGCCGCCCTGCTTTTTGATTTCAGTGAAGGCCTCCGCTCCATCGTTTCCCATGCCCGTGAGCATTACCGCAATCACATGCTCGGCGCGGCAATGCTCAAGTACCGATCGGCCAAGCAACTCCACCGATGGATGCCACAAATGCTGTGATGACTCCGGTCTCGAAAATACAGTGAGCACGCCACCCCGTTGTGCGATCAGGCTGTCGGCGCCACCGCGAGCGATGTAAATATGCCCCGGCATCAAAGGAAGCGGTCGATCGACTTCGCACACTTGCAACGCACACATCTTGTTCAGGCGGTTGGCGAAGGGCCCGGTGAACGTTCTGGGCATATGCTGGGCAACTACCACTGGAAACGGGTAATCACTTGGCAGTAAAGGCAGAATGTCTTCCAGCGTCCCGGGGCCGCCCGTGGAAACGCCGATAATCACCAAGCCTTCCATTGCCGTTTCATTACCCGATCGAAGTGCTGAATGCGCGTGCCGTTCCGGGCCGCACTCCTTGCGAGGCAGCGCTACTTTTTCTAGCAATTTGGCTGCGCGCGGCTTGATTCGCGCGCCTGCCGCTGCCCGCACTTTTCTGACAATCTCGTTCTCGACCACTTCAATCGATATTGAAATCGTACCCTCTGGTTTGGCGAGATAGTCTATGGCGCCCAGTGCCAACGCCTCAAAGGTGGCAAGTGCGCTTTTTTCGGTCAACGATGAAAACATGACTACCGGCACGGGCCGAGTTGCATTGATCAATGCCAGAGCCGTCAAACCATCCATCTCGGGCATATTGATGTCCAAGGTAATCACGTCTGGCAGAAACAGTTGGTTCTGCTCCACTGCTTCCTGTCCGTTCCGAGCGGTTTGAATGGTGAAGTCACCCTGGGTTGTGAATATAGTCGTCAGGTGCCGACGCATCAGCGCCGAGTCATCAACAATGAGCAACTTGATCGTCAATTACTTGCCCTCCGTTAGTGATGATCTATCGACTCGACCACTGAAGCGGCATCGCCTTGCGCCAGACAGGCGAAGTCGATCAGTTGCACCAAACGCTTCTGATGCTCAAGGTTCACCACATGCGTGAGTAAGCTGGAAGGCTTGCCGAACGAACAGGGGGATTCGGTAATCGCGCTTTTTGAAACCTTGAGGACTTCAGTGACCGCGTCGACAATAAAGCCCGTACGCACACCCTCGAGCAATAAGACCATGATGCGTTGGCGGTCGGTACGCTCCCCGGTAGGAAGACCTAGACGCTTCCTTTGATTGATCACCGGAAGCACGCTCCCTCGCAAGTTAATAACACCTTCGACGAAGGGAGGCGCTTTTGGCACCTGCGTCAGCTCCTCCGGTGCGCGGACAATCTCCTGCACACTTTCAATAAGCGCACCGAACTCTCCGTCACCCAATAGGAACACCACAATCTGTTGTTCATCAACATTGCTGTCTTCGTCGAACAGCTCTGCATGGGCTTCCTGATTCTTGGTTTCGCAAGTCTCAAGCGCATTTTCGAGCTGAGCATTCTGAAACAGGTGCTCGGTGATTATGATAGAGACCAGCCGATTGCCCCCTGAGAGCCGACAGATCTGGCCGATATCACTCAACTTGCTGTCCTTGGCCAACATCCTAGGCATGTCATCTATTAGCGACTTGGGGACCCGCAGCACCTCTGCAACATTGTCCGTAACCAGCCCCACCGCACCGGAACCTGCAGTAATTACAACGATACGACTGCTTTCATCCATTGAGGGCGCAGGGAGGTTGAACAACCTACGCAACGACACCAAGGGCAAGACGCGCTCACGCAAAGTGATGAGCCCAACTACATGCGCAGCCGAATTGGGCGCTTGCACAACAAGTTCGGGTACCTGCACTATTTCCTGTACCCGAGCAATGTCGACCGCATATTCCTGTCCCGCAACTGTAAAACTCACCAGCTGCATTTCATCGCTGTCCTGCTCCTGCACGCTTAACAATGAATCAGCGGGTACATCAGAATTACCAATGCGAGCAAGCCGCGTGATTTCGTTGCCCCCCTGACTGGTCAAACGAGTGAAATCCAGCACCATGATCAGCGGAAAACTGCCGGCATCCTTGATAACACCTGAAAGAAAAGGCGCATGTTGTGTTGCTTCTGTGCCCTTGATATTTTCGATCGTTTCAGGATCAACACTGATGACACTGGCAACCCGATCAACAATGAACCCCAAGGACTGTTCGCTCCCGACAATCAGTACCCGCGTCGAATCAGATTGTTCCTGGCGCACAAAACCCAACATGCAGCGCAGGGAAATAATCGGCAGTACCTTTGCTCGTAGATTGAACAGCCCTTCCATTGATGCGGGAGCGAGCGGTACGCGTATAACATCCGGCATACGGATGATTTCCTGGATCGGCTCCATATCCACAGCAAACACTTCGCTTCCCACTAGGAAAGTCACGTACTGTCGAGTGCCAGGTACAGAATCGAGCAGCGCCTCTTCAGAGTTTTCGAGCACTTCTTCTGGCATGATGCATTTCCTCACATGCTCTGCAGTTCATCAGCCAAAGAGGCAATTTCTTCGATTGCCGCCGCCAACTCTTCCGCGCCCTTGGACTGTTGATCAGCCGCTCCGGCCGCCTCATTAGCTGCTTTTTCTGCCTCTTGAGAGGCAGCAGATATCTGCTCAACGCCTTTGTTGGCCTCTGACATGGCAGCTGTGATCTCGTCCGCCGCGGTCATGATTTCCCGAGTGCGCTCATTGACTTGCCGCACATCCACTTCTATCTGGTTCAGGCTAAGATTGGCCGCCCTGGCCTGCTCCGTTTCCGTGACAGCGGAACGCGCAATCTCAGCGAGGTAGCCGCTGACAGCGGTAATCTGATCCTGCACGGCCTTGACAAGGTCTTTGATACGGTCGGCGTTTTCCGCAGAGTCTCGGGCCAAATTACGGATATCAGTCGACACGACGACAAACCCTTTACCAAACTCCCCCGCCCGCGCGGCTTCGATAGATCCATTGACCGCGAGCATATTTGTCTGAATGGAAACGGTCGTAATCGCTTCGACTATTTTGTCTATCCGCCTTGATACTTGCTCAAGATTTTTAACCTGTTTGATGCTGTTGTGAGTGTCTTCAACTGACAGGTTAATACCGCGAATCAACTCATCTACCGCGTGTTTGTTGGTACCCAGCAACTCGAGTATGAGACCCACTTTTTCTACGCTGATGGCTGCGCGTTTCTGCGCAATTTCCAGACCTTTTTCGATTTGCGTATTGGCTGCGGAGGACTCTTCAGTCGCCGCCGCCGCCGTTTGCGCACCTGTCCGAATCTGCCCAATAGCGGTCATTATTTGCAAGGCTGCCCGGTTGATTTCCTGTACAGCGGATGACAACTCTTCGGCGGCTGAGGCGACATCTTCGGAGCTTCTGGCAACGTCGGTAGCGTTCTTCAAGTCTTCGGCGAGTTCGGACAGACTCTGCGCGGTCTGTTCACATTGCGCCAAGGCTGAAGACTGCTCGGTGACGGTCTTTGCCACTTCCTCAGCCGCCGCGGATTGTTCTTCAGCTGCCGCAGCAATCTCTTCTGCCCCCCTCAACGCCTGACGTGCCGCTGTATTGGACTGCTGAGCCCCGGCCGCAATTTGTTGAATACCACGAACGATCTCTACAGACTCCACACGAATCTGCTCAAGCTGGACGGTAATGACCTTGCCCTTATCTGCCTCACTTTGAACCGTTTTCGCCGAAGTGTTGATCCTGCTGGAGATGGTATTAACTTCGCTCTGGATTTGCCCGACTAATTCCTGGATTTGCTTGGCACTCTTTTCAGAAGTTTCTGCCAATGTCCGAACTTCATCGGCCACCACCGCAAAGCCCTTTCCATGCTTGCCGGCACGCGCCGCTTCAATCGCAGCATTGAGTGCCAATAGGTTGGTCTGGTCAGCAATACGCACAACGGCTTTGACAATATCGCCAATGTTGGCTGCTTGTCTTTCCAACTCTTCGACCATCTCAACGGATGCAGTTTGTCGTTGCGCTGCTACACCCACGTTAATCACTAATTGACTAATGTCTTCACTGGTTTTCTGAATTAGGCTCTGCGCAGCCTCGGTACGCGCCTGACTTTGTTCCACACTTTCCAACTGCCGGGTAATTGCCTCGGTAACCTGGTGGAAAGCCGACATCGACTCTTGGGCTGCGCTGGAAGCCTGCTCCGCGCCGGCAGCAATTTGCTCGGATGCGCGTTTCAACTCTTCGGCGGCCGAGGCGGCTTCGTTAATACCTGATGCGAGCTGGCCTGTCGCCGCAGCAACCCGCTCTGCCGCCTGCTGCTGCTTTGCCAGCGTTCGGGCATATCGTCTCTGGCGCTCTACATCCTGCGAGTCCGCAAGAGGTCGGGTGGAGCTTATGGTTACAGATTTTTGGCCATGTTGCGGCGATTTAACGAGAGCCATAGAACCTCCTTCCAGTAGATGTAGAAACACACGTCATTTTATATAAGTACCTAGGTAGGTTGACGGCGGTTTATAATCACGCAGCCGGATAAAATAGCCGTCATCGCTTTCGCAGGCTGAGTACTTAGCAAGATTTTCTAATATAAATTTAGATGTCGTTTTGACATCATTCTGTGTGTGCGGTTTTCAATCGTCAATAAAAAACGATGTTTTTACGTCTTTTTTTATAATTATTTTTCGTTTTTTTTGAAGATTTCGTTTTTTTTAATCGCTACGCTTCCAGCTCGGGTTGCTTGCAATTCATACGGGTATGCCTCCACCTAAACATACACTCATACATATACATACAGAAGCCCCATGCTTTTCGCTAATTATGTTGGCGCCGAAGTCGAGTTGACCCAGTTGCCGAGATATTGCTGACCCGGTCTGACGCCTCGCAAACCATTGCCTTTACTGGATTTGTACCGATATGGAGGTGGGTTAGTCTTGCGTCAGCACGTGGGTCAATTCGGCGTTGTCGTCAACAGGCAGCTCTCAAGGGGATGCCGAGTCACTCATACAACTGGCAACTCTTTACGCGCAGGGCGGAGGCGCACCGACTGAGCAAACACGGTCTGCTCTCGTGGCCTGGATACATCAGGCCTAACTACGAAGCGAGGACGGCCTTTTTCCTAGCCGGCTGCATACCTCAGACCATCTATCCACTCGTCAATACGCTCGTATCGTCAAAGGCTGGGTGAAAGCCGTAGGCCTTGATCCAGCCATGTATGGCACTCACACAATGAGACGTACGAAGGCATCAATGATCTATCGCAGAACGAAGAACCTGCGGGAGGTTCAGTTGCTGCTCGGCCATACGAAGCTGGAGAGCACTGTTCGATATCTGGGGATTGAGGTCGATGACGCCCTGGAGATGGCGGAACAGACTGAGGTTTGGTCATGCATAGCGACGGTCGAAGTCAGGCTGTCGCTAACCGACCCAAACCGGCCCTTCGCGGATGTCACGGTAGCAATCCAACTGACAACCAGAACCAGAACCAGAGCTATCTAGCCGATCTGAACGATGCTCATGTGATTGCCCCAGCCGAAGCAACACCCATCACTGCGCTGAGTTTTCTGAATGAAGCCGTCTAGGTTCGACGCCTTGATGCGCACAGGGTTAACCCTGTGCGGCAATGACAACCACGACGGCCGCCCTGCCCTCCTAAGCCTGACCACGTCATGAATGCCGTATTTTCAATGCGCCGCATCAAACTGCTGAGTCTCTAGGCTCTTTTGCCAGCGCTCATAGGTGTCCCATTCCTTACGACCCAAGCCAATAGGGATCCGGGTCTTGATCATTTGGATTAATTTTTTGGATTCACCTAATGGCCCCGTGAAATCAGCCGATCTTATTGTTAGAGGGGTCCCAACCTTCATTCGTTAGAGGGCAGCTATAGCCCAGTTTTGTATTTTCTTCGTTCATTGATAAGCAACCCACTGCCGCCATCAATAACTGGTAGAAGCAGAAAGAAAATGATCGAACCCGAACGGATCGTCTCCCTTTCACGAGAAGTGGAATCCCTGGCAAATCGTGGTGCCAGTGATATACAAGCGATCACTCGCCAAACTCGATTGCTGGCAATCAACGCACTCATCGAAGCCGCGCATGCAGGTAAGGCCGGGATGGGATTCTCGGTTGTGGCCGAGGAAGTCAAAAATATCTCCGAACGTATCTCGAAAATTGCCAGCGGGCTGACCGAGGACTTGCAGGTTTCGGTCAATGAACTGACGGCACTCGGTCGTGGCATGTGCTTTGACGTACGGGGGCGGCGATTGGCTGATCTTTCGCTTAACATGATCGAGATCATCGATCGAAACCTTTACGAGCGCACATGCGACGTGCGCTGGTGGGCAACTGATGCATCCCTGGTAGACGCGCTGACGAGTAACTCCCCGGAAAGTTGCGCCCACGCCAGCGAGCGTCTTGGGATCATTCTCGACAGTTACACCGTGTACCTGGATATCTGGGTCGCTGATAACAGTGGGCGAATCTTGGCCTCGGGCCGACCGGGAACCTTTGGCAGAGTGATCGGAGCCAATGTTGCAAAGGAGCCTTGGTTCAAGAAAGCAATGCAGCACGCTTCAGGTGATCAGTATTTCGCTGGAGAAGTAACGGCCGAACCGCTTCTGAACGACTCGCAAACCTGCACATTCAGTGCGGCTGTGCGCAGCAAGGCAGGTAAACAGACCCCGGTAATTGGCGCTATCGGAATTTTTTTCGACTGGAAAAATCAAGCTGACTCCGTGCTCAAAGGCGTGCGCTTAAGCGAGGATGAACGCTCGCGAAGTCGATTGATGATAATCGACGACAACCACAGGATAATTGCTAGCTCAGATACACAGAGTCATCTGGGTGAACGCATTGAGTTACAGACTAAAGCTGCCCAAACGAGCGGTTACAGCATCCTGAGTGAAAACCGCATTCAGGGTTACTCGATAACGCCTGGGTTTGAAACCTATGCTGGTATGGGATGGCTAGGCGTAATCGAACAGAGTTTGCCCACAATTGACGGTTAACCCATCTGCACCGTAAAGCATTTGAGCTATATCGAAAGTGTTAGGCGAGTACTGCTCGCTCGCTTAGCACTACTCTCTGCGGACATTAGAAAATTGGCACGACTGGTTGCGCACACCGTATCCGTCCGGCCAAGTCATCTACCCAGCCCTGCAAAGCCAAGACAGGGTGTGCACTTAAATTTGAATCGCCCCGAGTTTATCGGAGCGATTCGTATCTATCAGAGGTTAAACGAAAAACCAAGGTTCACAGCATTGCTTTGATCATGGCCGGACAACAATCCGCCGTAGTTCAACGAAACGCTGGTTGTAGTGGTCAACTATTCCCGGACACGACGTTAAGTTTTTCCTCGGCCTGCGCTGGTGCCAACCCATCGTTGAATTGATGAGGCCGAATCCAGTTGTACCGATGCATCAAAAAATGGCTGATATCGCGCTGTGCTTCCTGCGCAGTCCGATAGCCCACGGTTGGTATCCATTCTGTTTTCAAGCTGCGAAATACGCGCTCCATCGGTGCGTTATCCCAGCAGTTTCCTCGTCGACTCATGCTCTGGCGCATGCGGTATCGCCACAACCGCTGGCGAAAGAGTCGTAAGCGTCTAGGCAACACACCTTGACGAGGCCTTCGCGTCATTCGGTTTCGATGATAGCTTGCTTCCTCTATGCTTCTCGACTTGCCTAAGGATTAGTTGAAACAGGAAAAGGTGTGACGGCATGAGAGCAGATAAATCTTGTCCTGTGGTTCTGCGAGTCCGTGAAACGCTGGAGATCTTGGCATTTGAGCATCCATTGGCAGGGCTACAACTGGTCAAGGGCAGTGTGGAACCAGATGAGTCAACCGACTTGGCTGCCGTACGAGAGCTGATAGAAGAGGCAGGGATTCAATCCGCAGTAGGGCGAAATTTGGGTGAGTGGCGTGCCATTGAAACAGGTCACACGTGGGTATTTCATGAGTGTCATGTTGCCCAAGACCTTCCCGATACTTGGGTGCATTTTGCAGAAGATGATGGAGGCCATGAGTTCAGATTTTTTTGGCATCCACTAATGAGTAAGCCTTCTGAAAGATGGCATCAGGTTTTCAAGGATGCTTTAAGCTTTCTCAGGACTACCCTTGCTGAAGTCTAAGTGTGTATTCAGCTCTTCTTGAGTCAGTCAGGCCGGCGCCCACCTATGAGGTAGCAGTTGACCGATTTCACTCGCCCGCTGTGTCGGCAGCCGTGTCAGCACATCTTTCAGATAAGCATACGGATCATGTCCGTTCATGCGTGCCGACTGGATCAGACTCATGATCGCTGCCGCCCGTTTGCCACTGCGAAGCGACCCGGCAAACAACCAGTTCGAGCGCCCAAGGGCCCATGGTCGGATCTGGTTCTCCACTGGGTTGTTGTCGATGGGCACGGCCCCGTCTTCTAGGTAGCGCGTCAGCGCTACCCAGCGTTTATGGCTGTAATCGAGGGCTTTGGCCGTTGCTGAGCCATTGGGCACAAGAGCGCGCTGGGTCGACATCCAGTCATGCAACGTTTTGATGATTGGAGCTGCCTTGTCCTGGCGTATTCGCCAGCGATCCTCATCGCTCATGTTCCGAGCTTGACGTTCGACTTCGTACAAGCCGCCAATCGAGTACAGCGCTTGTTCAGCCAGTTGGCTTTTGTTCGCCACGTGCAGATCGAAGAACTTGCGGCGGGCGTGGGCCATGCAGCCAATTTCGGTGATGCCTTTCTCGAAACCGGCTTTGTAGCCAGCGAAATCGTCGCAGACTAGCTTGCCGCTCCACTGCCCAAGGAAGTTGCGCGCATGCTCGCCTGCACGGCTGGGACTGAAGTCATAAACCACAGCTTTGAGTACCGAAAACGGCGTGGTGCAGTAGGCCCAGACGTAAGCGCGGTGAGTTTTCTTCTCGCCTGGCGCAAGCATCTGAACCGTAGTCTCATCGGCGTGGATCACGCCCTGGGCCAACACTTGTTCACGCAGCGCATCGACCAGAGGCTGGAGTTGCACACTGCTCTGTCCGATCCATTGCGCCAGTGTTGAGCGGGCAATCGCCAGCCCGGCCCGACCAAAAATCTTCTCTTGCCGATACAGCGGTAAATGGTCGGCAAACTTCGCCACCATCACATGGGCCAACAGGCCTGCGGTCGGGATGCCCTTGTCGATCACTTGGGCCGGTACAGGCGCCTGGATTAGTGTTTCGCACTGGTGGCAGGCCCATTTTCCACGCACATGCTGTTCGACGGTGAACACGCCGGGTGTGTAATCGAGCTTCTCGCTGACGTCTTCGCCAATGCGCTGAAGTTGGCAGCCGCAGACGCACTGGGTGTTTTCTGGCTCGTGACGGATCACTGTACGTGGGAACTGCGGTGGCAGCGGCGCACGCTTGGGTTTCTGACGTAGCTCGTCCGGTGCAGGTGGCGGATTGACCGACTTCAACTCGGCCTCGATGGCCGCGATATCAGTGTCGAGCAGGTCGTCGAGCAAGCTACCTTGGTCAGGGCTAAGCTGTTCGCTGACGAACACCAGCCCCGGTTGCAGCAGGTCGCACACATGCCGCAGCTTGGTGGCATCCTAGCCGATGGCTGATTAAGGGCGAGCCCCCCCTCTCAGGTGCAGGTTCCATAACTGGGCAAGCACAGGCTCGATATGTTCGACGAGGGTAATAAGGGTTTTAAGTGCCATCTCGATATCCACCGCAGGTGTGAAGAGATATCCAGCGTAATTAAACACCGGCTGCGATAGCCATCCGCGAGGGGCTCGCTCATAGACCTTCAATGAAAATTGAAAGTCACTTCAAATGTCGTTACGGCCAATGACGCCTGGAGCGGCTCAAACGCCTCCGCCGTTGCTACAAATTCACCTCGCCCTGCCCTACGTATTCCCTGTCACCGTTTCGAGCTTCGTTAAGTAACCATTCTGTAAACGCCCTGACCTCCGGACGATGAATCGTTTCCTTCCTGCTGACGATGTAATAAGAAAACACCGCAGGCCAGGGTTTATCCAACACCTTTACCAGCCGTCCCGAATTTATCTCTGATTGCGCATGCAGTTCGGGCACTAGCGCCAGCCCCTGCCCGGATTCGGCAGCACGAATAAGCAACGCATCATCTTCGAAACTGGAGCCTCGTTCCGCTCGAGGGTCAGTTGAGACGCCGTGTGCACTGAGCCAAAGCGCCCAATCAGCGCGATCAGCATCATGCAACAGCGGGTAATCAAGGCAATCCTGCGGGGTGTGCAGCGGGCTTCTGTGGGCGATCAGGCTCGGGCTGGCAACCGGCACAAGCACCGGAGTTATCAGCTTGGTGACCTGCAGGTCAGGGTAGTGGCCCAGCCCATGACGCAACGCTACATCGACCCGGTCTCGGCGCAAGTCCACCAAGCAGGCGGTCGTTTCGATCCGGACTTCGATCTCCGGATATTCGCGGGTGAAACCTCCCAGCCGAGGGACTAACCAGGTCGCTGCAAATGCCGGCACCGTGCTAACGGTCAGCACCACCTGATCGCTGGCGCCTTTAAGGGTATCAACAACCTTTTCGATTTGTGCAAATGCCTCGAACAGCAGCGAATGTGCGTTTTCGCCCGCTTCAGTCATACGCACACCATGCGGTTCACGGATGAGCAACAACGCCCCGACCCGCTCTTCCAGTAAACGGATATGTTGGCTGACGGCACCCGGCGTTACATTCAATACTTTGGCAGCCACTTTAACACTGCCATAGTGCCCAACTTCGACGAAGGCGCGAAGTGCAAGTAACGGGATGGAGGACTTAGGCATGACTGGAATTTTTACTAACCTCAGAGTTTAGAATTCTTCGCTGGCTTTTATGCCGCTAAATGGCCCTGCAACAATCACCGCGACGTGCAAGACATTAATAGAGCATAAGGCGTTTTGAATAATTTACAATTGTGTTTTTTTTCTAATGTCAGGGCTTAGAAAAATGCTCCATAGTGCATTCAAGAGAGCGCAGCACACGGCAATCATGCAGGGAGGCGTCATACATTCAACGGCCAACGCTCGCGCATTGGAAAACAGACGGTCTTGGATATAACAAGCATGACTTAATCAATGCCTGCGATAAACAGAGTTGGACTTTTGCCACGCCAGGCACTGTATGGAATGCCATGATAAAGGGATGAATCATCGCAAAGGCGATGCTGGCGTGCTCATAGGTAAGCACGCCAGCCAGGTTCAATGCATCGGGTAGAGCCGTGCACGCGCCTCATTCAATACCGCCACCAGGTTATCAACATCTGCGGTGCCCGAACGGTAACTTGTCACGCACGTGCGCAACACCTTATTCCCCGCGAACAACGTTGATGACAACCAGACTTTATTGGACTTTAACGCCTGTGTAAGAATCGGGCCCACCTCACGATTACCTGCATCTCGAAAGCAAATAACCGGCAACTCAGTGCTGTTCACCGCCACCCAGCCGTGCTGTTCCAAAGACGTTTTCAGGTAGGTACCCAATTCCACTTGATAGTCAATCATCCGGCTGAAGCCCTCGCGCCCGAGAATCGCCAGCGGTATGAACAATCGAAGACCATTGAAACGGCGTGACCATTGAATGGAGTTGACATAGGGGTCAGCGTTTATTTCATCTCCTGCCGGCATATAGTTGGTCGTGACCGCGAAGGGCTCGCACAGGATTTGTTTGTCGGCACAAATGAATATGCCTGTCCCCATGGGGGCAGTCAGCCACTTGTGCGCATCCAGCGTGATCGAGTCCGCCTTGGCGATACCTGCAAGCAAAGGTGCATGGCGATCACTTAGCAGGATCGCGCCCGCCCAGGCCGCATCGACATGGAAGTACAACCCGTTATCCCTGGCCACTTCGGCCAACGCCTGCAGCGGGTCAATGACACCTGCGTTTGTGGTGCCGGCAGTCCCGACCACCATAAATGGCAGCAGGCCATTGGCCTGGTCTTCGAGCACCGCAGCCCTGAGGCGATCGGTATCCATTTTGCCCGCCGTGTCGACCGCGATCAGCCGCACCGCGTCATGGCCCAGCCCGCATTGCAAGGCAATCTTCAGCCACGCCAGGTGACTGTCGGCAGAGATGTAGAACACCGGCTTTCGGGCCTGGGCATGCAAACCAAGCTTGGCGAAACCGGGGATCTTTTGAGTCATCGCGCAAATCAACGCCGTGCAATTGGCCTCTGCTCCGCCGGTGGTAAATGCGCCTCCACTCGAGCGCTGGTCGAACCCCGCCAACCCCGCGAGATAGCGGATCAACTTATCTTCTATATCCACACACGCAGGTGCATGGCTCCACACAGCCAACTGAGGGTTGTACAACGCGGTGATGAAATCAGCGACCCCGCCCCAAAAGGACGTGGAGGGGTTGAACAGGCCAAAATAATTCGGACTGGTCACATGCACCACACCGTGCTCCATCATGCTGAGCACGTCGGACAGCACCGAGGCCACCGGCAGGCTGCCGTC
>Ga0209913_1000734_pt1 | contig 24287 bp, 14 predicted proteins | sample PersoiDNA2013203_FD_185805 | JGI IMG/M metagenome (GOLD analysis project Ga0209913, IMG submission 185805) | Permafrost soil microbial communities from the Arctic, to analyse light accelerated degradation of dissolved organic matter (DOM) -... | ecosystem: Environmental > Terrestrial > Soil >... | reverse complement strand
TGCAACCAGTGTGAAAGTAGGTTATCGTCAGGCTGTTATTTAGAAAAACCCCTGTTGGCCGATGCCGACAGGGGTTTTTTGCATTCCAGGCTGCTCATCCCCAGCCAGCATTGCCTGGCTTTGCCCCCAGTTGGCTGATGCCGACAGGGGTTTTTTGCATTCGAAGTCCCTCAATTGCCAGCCAAGCATTGCCTGCCTTCGCTCCCAATAGCGCGTGCTGTTGGGGGATTTTTGCATTCCAGGCCACTCAATCGCCAGCCAGGCACCGCCTGGCTTTGCCCCCCGTCCAGTAATCTGGTCGTGGATTTCGTGCATTTGGCTGCTCAATCGCCAGTCAGACCTTGCCTGCATTTTGCCCCCTCAGCTGGGCTGGCGGCAGGGTTTCGCTTGTGCACACCGCTCACCAATGCGGTGGCAGTCTGGCAGACTTCACCACAGAATCTGGAGCCAAAGGATTTAGTTGCTCATAAACCGGTGTCAGACACCACTTATGTAGTTGCTCATAAACCGGTGTCAGACACCACTTATGGAATCTGGAGCCAAAGGATTTAGTTGCTCATAAACCGGTGTCAGACACCACTTATGGACACCACTTATGGGCTGCTACGGCGGACCGACCGTTTGCTGGCTGCAGTAACGGACAAGGACTGGGCAAGGTTTCCTGGCCGCCCACCAGCAAGCATCAAGCCACATCCGCCCACTCCAGCGCGAACCGGGCCAGGTACTTCTTCAGCCGGTCCGCGTCGTTGGGCTTGGCCTTGGCTTCGCGCGATACGTTGTAGAGCTTGCGCCCGGCGTCCGACAGCGAACGGGAGTTCCTGCAGACGGCGATGACACCGCGCAGTTGCATCGCGTCGAAGGTGTCGAGTCGTGCGGCAGAGTCCTCGCCTATAACGCTGCCCAGGTCGACGGCGGCATCAGCGTCATCCACCTTCGCCGGCCGCCACAAAACCTCCAGCCGGCCCAGCTCCTTGGCGACCACCGCTTCCGTGACGATGCCATTTTCCGCCAATGTGGCCATGCGCGTAACCGACGCTGCCAGGTCGCGGAAGTTGCCGCGCCATGTCGCCTGCGGGGACACCGCGAAACGCACGAAGCGTTCGCGTGCCTCCTTATTGAACCGCACCATCTGGCCGTTTTCATGGCCGAACTGCGTCAGCAGATACGCGAGGTTCGGCTCGATATCCTCGGGGCGGTCCGCCAATCCCGGTAATTCATACGTCCACAGATTAATGCGGGCATATAAATCCTCGCGGAAGCGGCCTGCCGCCACTTCATGACCGAGGTCGCGGTTCGTGCCGGCGATCAGCTGGAAATCGCTTTGGACTTCGTTATCGCTGCCGACTGGCAGGAAGCGCTTTTCCTCGACGGCCTTGAGCAGCATGGCCTGCTCGTCGAGGCCCAGTTCGCCGATTTCGTCGAGGAACAGCAGGCCCCGGTGCGCGCTGCGCAGAAGGCCGGGACGATCGGCACTGGCGCCGGTAAACGAGCCCTTGATATGACCGAACAGTGTCGACGCGGCGCCGTCGCCATGCAAGGTGGCGCAATTGATTTCGACGAAGCGGCCTTCCAATTGGTGCCTTGCTTTTTTCAGGTCGTAAATGCGTCGCGCCAGGAATGATTTACCCGCGCCGGTAGGGCCCATCAACAGCATCGGCGCTTTCGAGCGAATGGCGACCCGTTCGATTTCATCGATCAGGCCATTGAATTGCGGGTTGCGTGTCGCGATGCCCGATTTCAGGAAGGCCACGCCTTCGGCCTGCTCGCGCGTAAAACGCTGGGCGATCTGGTCATAACGCGACAGGTCCAGGTCGATCAGGGCGTGAGTGCCCGGATCGCTGCTGCCATGCCTTCGCGGCGGCGACGTCTGAACCAGGCGCCCGGGGAAAAAGCGCGCTTCGGTCAGCAGGAACAGGCAAATCTGGGCGACATGGCTGCCGGTCGTAATGTGGATCCAATACTCCTCGCGCTCCGTATCGAAAGGGTAATTCCGGGCGAAGTCGAACAGTGCTGCGTACACCAGCTCAAAATCCCACGCATCGGTAATCGGCAGTTCATGCGGCATGACCGTCGTTTCCGGCGACACCTTCGCGATATCCGCGCCAACATCCTGAACCAGCCGTCCGGCCGTACCGCTGAACAGGATATCGAAACGATGGACCAGTACATCCGGTTGCTGCGCCAAGGCGACCGTGGGACGCCATTTTTCCCATCGTGCGTTGCCGCCGCGATTATCCAGCTGGGTGCCGATAAAGCCGATGATGACGGTTCGTTTGTTTTTCATATGGATAAATGTTTATATCACAGGATAATTTATCATATAGACACGACTAGCAGCAAGCGCCGCAATTCCAACTAATAGCTAGCGAAATCAATCAGTTAAGTATTCTCCGCATCAGAAAATCGCGCTGGCACGGCCCTTGCAGTAAGGGGGATATTGAAATCGAATAAGAAGAACGACATGGTCAACTTCCAGCTGTTCAAAACCCTGAAAGCGACACTGGCCCCAGCAACGGATGCCGATAACGCCGAGCTGGCGCCCGCTTATGCGATGACGCCACGTCACCAGCTGGCCCAGTACGCAGCAACCGGTTGCCTGCATGGCACCTATTACTCCGATGCTGAGGCGCAGCTCGCCACGGTGCTGGCCCTGTGTGCGCAGCTTGACGACGCGTTCATCGCCCGCACGGCGATCTACTGCCGTGAGCAGGGACGTATGAAGGACATGCCCACGCTGCTGACCGCCATCCTCGCTGCTCGCGGCGCGCCTGAACTGGCGCCCGTGTTCCGCCGCGTGATCGACAACGGCCGCATGCTGCGCACCTTCGTGCAGATCGTCCGCTCCGGCGCCACCGGCCGCAAGTCGCTGGGCAGCCGCGCCAAGAGGCTGGTGCAGGATTGGCTGAACGGCGCTTCCGAAGCGGCCCTGGTGGCGGCATCGGTCGGCACCTCGCCTTCGCTGGCGGACGTCGTCAAGATGGTCCACCCGAAGCCGGTTGATGCGACGCGCGCGGCTTTCTATGCCTGGTTGATCGGCAAACCGCACGACGCGGCTGCCCTGCCACAGGCGCTGCAGTCGTTCGAGGCCTACCAGCGCGACCAGGCCATGCCCGTGCCGGCGGTGCCGTTCCAGATGCTGACCGCGCTGCCGCTGACGGCGCAGGCGTGGGCCGCCATCGCACTGCAGGGCGGCTGGCAGATGGTGCGCATGAACCTGAACACCTTCGCACGGCACGGCGTCTTCTCGGTGCCCGGCATGACGGAAGCGATTGCCGCCAGACTGCGCGACCGGGATGCGATCGCCCGCTCCGGCGCCTTCCCTTACCAGCTGATGTCGGCCTACCGGGCCGCGTCGGACGAGGTGCCGGCTGCGATCCGCTCGGCCCTGCACGATGCGCTCGAATTCGCGCTGGAGAAGGTACCCGCCATCGCCGGCCGGATCGTCGTGTGTCCGGACGTCTCCGGCTCAATGCAGTCGCCGGTGTCGGGTTACCGGGGCAGTGCCACCACGGCGGCGCGCTGCATCGACGTAGCTGCGCTGGTGGCGGCGGCCCTGCTGCGCCGGAACCCCGACGGCATCGTGCTGCCTTTCGAGCAGGATGTGGTGCCATGCCGGCTCGATCCGCGCGACACGGTGCTGACCAATGCAGGCAAGCTTGCCGCCATCGGCGGCGGCGGCACCAACTGCAGCGCACCGCTGGCACTGCTGAACTGCCAGAAGACCAAGGCGAACCTGGTCGTGCTGGTGTCGGATAACGAGTCGTGGATCGATGCGCGCCCGGGCGCCACCGAAACCATGCGGCAGTGGGAGCAGTTCAGGCAGCGCAACCCGGGCGCGCGCCTGGTCTGCATCGACTGCACGCCGAACGCCACCAGCCAGGCATGCGAGCGCGCCGATGTGCTGAACGTCGGCGGCTTCTCGGACAGCGTGTTCGACGTCGTCGCCGCCTTCGCCGCAGGCGAACCCGGGGCCGGCCACTGGGTCGATACGATCGACGCCGTCGATATCGGCTGGCAGCACTGAAATACCGTTTTCCGGGCCGGCCGGGAATGCGGCTGCGATTACATCCAAACGGATCGCAGTCATCCCTGGTCCCGGCAGGCCCAAGGCGTCCGCTCCGAATGCGGGCGGGACTACATCGAAAACGTCCCGCCGATCCTGGTCGGAGCTGGCGCCACCCCTACAACGAAGAGCGAGAGCGAATGATGAAAAATGTGATGAAAAACGAAGACTACGATGTAATGAATGTGGAGGCCGGACGGCCGGTGAAGATGTGGACGCGTGGCGTGCCGGTGGAAGATTCCGCACGCGCCCAGCTGGCCAACACGGCGCGCATGCCCTTCATCTACAAGCACATTGCCGTGATGCCGGACGTGCACCTCGGTAAAGGCTCGACCATCGGCAGCGTGGTACCGACCCTGGGCGCCATCATTCCGGCTGCCGTTGGCGTCGATATCGGCTGCGGCATGATGGCCGCGAAGACGACATTGACGGCGAACGACCTGCCGGACAACCTGGCCAGGCTGCGCAGCGCCATCGAGCGGGCCATCCCGCATGGCATCTCGCCGAAGACGCGCGGCTTCAAGGGTCGCGACGAAGGCTCGTGGCACGACACGCCGTCGGCGGTAGACGCGGCATGGGCCACCTTGAAGGATGAATTCGACGTGATCTGCGCGAAGACGCCGCGCCTGCGCCACTCGAACAACCACCGCCACCTGGGAACGCTGGGCAGCGGTAACCACTTCGTCGAAGTGTGCCTGGACGAGGAAGGCGCCGTCTGGTTCATGCTGCATTCCGGCTCGCGCGGCGTGGGTAACGTCATCGGCACGCACTTCATCGAAGTGGCCAAGCAGGACATGCGGCGCCACTTCATCAACCTGCCGGACCAGGACCTGGCCTACCTGGCCGAAGGTACCGAGCATTACGACGACTACGTGCAGGCGGTCGGCTGGGCCCAGCAGTTCGCGCGCCTGAACCGCGACGTGATGATGCAGAACCTGATCGCCGCCGTGCGAACGGTGATCACCAAGCCCTTCGCCACCCACGTCGAGGCGGTGAACTGCCACCATAACTACGTGCAGAAGGAAACCCACTTCGGCAAGGACGTCATGGTCACGCGCAAGGGTGCCGTGTCGGCCAGGCCGGGCGAGCTGGGAATCATCCCAGGTTCGATGGGCGCGAAGAGCTTCATCGTGCGCGGCAAGGGTAATCCGGAGAGCTTCAATAGCTGCAGCCACGGTGCCGGCCGCATTATGAGCCGCACCGAGGCCAAGCGTCGCTACACCTTGGCGGACCAGGTGCGCGCCACCGAAGGTGTCGAGTGCCGCAAGGACGCGCAAGTGATCGACGAGATCCCGATGGCCTACAAGGATATCGACGCCGTCATGCATGCGCAGCGCGACCTGGTCGAGGTGGTGCACACCCTGAAGCAGGTAGTGTGCGTGAAGGGCTAGAAGTGAACAGCGCAATGGAAAACAGGAAGAACATGATCGAACTCGATGGCGCCCAGGGCGAAGGGGGCGGCCAGGTGCTGCGCAGCGCCTTGACGCTTTCGATGATCACCGGGCAGCCCTTTGGCATCGTCAACGTGCGCGCCAACCGGTCCAGGCCCGGGCTGATGCGCCAGCACCTGGCGGCGGTGCAGGCGGCAGCGACCGTGAGCGGTGCCACCCTGACAGGCGCCGAGCTGGGTTCGCATGCGCTGACCTTCGTGCCGGACGCCCTGCGTGCGGGCGACTACGAATTCGCCATCGGTTCGGCCGGCAGCTGTACCCTGCTGCTGCAGACGGTGCTGCCGGCGCTGCTCTACGCGCGGGCACCGTCGACCTTGCGCATCAGCGGCGGCACGCATAATCCGATGGCGCCGCCTGCCCAGTTCCTGCAGCGTGCCTGGTTGCCACTGCTTGCCCAAATGGGTGGCAGCATCGGACTGGAACTGCTGCGCTCCGGCTTCTATCCGGCCGGCGGCGGTGTGTTGATGGCGTCGGTACAGCCGTGCGTGCGTCTGCATCCCATCGACGTGGTAGCGCGGGGCGCGCTTGTCGAATCGTATGCGGAGTCGGTGGTGGCCGCGATCCGGCGCGGCGTGGCGCAGCGCGAACTCGATACGGTGCGCGAGCTTTTGGGATTCGAGCCGGCGCAGCTGCACATACGGGGGCTGCCGGCCGACGAGGGACCGGGCAATGCGCTGCTGCTGACATTCGTGTACGAACACGCGACGGAAGTGATCGCCGCCTTCGGCGAAAAACACGTCACGGCCGAAGACGTGGCGGGGCAGGCCGTGCGGCAGGCGCAAGCCTTCCTTGCGCATGATGGGGCCGTGGGCGAGCATCTGGCCGACCAGCTGATGCTGCCCTTGGCCCTGGCCGGCGGCGGCAGTTTCACCTGCGGCGCCGTGTCGGATCACATGAGCACGAATGCCGACGTGATCGCGCGCTTCCTGCCGGTGCGGTTCGACTTCACGTCCGCCGGCAACGGGCAACTCGTCACCGTAGTACCGACAGCAGCACCATAAGCACGATCACGCCGCCGAAGCGCAGCCAGTGCGGATCGCGGTCGCGCCACGCCATGAATGCCAGCCCAATCGTAACGACCAGCGGCAGCAGCTTGCCCTGGTCGATGCCGTACGCCAGCGCCAGGCCAAGCTGCACGCCGATGGCATTCCATGGCACCGGTGGGAGGCGTGGCGTGGCCGCCACGCCGGGATCGCCGGAAGGTTCGGCCGCCGGCGCAGCGGGCTGCTGCCGGCGTGCTTCCTTCTTCTGCTGCGCCAGCTGCTCGGCCGTGCGTTCCAGTTCAGGCGCGGGCGGTGCCGCGGCCTGCCAGAAGCCATCCCAAGGCGCCTTGCCCTGGGCCGACAGCGTACGGAAATCGCTGTCGGGCTTTGCCGGCGATGGCGCCCGCGTGGCTTGCGGCACGCCGGTCCATCGCTCGCGCGCCGCGCGTACCCGCGCCAGCAGCGGGGCACCCTTGGCCGGATCGACCATCTTGACGAAGTTGGCATAGCCTTCCAGCGCCGCCAGTACATTGGTGTTGCCGTTCCACGCCTTACCGTCCGGGCCGTCCTTCTCCACCTGGAACAGCGTGGCGCGAAAACGCCGCAAGGTATCGCGCTCCAGCGAAGGTTTCTGGTTGACGACAATGCCCGTCACGCCTTGCCGCTGCGAGTCGCGCATCACGTGCTGCTTGTCCGGGTGTGGCGTGAAGCCTTCGTCGATGACGATCTGCTTGACGCGCCACAGCAGCTTGCCAGCCAGCTTGCGCGTGGCTTCGCCACCGGAAAACGTCAGGTCGTCGGCATAGCGCGTGTAGACGAAGCCCAGTTTCGCCGCCGCGCCCTGCAGGCGCGCATCGAGGCGCCGGCACAGCAGGTTGGTCAGTGCCGGGCTGCTCGGTGCGCCCTGCGGCAGCACGCGCGGGCCGTGTGCCACGTGGAAGGTCTCGCCGTCGACGCTGACTTCTTCTGTCGCCGCCTCGGTGCACAACAGGGCCAAGGTGCTGGCGACCTGCTTGCTGTAGCCCAGCTGGGTGAACACGCCACGGATGCGCGGCATGCCGATGGAGGGGAAGAAGTCTTTCAGGTCCAGGTTGATGACGACGGCCTGGCCCACGTGGGGCGCGGCATTGCTGACGATCGATCGCCCGCGCAGGAAGCCGTGTGCCGCCGGATGGACGGGGGCACGCGCCAGCAGATTGTCCAGCACCCAGTACTGGGCCCTTTTCAAGCGCGGCATCGGCGCCGAGATGATGCGCTCGCCGCCGGTCTTCTTCGGCAGGGCGAAGCGGCGGTAGTGGGTGATGCGGGAAACGCGCCGGTCGAAGGCCAGGAAGCGCAATTCCTGCAGCGTCAGGCCCATCGCCCGGGCCAGATCCTGGGCATCGTCCAGGGCCGGTAGTGCCGCGCGTGCCAGCTTGTCGATGTCGCTGCGTGCTTCGTTGAGACTCGCCGAGACGTCCTCGCCCAGGTACAGGATTTCGCATGCCTGGCGGCGGTGCCAGGCGCTGGCCCGCTCGAAGCATTCGCGTGCGCGCCGCTGTTTGGTCTCCTCGCGCCGCGCCCGCGCCTTCGCCATGCGCTCCTTGCGCATGGCCTTCAGGGCCAGCACGGGATCTTCGGCGATGCGCACGTCGTTGCCCAAGGCGCGTAGCGCCTGGCTCAGTTCCGCTTCGCGGCGGATCAGTTCTTCCGCCGCCGCCATGCCGGGATCGTTGGCGGGCCAGAAGCCCAGGCGCTGCATTTCGGCCAGCGTGACTTCCTCGCGCGAGGAGGCGCGCACGCGTTCGTACAATTCTTGACGGGTCATGGACGGGGCAGGGGAAGGCACGGGATTGGCGCTCATCGGGCCACCCCCGGCAGGAACGCGCGCAGGATCGCGAAGGGGGAGCGCAAGCATGGCGGGACCGTCATCGAAGGGCCGGCAGGACTGGACCGCTCAACTCGTAGCCGGACCGCCCGGGTAGCGCTGATGTAATTCATGGAATTCACACCGACTCGCGCTACCCGGGCTGGTCCGGCCCAGTGAAGAGCGGGCCAGTGACGCATGGGGAGAGCAGGATACGAGGACGGCGATCCGCCGTCCGGGTTGCAAGAGCCATCCCGCCATGCTTGCGCGGTCGAGTATAGCAGCGTAAATGGGGTGGCCTCAAGCATTGCGTCGGCGTCCGTGTCTTGATGATGCATGGTGAGATTCCCGCTCATGCCGCCTGCCCCTGCTCGCCATCCTGGCCCCGCGTCTGGTCCTGGGTCTGGCTTTGCATCAGGCGCAGCGCCAGGATGTGCGCGCACGGTCCCTGACGCAGGCGGTTGCGTACGAAATGCTCGCACTGGCAGCCGCCGTCGGCGATGCGCAGGTCGGCATCGAGCCGCAGGTGAGTGTGATACTGCCGGTTGGCGCTGCGTACCGTGCCTTCCACGTACATGCTGCCATCCGGGTAGTCCAGGCGGCGCTGCACCGTTACCGCATGCAGCACGATCAGCGTCCACGCCTCGCTTTCCGCTTCGCTGGCGAAGCGCAGGTCGTCCAGGGCCAGCGGTTCGCGCGTCAGTTCGCGCAGCCGGTAGACGCGCTGCGTCAGGTCATAGATGACGCGGCCGGCCTGCGTGTACAAGGCCAGTGCGCGTTCGACCACGAGGCGCGACAGGCCCGTGTCCGCCGCCAGCTGGTCGGCGCTGGCGAACCAGCGCTTGGTCAACGCATCGAAGACGCGCGCCTTGCTGTCGTTGTCGACCTCGCCGCGCGGCGCCAGCAGGTCGAACTGGCCGGTGCTGGCCCAGTCGTTCGTCGTCCAGCCGGACAGGCCCAGTGTCAGCTGCATGTCCGGCAGGTTGGCGATCCAGAAGCTGGGCATGCCGCTGCCCATCAGGTGCACGGTGAAGCTGTGCGCCACCGGAATCAGGCGTTCCAGCAGCAGCAGGCGCCGCCGGCCCCAGACGCGGATCTCCTCCGGCGCGTTGCCGCCATAGATCGAGCGGCGGCACACCACCTCCTCGTTCCACGGCTCGAACACCACGCGCACCGGCTCCCCGGGTGTCAGCTTGAATCGCAGCGAGCGCGGACCGGCCCGCTCCTTGCGGCGGCGCAGTTGCAGGCAGAAGTTATGCAAGTCCATCGGGTGCAGATCGAAGCTGTGTGCCGGCAGGTTCATCGCGCTGCTCACCTGCAGGAAGCCGCGCACCCACGATTCGGGTACGTCGATCTTCTCCTCGATGAAGGTAGGGTCGTCCGCCGTGCGCACCTGGAAGCCGCCCGGATCGATCGCCAGCCGCGTGCTTTTATAGTCGCGGATTTTCTGGAACTGCTCGTACAGTGCCTCGGAGTAGTCGATATTGGTGGTGCCGCAGGCGAATTCGCCGACCCGGTCGAACACGTTGTGGCTGCAACTGAGCGAGGCGTAGCTGGACTCGTCGCGGCTGAAGCACTCGAAGCAGATACGGTCCGGGTGCACGGTGATGACGGGATCGAGCACGTACCACAGCTCGCGGTTGGTCTTGTAGAGGTAGTCCCAGTACTTGCGCTGCGCCGTGTAGTAGGGTTTCAATATCTCGCTCTTGCGCGACCTGACCTCGCGCAGTTCCGCCTTCAGCGGCACCTGGCGCGCCTGCAGGTCGGCCGCCCTGGCCATGAACTCGGCCAGCAGGTTTTCCTCGTTCTCGGCCAGCCAGGCCTTGTACGCCGTCTTGTCGCGCGGCTGGTAGCGCTGGTCGGCCACGACGACATCGTGCAGCGCCGACATCGCCTCCCGGAAGGGCAGGCGCTTGTTGACATCAGCGACGAAGTGCGTAGGCGGGCGCAGCGCATCCGGCACGAAGCGCATGTCGGTGGCCGAGGCGCTGTTCTCGACCGTTGTAGCGCCGTAGTAGCGGTAGTTGAATCTCATGGCAGGGTCTCCGCGGCCGTGCCGCTGCTGCGCCGCGCAGGCGGCACGATCGTCATCACCGCCGGCAGGGCGGGATACCGCTCACCGATGGCGCGCAGGCCTTCGATGTACTGCGCCTTGTCGCCGATGGCGCTGGTGACCACCTGGCGTGCGAACAGTTGCGCCACCACGGCGGCGATCTCCTCGGAAAGCATCGCCTGCGCGCGCAGGAAGTGCTGCACGCGGCTTTTCACCACGCGGCCCCGGTTGACCTGCGACAGCACGGCCAGGAAGTAGGGTTCCAGGCGGCGCAGCTTGGCGGCGTCGCCGCTGCAGGCGCTTTCCAGCCACGCGCTGACGAACAGCTGCATGTTCGCCGACGGGTGCTGGCTCAGTTTGAACATGAATTCGGTCACGTCGGCCACGTCGAAATGGGTGGTGATCATGGCCCGGCCGAAGCGCTGGGCGGCCGGGTCGGCGTGGTCGCACAGGTTCACCAGCAGCAGCGGCGTCCAGTCCTCGGCCGTGCAGGCGCTGGCGAAAAAACCGGTGGCGAAATCGCGCGTGTCGTCGAAGCGGCTGTCGAACAGGCGCAGCGCCGCTTCCATGTCGGCCCGCACCCGGTTCGGGTGTGCGGTAAAGGCGGCATAAGCCCAGCGGCGCACGGCGGCGTTCGGGTTGCGGCCGAAGGCGGCCCAGTCGGCCACGTTGAACTGGGATGCGGTGAAGCGCGCGATCAGCTGCGCGCCCAGGCGTTGCGCGCCCTTGCCGCGCGCGGCCAGCAGCCGGCGCAGCAGGTCGGGGCTGGACAGTTCCTCCAGCGCGCCCAGCGGGCCGGTGACCCAGGCCAGCACATCGTCATGGACGCCATCTCCCGTCTCGCTACGGAATAGACTGTCGAGCAGGGCCGGCAGCAGGGCCGCGCCGATACCGGGCGCCTGCGCCAGCCGGCGGATGACGCCATCGACGGCGGCGCGCACGGGGGCATCCGCACTGGTGGCAAAGGCGCCGATCAGGTCGACCTGGTCGGCCAGCACGTGGTCGGGCAGGGCCGCGAACAGGTTTACCGCCATCGCGCGCACGTCCACGTCCTCGTCGCGCAGCAGCGCCGTCAAGGTGGCGCCGGGCAGGGCGGACGGCAGCATCGCGTGGATCAGCAGCCAGCGGCAGGCCAGCAGGCGCACGGCCGCCAGCCGGTGCGCGGCCAGTCGCAGCAGCATGTCGTAGGGTGCCTGCACGGCGGCCGCATGTAGCGGATTATCGAGCGCCTGGAACAGGTCGGCGGCGATGGCCGGCAGGCTGGCGCTGGCATCGGCCTCGTGGGCCAGCCAATCCAGTACTTGCAGCACGATTGCCTCGGGCACGTCCGGCAGGCGCAGCGCCGCCTGGCACAGGATCCAGCCGTGGCGGCGCACGGCGGCATCCGGCGCGCACAGCACCGTCCGCACCAGCACCGGGTCGGCGGCATAGCGTGCCGGCTCCCTACCCATGCAATCCATCGCGTACTCGCGCGCTTCCGGCAGCGCGGCCAGTGCCAGCACCATCAGCCAGCCGTTGTCCGGCAGGCCGGGTTCGAAACGGCCCCGCACCACTGCGAAGGCAAAGCGGGCCGTCGCTACGTAAGGGCTGCGCAGCAGGTTACGCAACTGGTCAAGCGTCAGCTCCGCGCAGAAGGCGTGGTTATCGAACAGGGCGCGGGCGGCAAATTCATGCACGCCTTCGCAGCGGCTCTCCAGCATCAGGGCAAGCAGCGCTTGCGGGTGGCGGTCCCAGATTTCAGGGAAGGCTTCGAAGCGCAGGTCTGCGCTGAAATCGTCCGCCGTGCGGTACCACGTCAGCCCCGAGCGGCTGTGGCGCAGGCCGGCATGGGCGCGCAGCAGGTGATTGAACAGCATCCAGTGGGCATAGCGGTCGAGCAGCCGGCCGCCCCGGCGCGATGGCGTAGCGGCTTCGCAGTCGTCCAGTTGCAGCAGGTAGGCCACGGCCATCGGCACGAAAACGGGATCGTCCGCCGCGCCCAGGCGGCGCAGGGTACGCCAGCCGCGCAGCAGCAGGTAGTGGCGCGTGCGCACGCCGTAGGCCACGGTGCTGTCGGGGCGGACCACGGCCTCCGCGAAGGACAGGTAGCGGTTGCCGACGCGGACATAGGTGGCCGGATGGTGTGGCGTCGTCTCGAAACGGCGGTGCAGGATGGCGAACAGCTCGGCATCGGCACGCAGTTCCGCCGCCTTGTACACGTGGCGGACGGCGCGGAAGGTCCCGCCCCGCAGCGGGACGGTGCGCAGCATGGCAAGCAGCACCTCGCGGCCGGGCGGCTGGCACAGGCCCATCTGGTCCAGCTGTTCGATCCATGCGTCAAGGGCGAGCTTGCCCTCCGCTGCCTGGGCGGTGGCCAGGGCCTGCAAAGCCGGGCCATCCTCGCGCTGCCAGGCCGCGCGCAGCGCTTCCGGCCAGGTGGCAAGCAAGGCTTGCGCATGCCCGCTGCGCTCCTCCGGCGTGGCGAGTAGCAGCCACGCCTGCAGCGCGATGCGGCGTACGGCTTCCGTGCTGCCGCGCGCGTGCAGTTCACGCATCGCCTCGGCGGCGCCGCCATCGCCGCAACGGCCGATGGTCCAGGCGATGCAGTAGTCCTGCATGGCGTCGCCCCGTTCCAGCTGATCGACCAGGATGGGCACGGCCGCGCGCAGCCGGCGCTCGCCGATGCGCCAGATGGTGCGGTTGCGCCCGTGCTGGTCGAGCAGTTTCCAGCTGCCCGCTTCGAGCCGGCACAGCAGGGTGCGGTCGCCTTCCGTGATGGCCGGCGCTTCGGGCATGCTCTGCTGCGTGGTGCTCTGCGCGCCAAGCGGTGCTGCGGGATCGGCAAAGCCCTGCGCCATCCGGTCTGCCACCGCTGTGCGGTACAGCAGTTCGGCGGCGGCCAGGTCGACCGGCTGGGGTGTGCGGGTGCTCTCGCGCCATTCGCCGCCCGCGCGGCCCTGGCGCAGGTTGACCAGGTAGCGGTCCGGCGCGCCGGCGGCTTCGCATAACTCGATTTCGCAATGATCGGCGCTGTCCTTCTGCCGGCGCAGCAGGCTGGTTTTTCTGATCAATTTCACCGCATCGCATCCCAGGGTTCGAAACCGTTAAATAGTAGCTAACATTGCGGTTTCGGACAATAACTCTTCGGCAGCAGGGGCGGGTTTTGCTAAGCTGGCAGGCCAATCGGTAGTGCTAAGATTGGCGGCGCCGGCGGTGGCGCCGAACCCTGATCAACCAACGAGGAACGCGATGTCGAACACCAACTGGAAAATGCGCAGCCTGATCGGAAGCCTCGGCTTTGCCGTGCTGGCGCTGCCCGCACTGGCGGCCGAACCGGCCTGGGTCAAGAAGAGCAACGAGAACGCCAAGCTGCTGCTGAACGTGGTCGCCAAGTATTCGCCGGAAGGGGCATCGAGCCTGGGCGTGGACGGCTTCGACGAACAGATCACCGATATGTCGCGCGACCAGTTCGAGGCCACCAAAAAGGACACGCGCGCCGTCGTCGCCGAATTGAACAGGCGCCTGAAGGGCGAGACCGATCCGAAGGTGCGGCAGGACCTGGAGATTCTCGTCAAGGCGGCCGAAGACCAGATGCGCACGGCCGCGCTGACGCGCAAGTACCTGCTGCCCTTCACGGACGTCAACCAGCTGCTGTTCGGCGTGCTGCGCCAGACCATCGACCCACGCATTCCGAAGGAGCGCCAGCAGACCGTCGTGGCGCGGCTGGAAAAATACGCGGGCATGACCAAGGGTTACCGGCCCATCACCGTGCTGGCCGGCGAGCGCCTGCAGGAACGGCTGAAGGCCAATCCGAAGCTGCTGGGCCCCTACAAGGGTGAAGTGGAGCAGGCCCTGAACGACGGCCCGGCCCTGGTCAAGGGCATGCGCGAGCTGCTGGCCAAGAGCGAAGTGAAAGGCTGGGAGCCGGCCTTCGAGGCGCTGGAGAAGCAGCTGGCCGCCTATGAGAAGGACGTGCGTGCGCAGGTGCTGCCGCGTGCCCGCGCCGACCACAGGCTGCCGGCCGAGCTGTATGCGGACAACCTGCGCCAGTTCGGCGTCGATATTCCGCCGCAGGAGCTGGTGGCCAAGGCGCTGACGTCGTTCGCCGAGATCCGCAACCAGATGAACATCACGGCCGGCCTGATCGCGCGCGAACGCAAGCTGCAGGATGCGGATTACCGCGCCGTCATCCGCGAGTTGAAGAAGCAGCAGATCCCGGTCGAGCAGGTGATGCCCCTGTATGCGGAACGCCTGGGCCAGATCGAGGCGGCGGTGCGCGAGCAGGGCATCGTCTCGCTGCCGTCCCGCAAGGCCGTGATCCGGCTTGCGACGGCGGCCGAGAACGCGCAGCAGCCGGCGCCGCATATGAGCGCGCCGCGCCTGATCGGCAATACGGGCGAGTACGGCGAATTCGTACTCACCACCGGCATGCCGCCCGATGCCAGCGGCAAGGCCCTCGTGTTCGACGACTTCACCCACCAGGCGGGCAGCTGGACCCTGACGGCGCACGAGGCGCGGCCGGGCCATGAACTGCAGTTCGCCAAGATGCTGGAGACGGGCGTGTCGACGGCGCGCGCCGTGTTTGCCTTCAACAGCGTCAACGTGGAAGGCTGGGCGCTGTATGCCGAAGCCGAGATGCAGCCCTACGAGCCGCTCGATGGGCAGCTGTTCGCGTTGCAGGCGCGCTTGCAGCGGGCAGCACGGGCCTTCCTCGACCCGATGGTCAACCTGGGCGAGATCACGCCGGAAGGCGTGAAGAGCTTCCTGATGGAGGAAGTCGGGCTGTCCGAAGGCATGGCCACGCAGGAGATGCAGCGCTATATCTTCCGCGCGCCGGGCCAGGCCACGTCCTACTTCTACGGCTACCAGCGGCTGATGGAAACGCGCCAGGCCGCCGAGGTGGCGCTGCGTCGCAAGTTCAAGCGTCAGGCCTTCAACGATTTCGTGCTGGCGCAGGGACTGGTGCCGCCGGCCCTGCTGCGCAAGGCCGTGATGCAGGAGTTCGTGCCGTCCCAGCAGTGACGTCCGATACGCCATTTTCTGGTTCTTGAGAGAAATAATAATGTGATAAAATTGCTAATGACTTAGTCAATTGGCAATCACATCATGAACAAGAAAACGCTGGGCAAGGCCGTCACGGTCCTTGCCCTCGTCGGCGTCGCCGTGGCGGGCTACCGCACCTTCGGTTGGGGCCACATGCGCGGCCCCGTGCACGACCTGAAGCTGGACCTGACCGCGCCGGACGCGCTGATCGTCACGAAGAGCCTCTCTACCCTGCCGCGCGACCTGCTGACGATTCCGCTGGCGCGCGACGTGCTGCGCGAAGACTTCCTGTTCTATTACGAACAGGGCGAAGACCGCCTGGGCCTGAAGGGCAGCCTGCGCCGCATCGCCTACGAACACGAACTGGGTTGGGGCGACCAATTGATCCGCATGGTGCTGGACGCGCCGGCCGATGTCGCCGTGTGGCGCGATGCGAACGGCACACTGCAGCATTTCGCCATCGCCGTCTCGCGCGGGCAGTTGACCCGCCTGGTCGAAGAGGCGGGCAAGGTGGCGCTGAAGGACAGCCAGATGCGGCTGGCCGGTAGCCTGTCCGTCGACGGCGACAAGGTCTCCGTGTTCGCGCTGGACTACGCCTACCGACGCACGCTGCTGCTGGCCGCCCACGGCGAGCGGCTCGTCATCCTGTCGCACCCCGGCATGCTGTACCACGGTGAGGACGGCAAGGAGGTCGACAGCGCGGCGGAAAAAACCGTGGTGGGCCTGCTGGCGAAGGACGCCGCCGGCCGGCACCTGTTCCACCGCCAGTTCCAGCTGCCGGAAAAACCCGTTGACGGTCATACCGTGGCCGTCAAGGCGGACTTCCTGTCGTTCGGCTACCAGTCCTTCTTCGGCGCCCTGCAGGCGCTGCGCTTCGATTTCAGCAAGGGCGCGTGGCGTTCGCAGGCGCTGGTCGACGGCGACAAGCTGGCCAAGGGCGGCTACGACGGCAGCAAGTTGTGGTCGGCACTGCCGAACAACCCGAGCGCCTGCTTCACGGTGCCGGCCGACTGGGCCGCGCTGCAACCGGTGCTCAAGCAGTTGAGCGACAGCGCCGACGAGGGCCTGGCACCGCTGGCGGAAAAGATGCAGGGGCCGGCCGCGGCCTGCTGGTATGGCCATTCACGCCTGCACACGCCCGTCTTCGTCGCCACGCGCGCCGGCGCCCCCGATGCCTTGTTCGGCAGCCTGTTCGCGGCAGCCGTCGGCACGCCGGGCAACGGCAAGCAGCCGGCCGATAAAGGCGTGCTGCGCTGGCAGCTGGGCGTGACGACGGCGCTGGGCGAAGCCGCACCCACGCTGGCGGTGGCCGGCGATACCGTCGTGTTCTCGGCCGATTCGAAGCTGGTCGACCAGGTCCTGGCCGTCAAGCGCAAGCAGGCACCGGCCGCCGGCGATCGCTTGCCCGATCCGGCCCGCACGGTCGGCCTGATCGCACCCGCATCGCTGGCCCAGCTGATCCAGAAGGAAGCCTTTGCCACCTTGCCCGCCAAGCGCGAGCCGGTGCTGCGCACGGCGGCGGACCAGCACCTGGTGCCGCGCCTGAACGCACTGAAAACCTATCCGCCTTACCGCATGGTGCTCAAGGAGCTGCCCCGCTCCGGCGTCGCTTGGGAGCCGCTGGAATGGCAGGCGGTCGGCCGCTGATGCAAAGGCGCGACGTACTCCACTGGCTGGCGGCCGGCGCCGCGTGCTGCGCCGCACCGGCCGCGCTGGCGTTAAAGGGGCCCGCCACGGCGCAGGTGCGGCTGACGCAGGCGCAGAGCCGCGCGTTCCAGGCCTGGATGCTGCGCATCGTCAGCGCCCAGGTGGAGCAGGGTCCATCGCCGCGCTGGCATCACCGCGATTGCGCAGGCCTGGTGCGTTTTGCCGTCAACGAGGCGCTGGCACCGCATGACGCGAAATGGCTGCGTGCCAACGGCATCGCCAGCGACCGGCGCCTGCCGCCGGAACTGAACCTGACGCCACTGCAGGCGAGCCTGCGCAATCGCTGGGTCCAGTCGGACGGACAGGTGGGCCATTTCGTCACGGCGCTGGCGCTGGTGCAGAACAACAGCCGCTTCGTCGCACGCGAAATCAGCCAGGCCCTTCCCGGCGACCTGCTGTTCTTCGACCAGGGCGACGAGCAGCACCTGATGGTCTGGATGGGCGCGCGCATCGCCTACCACACGGGCACCGTCACCCCGCACGACAACGGTTTGCGAACCGTCGATATCGATCAACTCAAGAATTGGAAGGACACGCGGTGGCAACCAGCGGTCAACAACCCGAATTTCGCCGGCGTGTTCCGGCTCTTGTTTCTGTCCTGAAGCTGTGCCTGGTGGCGGCACTGGCCGCCGTGCTGGCGCTGCCCGGAGCCCTGTCGGCCCAGGAAGCGCCGCAACCGAGCGACTACCGGCCATTCAAGGGCGAGCCCTTCTTCCTGCTGGCCGATACGGGCTTCGGCAGCGCCGAACAGGCGCGCGTGCGGCTGGAAGTGCCGGGCCGCGACTGGGGCCGTGCCAATCTGGAGGCCTATTCCGGTGCCGACATCGTCGTCTATCGCGTGCCCGAGCCGCTGGAGTTCCTGAAAAAACAGCGTAACCTGCACCGCGTGCAGGTAGCCGGCAATTACCAGGGCGAGGGTTTGGCGAACACCTTGCGCTTCCTGTGGGACAGCTGGTGGAAGCAATCGCGCCTCGCATGGCGCCGGCTGTTCTCGCCGGAGGCCCGCCTGGCCGTCACGGGCGAGCAGCCGCGCCTGGCCACCAGCCCGGCGATCCGGCGCCCCACCGTTTTCGCCAACCACCCGCAGTACAAGCCGATCCAGGGCTTCGAGATGGTGGACAGTTTCCGCTACCCGATCTGGCAGGCCGCACCGATCACACCCCCGAAGGACGTCGACCTGGAAGGTTCGAGCAGCGGCTTTATCGCGCCGGGCGCAGGCAATGTGATGATCCCGATCGGCAAGCGCAAACCCGGCCTGTACCTGGTGGAAGCCATCATCGGCGAACACCGCGCCACCACGCTGGTCTTCGTCTCCGACACGGTGGCCGTCACCAAGGTGTCGTCCAGCCAGATGCTGGTGTGGACGGCCCGGCGCGACAACGGTGCCGCCGTGGCAGGCACGAACGTCGCGTGGACCGACGGCACCGGCGTACTGCAATCGGGCGTCACGGGCGCCGACGGCATCGCCGCGCTGGAACGGGGCAGCCCGGAGCACACTTATGTGCTGGGCGAGGACAGCAGCGGCGGCGTGTTCGTCTCCGAAAACTTCTACTACGACAGCGAGATCTACAACACCAAGATCTATGCCGTCACGGACCGCCCGCTGTACCGGCCCGGCGACGAAGTGAACGTCAAGTTCCTGGCCCGCGAATTCCGCTCGGCGCGCCTGTCGCAGGCGGCCGCACAGGCACCGGTCGCAATGACGGTGTTCGACCCGAACGGCACGCCGCTGATGACGCAGACCTTGCAGCTGTCACCGGAAAACGGCACCGAGACGCGCTTCCGCCTGCCGGACGGGGCCGGCGCGGGCGGCTACGAGCTGCGCTTCACCTACCAGGGCGACACCTATGGTGCCGCCTTCCGCGTGGCCGAATACATCAAGCCACACTTCGAGATCAACGTGCAGCCGGCCAAGCCGGAGTTCAAGACGGGCGAGGACGTCACCGGCACCATCGCACTGCGCTACGCCGACGGCAAGCCGGTTGCCAATGCGACGCTGTCCCTGACCCTGCGTAGCCAGCAGAACACCATGGTCGAAGGAGAACTGCGCTACGGCGGCCTGTTCCCGGTCGAGCTGAAGACGGTGGAACTGAACACGGACAGCAAGGGCAATGCGCCGTTCACGCTGCCGCCGGCGACCGAGCCTTCCCGCTACATCCTGACGGTGCTGGCCGCGGACGGCGCGGCCTACCGGGTCAAGACCACGCGCGAGTTGCTGATCGCCCGTTCGGCCAGCAGCTACCAGTTGAAGGCGGCGCGCCAGTTTTCCGACCCGGGCCAGGCCGTGCACTTCGACCTCGTCGCCGACGGCCTGGCCACCGCGCGCCCGGTGCGCTGGGAGATGGTGCAGCTGGAACAGCAGACCAAGACGGATGGCGCCCTCAATCCGGCGGCCAAGGGCTGGGACGTGACTTTCCCCACGTCCGGCTCGTATCAGCTGAATTTGCGCGACGAACGGGGCAACCTGCTGGCTGCCGCCAGCCACTGGGTCAGCGGCGCCGGATTGAAGGCCACGCCGGGCAGCATCGAGATCGTGCTGGACAAGCCGCGCTACCGCCCCGGCGAGACGGCGGAGGCGCTGGTGACGTTCTCGCAGCCGGCCGACGAGGCCCTGGTTACGCTGGAACGGGACAAGGTCGAACAGCATGGCCTGATGAAGGGTGGCGCGGCGTGGTTCAAGGCCACCCGCGTGGCGCCCAACCAGTGGCGCGTGCGCATTCCGGTGCAGGAAGGCTACGGCCCGAACATCACCTTCTCCGTCGCGACCACGCGGGGCGGCGAGTTCGTGTTCGAGAACGCCGGCCTGCAGGTCGTCGAGCCGCGCATCGCCCTGCAGTTCAAGGCCGACAAGGAGCTCTACCAGCCGGGCGAGAAGGTCACGCTGGACGTGACGGCCACGGTGGACGGCAAGCCCGTGTCGACCCTGGTGGCGCTCGGCGTGGTGGACGAGATGATTTATGTGCTGCAGCCGGAAATCGCGCCCGACATCGGCGACTTCTTCTACCACCCGCGCCGGAACAACGTGCGCACCACGGCCAGCCTGTCCTTCATCAGCTACGACATGGCCCAGGGCCGCACCAGCGGCGTGCCGGCCCGTCATAACTACAACGAGCGGGGCGTGAAGGTGCTGGAACGGCCGCGCCGCGACGATGTGGACACGGCCTTCTGGGCGCCTTCGCTGAAGACGGATGCCGCCGGCCACGCCCGCGTCACGTTCCGCATGCCCGATGTGCTGACGCGCTGGCGCATCACGGGCCGCGCCATGGACGCGCAGGGCCGCGTCGGCCAGCGGACCGCCTACCTGCGCTCCGACAAGGCCTTCTATACCAAGTGGACCGCGCCGAACTGGATGCGCGCCGGCGACACGCCCCGCGCATCGGTGGCCGTGTTCAACCAGAGCGGCGCGAAACAGGCGCTGGAAGTGACGCTGTTCCCGGCCGGTACGGCCGGCGCGGCGAGGACCGAGAAGCTCGATGCCAACCCCGGCGTCAACTACGTGTCCTTCCCGCTGGCGGGTCTGAGCGGCGCGCTGCGGCTGGAAGTGAAGCAGAACGGCAAGGTGGTCGATGCCGTCGACACTTCGCTGCAGGTACTGCCGGCCGCGTGGAGCAGCCCACGCTCGCAGTCGGTGGCGCTGGCAGGCGCGGAGACTGCGCTGAAGCTCCCGGCCGACGCACGCAATATCCGCGTGTCGTTCGCACAGGGTGCGGCCAGCCACTTCGCCCGCATCGCGGACGACCTGATCGACTACCCCTACGGCAGCGTGGAGCAGACGGCCAGCCGCCTGATCCCGCTGACGTTCGCCGCCCAGAGCCTGGGCCCGGATGCCGCCCCGCTGCGTGAACGGCTGATGGCCAGCCTGCAGTCGCAGCGACTGCGCCTGGTGCAGATGGCCGGGCCGGATGCGAACTTCGGCTGGTGGGGCGATGCCACGCAGGGCGACACCTTGATGACCGCCTATGCTTACTACGCCGACTGGCATGCCGCCCGCGCCCTTAACATCGCGCTGCCGCCGGAGCATTGGGACAGGCTGCTGAAGGTCTACACCGAGAAGGGCCTGAAGGAGAGCCTGACCAGGCGCGCGCTGGTGCTGTGGATGGCGCACCAGATGGGATTGGCGACCAGGACGCTGGCGCAGGGCCTGGTCGAGGATAGCGGTGCCGTGGCACTGGCCGGCAAGCCACGCCTGCCCGGCGCGCCCGGCAGCCTGCTGCTGGGTGGCGGCGACGACCGCGGCACCCAGTCGATGGCACTGGGCCTGCTCGCAGTAGTGGCGGCGCAGAATGGCGTGGCCCTGCCGCCGGCCCTGCAGGAACAGGTGGCGGCTGCATGGACGACCTTGCGCGGCACGCCCGCGCCGGTGGCCCAGGCGCTGCTGATGGCGGGCGGCGAACTGCCGGCCGCGCAGGCGGAGAACGTGCTGGCCGCCGTCAAGGCGGAGATGCCGACCTTCGACCGCGCGCTGACGCTGTTGTGGGTGCAGAAGGCGCTGGGCACGCCGGCCTTCGGCAAGGCGCCGGCGCTGGCGCTGGAGGGCCCCTGGCAGAAAGCCGGCGGCGGCAGCGGCCAGCCCCAGTGGCGCTGGACGGATGCGAAGGCGGTGCCGGCTATGCTGCGCCTGGCCGCAGCCGCACCGGCAGGCGTCACCGCCGTGGTGCAGTATGAAAGCAGCGCTGCCGAGAGTGCAACGTTGCCCGTCACGGTGCAGCGCCGCATCCTGCGCATGACGCGGGGGGAGAATGGCTACACGACAGAGCCCGTCGAACCGGGCGATACGCTGCGCAGCGATGAGCTGTACCTGGACGAGATCCGCGTGAAGGCGGCAGCCGGCGCCCGGCACCGCTTCGGCGTGCTGGAAGTGGCGCTGCCACCCGGCGCGAGCGTGGAGCCGACGACATGGGGCATCGTCATGGCCGGGGAGGAGAACGAGGCGCTGGAACGCACGCGCCATGTCGAGCGGCCGGATGGATATGCGGTGCCGATCGATCCTCTGTCCGGCGAAGTGACGGTGCGCCACCTGCTGCGCTTCGCGCAAAAGGGCAGTTACGTGCTGCCGCTGGCGCGCTACTACCGCATGTATCAGCCGGAGCAGAAGGCTGTGGAAGGCAGCGGCAAGACGCTGCGCGTCCTGAAGGTGGAATGATGCTGCGCCGCTTTATCGTTTCTGCCTTGCTGGCGCTGCCGATGACTGTGGGCGCGCAGCCGGCGGCGCAAGACGAGGGCTGCGTGGTGGTCGAGTACTTCGCGCGCGATCCGATCCGCAGCGTGGCCGGCGTCGACGGACCGGCCCGAGCGGGGGCGCTGAATGGGCGCTATGTCGTCCAGTTCGAAAACGGCGGCAGCCTGGCGCTGCGCAGTGCCGGCGAACTGTCATTGCAGTGGCGACGAGACGGCCGGCCGGAAGTGCGGGGCCGGCTCGGCACCGACGATTATCTCGCGCGGGTCGTCGACCGGGAAGGCAGCGCACGGGAGACCGAGGCGGCGAAGGCACTGGCCGTTGCCGCGCGCAGCTACTTGCTGCAGAATGCGCGGCTTATAGCAGGCTGCCGGCAGGTCGCGGACAGCAGCGCGGCACAGCGCGTCAGCCCGAACGCGCCGACGGCCGAAGCACTGGCCATCGTGCGCTCGACCGACGCGATGGTCATCGAAGGTGTCAGGATGCGCCACGGTGCGCTGGCCTGGCGGCAGGCCGTCGCGCAGTCGCGGCAGGGCAAGCGCTTCGATGAAGTGCTCGGCACTGCGTTTCCGGGCAGCCGCCCGGTAAGGTCCGGAGACAGCGATACGGCCTGCCGGCGCCTGGGTCGTAACGAAGCCTGGCTGGCGCAAGCCGCGCCGCGGTGGCAGCGGGTACTGGTCACGCAGGCGGGATATGAAGCACCTGCGACGTCGCCGGTGGTCTGCGCCCTCGCGGAAGGCCTGCCGTATTCCGATCAGTCGCGTAACCGGATTTTCATGCGGCCGCTGGCCACGCGCGAAGACCGCATCACGCTGGCACACGAATACCTGCACCTGGGATTGCGCCTGCACCCGCGCGGCCAGGACGAAGCTTACGTGGAGCGGCTGGCACGCCGTCTCGTCGATATCAACCTGGAGGCGCCATGACGCATCGTCCACCGGCACGCCTGAAACCACTGAACCTTGTTCCCATGACGCCTCGCTCGATTGCCCTGCTGCTGGTCTCGACCCTCCTGCCTGCCTGGACCCTGGCCCAGGTAACGATCGACGCGCCCAAGGCGGGCTGGCGCAATTCCGCCGGCGCGCGGGAAGAGTACACGCAGGCTGTCAATTACCCCGCCAGCTCCGTCAACCTGCGCCCCGGTCAGAGCGAGACGGCACAAATCCGCGGCCGCATCGCCAATGCACCGAAGGGCAAGCCGGCGACCCTGGTCGTCAACGGTGTCGCGATGCCGCTGGAACTCAGGGAAGACGGGCGCTATGCGCGCCCCTATGGTTTCGGCAACGGCTCGAACAGCGTGGAAGTGCGCTCGCCTGATGGCAAGAGCCGCGCGCGGACCCAGTTCGTCGACAGCTATGAAGGCAAGACGCAATCGCGGCTGCGCGTCGTCCTGTCGTGGGACAGCCCCGGCACCGACATGGATCTGCACGTGGTGACGCCGGCGGGCGGGCATGCGTGGTACGGTAACCGCGTCTTAAAGGATGGCAGCGCACTCGATGTGGATGTGACGACCGGTTATGGGCCGGAGATCTTTTCCAGCGCCGCGCCGCCAAAGGGAAATTATCACGTGTATGTGAACTACTTCGGCGGTGGTGCCGATTCGTCCATATTAACGGTTGCACAAGTGGCGATCATCACCAACGAGAACACGCCCCGTGAGAAGCAACAGGTGTTCCAGGTGCCGATGCGCGCGGCCGGCGAACTGACCTTGGTAAAGTCCTTCGTTTTCCCATAAGAGGTGCTTGCCAGATCGCGAACGCCTTGCTATAGTTCTGTCCCTGCTGCGGCGTAACGTGAAAAACGAAACGAAGCGGTGGTAGATGAAAGCGCCAAGCGCCGGAATCGAAGGGGTTGACGAGCTGCACGAAACACCGCATAATCTCATCTCTCTGCTGCTGACAAACACAACGATTTGTCGGGGTCGCAAGACCAGCAGCAAGCGCCTCAGGGCAGAATTCTTTAACAATCAACAGTCGATAAGTGTGG
>Ga0209913_1000731_pt1 | contig 24364 bp, 21 predicted proteins | sample PersoiDNA2013203_FD_185805 | JGI IMG/M metagenome (GOLD analysis project Ga0209913, IMG submission 185805) | Permafrost soil microbial communities from the Arctic, to analyse light accelerated degradation of dissolved organic matter (DOM) -... | ecosystem: Environmental > Terrestrial > Soil >... | reverse complement strand
GCGCTACTTTGGGCCGCGGGTGTTCAAGTGGGAGGACTCCCGGCTGTTTAACAAAGCCGCCTTTGACCGGGCGCATGATTTTTACGAGCGCTATGGCGGCATCACCATCGTGGCGGCGCGCTTCATGCCCTTTGTGCGCACCTTTGCGCCTTTTGTGGCGGGTGTGGCGAAGATGAGCCGGACCCGCTTCACCCTGTTTGACGTGTCGGGCGGCACACTCTGGGTGGTCGGCATCATCACCATCGGCTATTTTTTCGGCAATATTGCGTTTGTGAAAGCGAATCTGGACAAGATCATCTGGGCCCTGATTCTGATTCCCGGGCTGGTGATCATGTTTGGCGCCTGGAAGTCGCGGCGCAACGCAGTGCAAGTCTGAGGCGCAAGCCCTCGGCCACTATGGAGGGCTGCTTGGCCGCTCAGAGCACCTTGAACAGCTTCTCGCGAAAATCTGGCAGGCGCTTGGCACCGATCCCGCTGGAGTTCATGGTCTCGACCCAAAGAGGGTAGACGCGTCGCAGATCCTCGGTCGTCTGGCAGCCGAAAATGGCTTCCACTGTCGATAGCCGCAGGTTCATCCCGAACACCGTGTTGGTGGTATTGGTCATGAAGTTGCGCGCCATCTCGACGTCCTTCTGGCTGCGAGTTTCGGCTGCAGGCAGGCCCGCCAGCCCGGTGTTCCCGCCTGGCACCGCTTCGATCGGCGCTTGTGCCTCGATGCAGCCGATCGCTATCAATTGGCTGAGCAATGCTTCGACGTCTTGGCCCGCAGCGAAGACGGCGAGTTCCTGGCCGTTGCGTTTTCCGTCAACGAGCACCAGCAGCCGCCGTGGCATCGGCCCCAAGCCCAACGAACGAGACTGGATCTCCTGTTGACCAGCGGCGGTCTTGGCAAACACAGCATGAATGAGATCGAGAGCAGCAGCAGTCATGGCAATTTTTTGGAGCAACGTCGGTGACGGCACCCAAGTCAATAAGGCGTGATTCTGGTGTGCTTGCCTGGTTTGGCGCAATTAGGGTATCTACTGTTGCCGCGGCGCCATCAACCCCGGCTGTCCGGCTCTAGCTTAAACCGGACGATTCCTGGCCAGCGGCGGATTTTTGGAGAAGTAGCCTTCAATACCGCGCATCAGCGCGCTGGCCAACTGCTCCTGGTAGGCCTCGCTGTTGAGCTTGATCTCTTCGTCCGGGTTGCTGATAAAAGCAGCTTCCACCAGCACACTGGGGATGTCGGGCGCTTTCAGCACGGCAAAGCTGGCTTGCTCGACCCGGCCTTTGTGCAGCTTGCCGACCCGGCCGATCTCGCCCAGCATGGCGCTGCCGAGCTTCAGGCTGTCGTTGATCTGGGCGGTGGTGCTCATGTCAAACAGGGCCCGCGTCACCTGCGCGTCCCGGGCCTTCACATTCAAGCCACCGATCAGGTCGGCCTTGTTTTCCTTGGCCGCCATCCAGCGCGCCGCCGTGCTGGAGGCGCCGCCCTGGCTCAGGGCAAACACGCTGGCACCCTGCGGATGCGGTGTGAAAAAAGCGTCGGCATGCAGGCTGACAAACAAGTCAGCCTGGACCTGGCGCGCCTTTTGCACCCGCACATGCAGCGGCACGAAGAAGTCGGCGTCACGCGTGAGGTAGGCGCGCATGGTGTTGCCTTTGATGACGGTGGCATTGATGCGATCACGCAATCGGTGTGCCAGGCGCAATACCACATCTTTTTCTCGCGTGCCGCCGGGGCCGATGGCGCCGGGGTCTTCGCCGCCATGGCCGGGGTCCAGGGCAATGATGATCAAGCGGTCGGTGACGGCAGGCGACTGGCCCGGCGCGTTGTCCGTGCCGAAATTATTGATGCCTTTTTGGCCTCTAGCCCCCGTAGATAGGTCACTATAAGCTATTGAATTGCTAGCGATTTTGGCCTTAGCCGGGTTCAGGACTGAATCCGGGCCACCCAGCTTGAGAGGGGCTTGTTGGCTGCGCTGGGCGATCAGTTCCCCCAAAGGATCGCCGGTGACTGGGTTGGGGCTTGCCCGCGCCTGGTCTTTGATCCGATCGGCAATCAGCGCCTCCAGCGGGTCACTCACCTGGGTCGGGTACAAATCAAACACCAGCCGGTACTGGTAGGCGGCGACCGGCGTCAGCGTGAAGACCTGAGGGGCTATGGGCTGTTTCAGGTCAAGCACCAGACGCACCAGGCCCGGCGCGCTCTGCCCGGCCCGAATGCCGGCAATATTAGGGTCGTCGCTGCGCACCTTGGCCACCAGCTCCTTCAAGGCTGGATTGAGGTCGATGCCCTCGATATCCACCGCCAGCCGTGGCGGGTTGGCGATGAAGAACTGTTTCACCTTGAGTGCCGTGTCGGACTCAATGGTGACGCGCGAGTAGTCGGGCGCTGGCCATACCCGCACCGCCAGGATGGTTGCACCCCGGGCCAGGTGTTGCGCGCCCAACAGCAGCACGAGGGCGCCGGACTGCAACAGGCTGCGCCGCTTCATGTTTGATCCTCGGGTTGGTCTTGCGCGCCCTGCATTTCGGGTACAGATGGGTCGCGGCTGACGGCCTGCAGCAAGACCAGGCCGAGCGCGGTCTGCGCGGTCAGCGTCACGTGCCGCGACGCCTCGGTCACGGCCTCCAGGTGAATGATCAAATCGGCGCGGGGCAGAAAGCCGGCCGCTTTCTGCGGCCATTCGGCCAGCTTGAGACCGGCGCTGGCAAAAATATCCCTGAAACCGGCGTCCTCCCACTCGCGCGGGTCGCTGAAGCGGTAGAAGTCAAAATGCCAGACATTGAAGCCCGCCAGTTCGTAGGGTTCCACCACGGCATAGGTCGGGCTCTTCACCCGGCCCGGCACCCCCAGGGCGCGCAGCAGGTGGCGCACCAGCGTGGTCTTGCCAGCACCCAGATCACCCTGCAATTCGATGAAAGCGTTGCGCAAGGCCGGCGCGGTGGCCAGCGCCGCGGCGAAGTTCTGCGTGGCGGTTTCATCCGGCCAAAGCAGGCTTTTTACAATCGGGGGGTGACCAACTTCAATACTCATACCGACGCGAGCCAATGGGTCTCCAAAATTCAGGCCTGGGCCCGGGAGCTGGGATTCTCCCAAATTGGCGTGGCCGGTGTGGATTTGTCTTCATCTGAAAAGGGATTATCGACCTGGTTGGCCCGTGGTTTTCATGGTGACATGGCCTACATGGCAGCACACGGTCTCAAGCGCGCCCGCCCCGCCGAGTTGGTGCCCGGCACCGTCAGTGTCATCACGGTGCGCATGGACTACCTGCCTGCTGCCACGCCGCCGGGTTGGCAGGCCATCGAGTTTGACCGGTTGACGCGACCGAGCGAGGGCATTGTGTCAGTCTACGCCAGGGGGCGGGACTACCACAAGGTATTGCGTAAGCGCCTGCAACAGTTGAGCGAGCGCATCGCCTTGGAGATGGGGCCGTTTGGTCACCGTGTCTTTACCGATTCGGCACCGGTGCTGGAGGCTGAGCTGGCCGCGCGCAGTGGCCAGGGCTGGCGTGGTAAACACACGCTGGTGCTCAGCCGCGAAGCCGGTTCACTGTTTTTTCTGGGCGAAATTTATGTCGACCTGGCCTTGCCATTGAGCCAGCCGGTGACGGATCACTGCGGCAACTGCTCGGCCTGCATCGAGGTCTGTCCGACGCAAGCCATTGTGGCGCCGCACCAGCTCGACGCCCGGCGCTGCATCTCCTACCTCACCATTGAGCATGCAGGATCGATCCCTTTGGCGCTGCGCCCCTTGATCGGCAACCGCATTTACGGTTGTGACGACTGCCAGCTGATTTGCCCGTGGAACAAGTTCGCGCAGCGCAGCGCCTTGCCCGATTTTGATGAGCGCCACGGCTTGGGCGGCAGTCAGCTGGTGACCCTGTTTGCCTGGACCGAAGAGGATTTTTTGCGTCTCACCGAAGGCAGCCCGATCCGGCGTATTGGTCATGAGCGCTGGCTGCGCAATATTGCGGTGGCCCTGGGCAATGCGTTACGCGCGGACCCGGCGGCAGAACTGGTGCAGGCGCTGGCGCTGCGCGCCGAGCACCCGAGCGCACTGGTTCGGGAACACGTGGCCTGGGCCCTGGAAAGTCGACTTGGGGTCCCCCTGTCAATCGACCCGGGCGCCTGACAGCTTCACCAGTTTTTCATACTTGGCGCGTTCCTTTTGCATCAAGGCGCCAAATTCCTCCGGCGTGCTGGGCGCGGGTTCGGCCAGCAGGGTTGCAAAACGGGTTTTGGTCGCGGGTGTGTTCAGTGCGGCGACAAAAGCCTGATTGAGCCGTGTGATGGTCTCTTTGGGCGTGGCGGCAGGTGCCACCAAACCCCACCAGGTGTCAATGGCAAAACCCTTGAGGGTGTCGGCCAGCGGTGGCGTGTCGGGCAGGGCGGCAACGCGGGTTGGCGTGGTCACTGCCAGTGCAATGAGCTTGCCGGAGCGAATGTTGGGGGCCGCTGTGGCGAGGTTGTCGATGTTGAAATCGACGTGGCCACTGAGCAGGGCCAACTGCGCCGGGTTGCCGCCGTTGTAGGGAATGTGCACGGCAAAGATGCCGGCTTCCTTCTTGAACATTTCACCGGCCAGATGACCGGCGCTGCCGTTGCCGCCGCTGCCATAGTTGAGTTTGGCCGGGTTGGCACGGGCGTAGGCGATCAGGTCGCCGGCGCTGCTGATTTTCAGGCGGCGGGCGGTGTCAGCGTTCATGACCAACACATTGGGTACGCGCACCATTTGGGTAATGGGGGCAAAGTCGCTGGCCGCATTAAAAGGCATTTTGGCAAAAAGCCAGGGGTTCACCGCATGGGTGGCGGTGGCGGCGATGCCAATGGTCAGCCCGTCAGGGGCGGCTTTGGCGACTGCGTCAGCGCCGATGTTGCCGCCAGCACCGGGCTTGTTGTCGATGATGACGGTGCCCAGACTGTCCTTGACGGCGTCGGCCAGTATCCGCGCTGTCACGTCCAGCGGGCCGCCCGCGGCGTAGGGCACGATCAGACGAATGGGTTTGCTCTGGGCCTGTACGACCGGGGCCGTGGCGGTGGCGAGAAGGGTGAGGGCGGTGAGAAGGAGTGATTTGTAATGCATAGGGGTATTTTGAGTGAACGCTAGCTGGTCGTGGCTTCCCGGGCCTTGTCGGCTTCGGTGATGAAGGCGTCGGCATAAAACTCGTCTGGCGGCAGGCCCGCCTGCGTATAGGCGGTGTGGGCCGAATCCACCACGATGGGGGCGCCACAGGCATAGACCTGGTAGCCAGACAAGTCCGGCATGTCTTGCAATACCGCCAGATGAACAAAACCGGTGCGCCCCAACCAGCCGTCTTCGGGCAACGCGTCCGACACAACCGGCACATAGCGCAGGTTCGGCATTTCAGCCAGCCGGGCTTTGACCCAGGCGTCCAGGTACAGGTCAGCCGGGCGCCGACCTCCCCAGTACAGCGTCACGGGGCGCGTGCTGCCCTTGAACTGGAGCTGTTCAATCAAGGCTTTGACAGGCGCAAACCCGGTGCCCGCGGCCAGCAGCATGATCGGTTTGGTGCTGTCTTCACGCAGGAAGAAACTGCCATAGGGGCCCTCAATGCGCAAGATGTCTTTTTCTTTCATGGCACCAAATACATGGTCGGTAAATTTGCCGCCCGGCATGTGGCGAATGTGCAGCTCCAGAGCGCCGGGCTTGCCGTCAGAGGCTGCCAGCGTATGCGGCGCATTGGCTATTGAATAGCTGCGGCGCACGCCATCGCGCAAAAGAAATTCAACATACTGGCCGGCGTGGTAGTTGAACGGCTCGGTGGCGGGCAACTGCAATTTCAATCCCATCACATCCGGCGACAGCTTTTCCATGGCACTGACGCGGGTCGGCATCTTCTTGATGGGTAAGGCGTCTTCCCGCGTGACCTGGCGCGACTCCAGCAGCACATCGCTGTGGGCCACAGCGCAACAGGTCAGGACCCAGCCCTGGGCCTCTTCCTCGTCGCTCAGTGCCTTGCTCTGGTGCGCGCCATGCACCACGATGCCTTCGAGCTTTTTGCACTTGCAGGAGCCGCAGGCGCCATCCTGGCAGCCATAGGGCAGGGCGACACCGGCGCGAATCCCGGCCGCCAAAATCGTCTCGTCCGCCTCGGTGGTGAAGGCGCGGCCGCTGGGTTGAACCGTGATATGAAAGCCTGGAGCCCGGGTTGCGCTGCGCGTCATGGGGGGTGTGTCCTTGGGGTAGAGTTGCGTGGTTGATGTTTTGCGGGACAGACCGCCGTTGCGTCGCAACAAGCGCTGTCCATCACACTTGAGTACCCCGATTTTGCCTTCAAATCCAAGCCCTGCCCGCAGCCTGTACGCGACCCGCCCCGGCGCCTTACCGGCCCGTTTCCGCCGTCTGCGGGTGTTGATCGTCGGCTGTGGCGATATCGGTCTACGCGTGGCGCAGGCGCTGCCCGCCCGGGTGCGGCTGCTGGCGCTCACCTCCAACGTGGAGCGCACCAGTGAACTGCGTCAGCGCGGCATCACGCCCCTGCAGGGCAACCTGGATGCGCCCGCGTCGCTGCGCCGGTTGGGCGGACTGGCGCATCGGGTGCTGCATCTGGCGCCGCCGCCCGATGAAGGCTGGACTGATTCACGCAGCCTGGCCTTGACCCGTGCCTTGGGCCTGCGGAGTCGACCGGACGCCCTGGTGTATGCCTCCACCAGCGGCGTGTATGGCGACTGCCAGGGTGAAATTGCTATTGAAACAAGAGCTACTCATGCAGATACAGCAAGGGCTAAGAGGAGAATTGATGCAGAAAACACCATGCGCTTCTTTGGCCGCGCCAGCGGCGTGCGCAGCAGCATTTTGCGCATTCCTGGCATCTACGCACCCGACCGACTGAACGGCACGCCGCAGGCGCGGCTGATCAAGGGCACGCCGGTGCTGCAGGCCGCCGATGATGTCTATACCAACCACATCCATGCCGACGATCTGGCTCGCGCCTGCGTGGCGGCGCTGTGGCGCGGTCGCTCGCAACGCATTTACAACGTGAGCGATGACACCTGCCTCAAGATGGGCGACTACTTTGATCTGGCTGCCGACCTGTATGGCTTGGTGCGCCCGCCGCGCGTGCCCAGAAGCACGGCCAGCGCGCACTTGTCCTTGATGCTGCTGAGCTTCATGAGTGAGTCGCGCCGCATGGACAACACACGCCTGAAACGTGAGTTGCGGCTAGCGTTGCGCTACCCGACGGTGGCCGACGGTTTGCGGGCGCGGGCACCTGGTGCCAATCTTGAAAATCAACACAGCGCGGCGGCGTCGCGAAAGGAAGCGAGAGCATGATGACAATCAAACCGGTTTCCCAAGAGCGCCTGCCCGAGCTGCTGCGCAGCATGCCCAAGGCCGAGTTGCACATCCACATTGAAGGCTCGCTGGAGCCGGAGTTGATGTTTGCCTTGGCCCAGCGCAACAGCGTGTCCATCGCTTATCCGGATGTGGCGTCCTTGCGGGCGGCCTATGTATTTGACAACCTGCAGAGCTTTCTGGACATCTACCACGCGGGCACGCTGGTGCTGCGCACCGAGCAGGATTTCTATGACATGACGCATGCTTATCTGGCCCGTGCCGCGGCCGACAACGTGCTGCATGCCGAGATTTTTTTCGACCCCCAGACGCATACGGCTCACGGCGTGAGCGCGGACGTGGTCATCAACGGCCTGTACCGAGCCTGCGTTGATGCGCGTGTCGAATTTGACATGAATGCCTCATTGATTCTCTGTTTTTTGCGCCACCTGAGTGAGCACGAGGCGTTTGAGTGCCTGGAGCAGGCCCTGCCTCACCTTGATAAGTTGGTCGGGGTGGGCCTGGCGTCGAGTGAAATGGGTCATCCGCCGGAAAAGTTTGCCCGCGTGTTTGCCCGCGCCCGCGAGCTGGGCCTGCGGCTGGTGGCCCACGCGGGCGAGGAGGGCCCGCCCGCTTATATCTGGAGTGCGCTGGACGTTCTCAAGGTGGAGCGTATCGACCACGGCGTGCAAGCCGTCAAAGACCCGTTGCTGATGGCGCGTCTGGCCAAGGACCGCATTGCGCTCACCGTGTGCCCGCTCTCCAACCTGAAGCTGCGTGTCTTCCCCACCCTGGCGACGCACAATTTGGGGCGCCTGCTGGAGGCCGGTATCGTGGCGACGGTCAACTCGGATGACCCGTCCTATTTTGGTGGCTACATCAACCAGAACTTCACCCAGACCTTTGCCGCCCTGGGGCTGACGGCCCAGCACGCCTACCAGTTGGCGCACAACAGTTTTGAGGCGAGTTTCATTGACGACAGGCTCAAGCAGCAGTACTTTGATCGTTTGGCGGGCGCATGTGAGACTTTTCAATAGCAGGTTCAACTCTGATTTGCGACGCCCCGCGCGAAGTTAAAATCACATCCAAGGCCCGCTGCTCCGGCGGGCCTTGCTTTTATGTTTCGGAGCCATGTAGAGGACTACCATGTATAAAAACCTCGCCGCCGCGCTCGCGGCCGCCTGTTTTATTTCTCCCGTTTTTTCGCAAACTGCCGCGCCGCTTGCCACCAAAGAGCCGCTCAAAATTGGCTTCGTGTATGTGGCACCACTGCTGGACACCGGCTGGGTGCGCCAGCACGACGAGGGGCGCCGGGCCGTTGAGGCCGCCTTGGGTGCCAAGGTCAAGACTACCTATGTTGAAAACGTGGCCGAAGGGCCGGATGCCGAGCGCGTGATCCGCGACCTCGCCGCTGCGGGCCACAAGCTGATTTTCACGCCCAGCTTTGGCTACATGGAGCCCACGCTGAAGGTGGCGCAGGAGTTCCCGGACGTCAAGTTCGAATCCATCACCGGTTACAAGACCGCGCCCAACGTGGCTGTGGCCAACGCGCGCTACTACGAGGGCCGTTACCTGGCCGGCATTGCGGCCGGGCGCATGACGATCAGCCATGTGGCCGGCTACGTGGCCGGCTTTGCGATTCCCGAGGTGCTGCAAGGCATCAACGCCTTCACATTGGGCATGCGCTCGGTCAATCCGAAGGCAGAAGTCAAAGTCGTGTGGCTCAATACCTGGTTTGATCCCAGCCGCGAGCGCGACGCCGCCATGACGCTGTTCAACCAGAACGTGGATGTGATTGCTTTTCACACCGGTTCATCGGCCGTCATGGTGGCAGCGCAGGAGCGCGGCAAACTGGCCGTGGGCTACCACTCGGACATGCGCAAAATTGCGCCCGACGCGCAGATCGTCGCCGTCACCCACCAATGGGGCCAGTACTACACCCAGCGCGCGCAAGCGGTGTTGGATGGCCGCTGGAAGAGTGGTGGCGTGTGGGGTGGCGTGCGTGAGGGCATGATCAAGGTCGATGGCTTTGGCTCGAAGGTGCCGAAAGCGGTACAGCAAGAAGTACTGGCGCGCCAAAAAGACATTGCCGCAGGCAAGTTGCACCCGTTCCATGCCAGTCAAGCGGTGCGGGACAATGAGGGCAAAGAAGTCATCGCCAAAGGCCAGACACTGACGGATGAGCAGATTCTCAAGATGAACTGGCTGGTGCAAGGGGTGCAGGGCAAGCTGCCTTGATGCAAGCGCCATGAAAGCCTACGCGCCGCCATCCTGCGTTTCACCCCCGAGCGCGAGCCAGCCCACGCGGCTGTTTTCGAAGCAGACGGTGTGCTGGTGGTCGGGTCAAACGCGGATGGCACGCAGGTGGTTCAGGCGGTGGGTCCGTACCGGGAACTGAAGGACAGCTTCCCTGGTGTGGAGATCGAGCACCTGCCGGGGCGCATCATCGCCCCTGGCTTTGTGGATATGCACATCCACTTCCCGCAGACCAACGTTATTGGCTCACCCGCCGATGGCTTGTTGCCATGGTTGGAAAAGTACACATTTCCCGCGGAAAAACGCTTCTCAGCCCCCGAATACAGTGCACAAGAAGCTACATTTTTCATAGCAGAACTGTTGCGCAACGGCGTCACGACGGCGCTGGCGTTTGCCACGGCACACGCCGAATCGGTCGATGCCTTGTTCAGCGAGGCGCTGCATCAGCGTCTGCGTCTGATCTCCGGGCTGTGCCTGATGGACCGCCATGCCCCGGCCGACCTGCTCAACCGCGCCGCACCCGACGGTACGCTGGACGCGACCGAGCAAAGCTTGATCGACTCCGAGACCTTGCTGTAAAAATGGCATGGCAGGGGCCGTCTGGGTTATGCCATCACACCGCGTTTTGCGCCGAGTTGTTCAGCGGCCCAATTGCGCGGGGCCGGTGCGTTGGCGGCCAAATACCCCGGGGTCTGGATTGCGTCGCATGTGGCGGAGAACCCCGATGAAATCAAATGGGCGCGCGAGCTGTTTCCCGCCTCGCGCAGCTATCTGGCCACCTATGCCGATTTCGGCCTGATGCGTCCGCGCGCAATTTACGCCCACTGTCTGCACCTGGATGATGCCGACCGCGTCCTGATGCGCGACACTGGCGCTAGCGCCGCGGTCTGCCCGACCAGCAATCTGTTTCTGGGCAGCGGCTTTTTTGACTATGCGGCGGCCGACCGGGCCGGCTTCTCCTACGGGCTGGCGAGCGATGTGGGCGGAGGCACCAGTTTCAGTCCGTTTCACACCATGCTGGCGGCTTACTACGTGGGCCGCGAAGGGCAAACCAAAGCGGGTTTGTCGTTGGCGCCGCAGCATTTGTGGTGGCAACACACCTTGGGCGCAGCGCAGGCGCTGGGGCTGGACGGCCGACACGGTGCGCCAGCCGTGGGCAATCTACAGCCCGGTTGCGAAGCCGATTTTGTGGTCTTGAACCCGCAGGCCACGCCCTTGCTGGCGCGCCGGACCGCGAGCGCCAACAGTCTCGATGAGCTGCTGTTTGCCATGATCGTGCTGGGCGATGACCGACTGGTGGAAAAGACGGTTATTTCTCAAAATCTTTAAGCCTTTTCGGCCTCTAGCCCTTGTCTGTATTTGGTTTGTAGCTATTGATTTTGTATCTATTTCAGTCACCGGACCGGTCCGGCCCTGGTGACTCCACCGCTTCGCCTGGACTGTTCGCTACTCATTGGCGTCCAGCACGTAGTCATCAACCGGGTACGAGGCTTGTGGATCATCATCGTTGGCAAATTCATGCTCCAAGGCCAGATGATGCTTGTGAACAAGACTGTGAAATTCCGCAAATGGTCCCGTCGGCAGGTAAATCGGCTGCCGGGTGTCTGGATGAAATGCCGCCTCTGAAGCTGTGGCGCCCGCCCAGGCACGCTCGACCTCGGCTAGCCCCAAGCGCAGCAGATCCTCCAGAAGTTCACTTCGCTTCTTGCCCGGATACGCCTCGCGCAGGGCCTCCAGCCGGGATGCCAATTCAAGCGGCAATCGGCAGACATACCTTTTTCGCGCGACGGCTTTGCCTCGTGCAGCCCTGTGCTCAACACCTGTTGATTTGATCGCTTTGCTCATGTTTCATCATCGCGTCACGCGGTGGCGCAGTTTTTGAGGATTCGCAAAGAAACAGGCTTCCAGCCCACGACCCTATTACGTTAATTCACCTGAATTGATAGCAATCGTCACGCTTACAATCTGGCCCAACTCAGGAGTTCCGTTCCCATGACGATCAAAAGCGACAAATGGATCCGCCGCATGGCCGAACAGCACGGCATGATTGAACCCTTTGAGCCCGGCCAAGTCCGCCAGGACGCCAATGGCAACAAAATCGTCAGCTATGGCACCAGCAGCTACGGTTATGACATTCGCTGCGCACCCGAGTTCAAGGTTTTCACCAACATCCACAGCACTGTGGTGGACCCGAAGAACTTCGACGAAAAAAGCTTTGTCGATTTTCATGGCGACAGCTGCATCATCCCGCCCAACAGCTTCGCGCTGGCGCGCACCATGGAGTACTTTCGCATTCCGCGCAATGTGCTCACCATCTGCCTGGGCAAAAGCACCTACGCGCGCTGCGGCATCATCGTCAACGTCACGCCTTTTGAGCCCGAATGGGAAGGCTACGTCACGCTTGAATTCAGCAACACCACCCCCTTGCCGGCCAAAATTTACGCTGGCGAGGGGTGCGCGCAAGTGCTGTTTTTTGAGAGCGATGAGGTCTGCGAAATCTCGTACAAAGACCGAGGCGGCAAATACCAGGGACAAGTTGGCGTGACGCTGCCCCGAGCTTGAGGTCGGCGCATCGGGCGCTTGCGCCGCAGGCGCAATAAGCAGAATCGCAGCGAGTACCATTGGCAACCTATGCATTCGACTTGTTTCCCTGACTAACGCGCCATGAACGCTTTCTTTCACCCCTTATCTTGGGTCCATCTGGACTGGGTTTTGGTGGTGGTGGTTGCCTGGCTCTTGATTGGTGTGCTGGGTGTGTTTGCCTTGCGGCGTTTCAGGCTGGTGGCTGTGGTGCTGTTTCCGGCGGGCGGGCTTTTTGCTTTGCTGTTGCTGGGTGTGGGCCTCAGCGCCGCGTTCAGTGTTCCTGAGGTGGCCGTGTTGCCGATCGGTTTGCCGCAGTTGCCCTTTCATTTGCGGCTGGACAGTCTGTCGGCCTTTTTCCTGGTGGTGATTGGGGGCGTGGCGGCAGGTGTGTCAGCCTTTGCCGCCGGCTATTTTCGCCAGGGTGAGGGCACGCCGCCCGGCTTGATCTGCCTTGAATACCATATCTTTCTGGCCAGCATCGCCATGGTGGTGATCGCTGACGATGCCTATGCCTTCATGGTGGTCTGGGAGACCATGGCGTTTTCCTCGTTTTTCTTGGTCATTGCCAACCACCGCATTCCTGAAATACGCTTTGCGGGCTATCTCTACATGCTGGTGGCCCATATCGGCGCCCTGGGCATTCTGCTGTGTTTTGGTGTGTTGCAGGCCAACACCGGTGACTACACCTTCGCCAACATGCGGGCCCAGCACCTGTCGCCGTTCTGGGGCTCGGTGGCGTTTGTGCTGGCGGTGTTTGGCTTTGGCGCCAAGGCGGGCGTTTTGCCGCTGCACGCCTGGTTGCCCGAGGCGCATCCGGCGGCGCCTTCCCCTTTCTCTGCCCTGATGAGCGGTGTGATGCTCAAAATTGCCCTGTATGGCATCCTGCGGGTGTCGTTTGACCTGTTGCAAACGAAAATCTGGTGGTGGGGTGTGATGCTGATGGCGATTGGCTTGGCGACGGCACTTTTTGGGGTTGTTTTTTCGACCGTCCAAGTGGAAATGAAGCGCCTGCTGGCTTATTCCTCGATTGAAAACGTCGGCTTGATGTGCGCCGGTTTCGGCTTGTCGCTGCTGTTTTCGGCCTATGGCATGCACGCCCTGGCCGCCTTGACGCTGACGGCGGCCTTGTATCACCTGCTAAGCCACGCATTTTTCAAGAGCCTGTTGTTCTGCAGCACGGGAGCCGTCTTGCACGCCACCGGCGAGCGCAGCCTGGGCAAATTGGGCGGCTTGATGCGCTACATGCCCTGGGTCGCCTGGCCGACCCTGATTGGTGTCCTGGCCTGTGCCGGTCTGCCTCCGTTTGGCGGTTTCATTGCGGAGTGGTTGCTGCTGCAAAGCTTCTTGTTCACCGCCGGCTTGCCGAGCTCGGTCCTCAATATGCTGGTGCCGGTGCTGGCGGCCTTGATTGCGCTGATTGCCGCGCTGTCGGGTTACACCATGGTCAAGTACTTTGGCGTCATCTTCCTGGGTCAGCCGCGTGAGGAAAAGCTCTCAGGGGCGCACGACGCCGGCACATGGGAGCGCGTGGGCATGCTTTGGCTCACGGCGGGCTGTGTGGTGCTGGGGCTTTTCCCGAACCAGGTCATTGCCCTGATTGATCCTGTTACCCAGTTGTTGGTGTCAGCCGGTCTGGCCAAGACGGTGGCGGCCAGTGGCTGGCTGCTGGTGCCCGTGAGCATCGAGCGCGCCAGTTATGCGCCGGCCATCTTTCTGCTCGGTGTGATGTTCTTCTTTGCCTTGACCTATTTGCTGGTACGCCGGTTTTACAGCGGCCGTGTTCGGCGCGCGCCTGCCTGGGACTGCGGTTATCCCTGGCAAGACGCCCGCATGCAGGACACGGCAGAAGGATTTGGGCAACCGATCCGGCAGATTTTCGAGCCCATGTTTCGCATGAAGCGCGAACTGCCCTCGCCATTCGACGAGCAGCCACGCTACCAGGTGACGGTCGAAGATCCGCTCTGGTACTGGCTCTACCTGCCGCTGGCCAGGCTGGTTGAGCGCATCTCGAAAGTGGTTGGACTGCTGCAGCAAGGGCGCATTGCGGTGTATCTGATGTACAGCTTTGTGACCTTGATCGTGGTGCTACTGGCGGTGAAGCAATGAGCTGGCTGGGCCTCCTGTCTCAATTGATGGCGATTGGGATGGCGCTGGTACTGGCGCCTCTCCTGACCGGTTGGGTCAACCAATGGCGAGCCCGACTGCAGAACAAGTCGGCGCCGAATCTGTTGCAGCCGTACCGCGTTTTGCACAAGCTGTTCAACAAGGAATCGGTGTTGGCCGAGCACGCCTCGCCCCTGTTTCGCATGGCACCCTACATTGTTTTCGGCTGCATGCTGCTGGCCAGTGCCATCATCCCGACCTTGTCCACCGACCTGCCCTTGTCACCGGCCGCTGACGCCATTGCGCTGGTGGGCTTGTTTGCCTTGGCGCGGGTCTTTATTTCTCTGGCGGCGATGGATGTCGGCACGGCATTTGGTTCGCTCGGTGCGCGTCGGGAAATGCTGGTTGGTTTTCTGGCCGAGCCGGCGTTGCTGATGGTGCTTTTTTGTGCTTCCATGATTTCGCGCTCGACCTCGCTCACCACCATTGTCGAAACGCTGGCGCATCGGGAGTTGGCCATCTACCCCAGCCTGCTGGTGGCCGGGGTGGCGTTCACCATGGTGTCGCTGGCCGAGAACGCCCGGGTGCCGGTGGACAACCCGGACACCCATCTGGAACTCACCATGATTCACGAGTCCATGATTCTGGAGTATTCCGGGCGTCACCTCGCGTTGCTCGAATGGGCGGCCAGCCTGAAACTGTTTGCCTATTCCTGCATCGGTTTGGCGATGTTTTTTCCCTGGGGCGTGGCCGAGGCTCATGCGCCGCTGGCGCTGTTGCTGGCGCTGCCAGTGCTCGTCATCAAGTTGGCGCTGGGTGGTGTCTTGATGGCCCTGATCGAGACATTGAGCGCCAAGATGCGGATCTTTCGCGTGCCTGAATTTTTGGGTACCGCCTTTTTATTGGCGGTGATCGGCCTGCTGGTCAACATCTTGCTGGGGGTCGGATGATCAAGTTAGCGCCCCAGTTGATCAATTTGTTTGCGACCCTGATTCTGATGCTGTCGTTTGCCATGATCTCGCAGCGGCGCATTGTCTCCCTGATCAATCTGTTTACCGTCCAGGGTGCCGCGCTGGTGGCGGCGTCGGTCCTGCTCGGTTATGTCACGCATCAACCCGATCTTTACATTTCAGGGGTCTTGACCCTGCTGCTCAAAGTCATTTTTATTCCCTGGATGCTGCACCGGGTGATCCGCAAGCTCAATGTGCGCTGGGACGTCGACACCCTGATCAACATTCCAACCACCATGCTGGTGGGTATTGCGCTGGTGATTTTTTCCTTCAGCCTGGCCTTGCCGATCTCGCGTCTGTCGTCATCCATGGCGGGTGGCTCGCTGGGTATTGCGCTGGCCTGTGTGCTGCTTTCGTTCTTGATGATGATCACCCGCTCCAAGGCGGTGCCGCAGGTGATCGGCTTTCTATCGATGGAAAACGGCCTGATTTTCGCCGCCACCGCGGTCACCAACGGCATGCCGATGATTGTTGAGTTTGGGATCGCGCTTGATGTGCTGGTGGGCGTGCTGATTTTGGGTGTGTTCATGTTCCAGATTCGCGAGAAATTCGACAGCCTGGACATTCACAACCTCGAAACGCTCAAGGAAGACTGACCGTGTCCACCCTGTTTTTTGTCCTGGGTTTCCCCTTGCTGGGCGGTGCAGTGCTGGCGCTCATGGGGCACCGGGCTTATGCCCGCGACATCAATGTGGTCTTCAGCCTGGGCACCTTCCTGGCGGCCTGCGTGCTGACAGCAGAGATCGTCGCGGACGGCCCGATTCTGGTCTGGCATGACCAATTTTTCATTGACCCGTTGAATGTGTTCATGGTCACCCTGACCGCCTTTGTCGGGATGACGACGGCGATATTTTCCCGGCCTTACATGCGCATTGAGCAAGACCACGGCAAGATGACGCCGCCGCGCATGCGGCTGTACCACAGCATGTACCAGTTGTTCAGCTTCACCATGCTGCTGGGCTTCACCACCAATAACCTGGGCATCCTGTGGGTGGCCATGGAGGCAGCGACCTTGACCACGGTGCTGCTGGTCAGCGTGTACCGCACGGCTGCGAGTCTGGAGGCGGCCTGGAAGTACTTTATTCTGTGTGGTGTGGGTATTGCACAGGCCCTGTTTGGCACGGTCTTGCTGTACATGGCGGCAGAAAAAGTACTCGGTCCGGAGGGGGCCACGCTGCTGTGGACCAATCTGGATGCGATCAAAGGCCAGCTCGACCCATCCATCATCACCTTGGCGTTTGCTTTTCTTTTGATCGGCTATGGCACCAAGGTCGGCATGGTGCCCTTGCACAGCTGGTTGCCCGATGCGCATGCCGAAGGCCCGACGCCGGTCTCGGCTGTGCTGTCGGGCTTGCTGCTCAATGTGGCCATGTATGCCTTGTTGCGCTGCAAAGTTCTGACCGACGGGGCCTTGATGCGGCCACTGGCGGGGCAGCTCATGATGGGCTTTGGCCTGCTTTCGGTGGTAGTGGCGACCTTCTTCCTGTCCCGGCAAAAAGATGTCAAACGCATGTTTTCTTATTCGTCGATTGAGCACATGGGCTTGATCACCTTTGCCTTTGGCATGGGCGGGCCGGTGGCCAACTTTGCCGGTTTGTTGCACATGACGGTGCATTCCCTCATCAAGTCGGCCATCTTCTTTGCGGTTGGGCACGCCACCCAAAAAGCCGGTACGCAGATCATGAGCGAGATTCGCGGCCTCATCAATGTGAATCCGACCATTGGCTGGGGCTTGATTTTGGGCGTGATGGCGATTCTGGGCATGCCACCGTTTGGCGTCTTTGCCAGTGAGTTCCTGATTCTGACCACCGCCATGCGTGATCAGCCCTGGGCGACTCCATTTCTGTTAGTGTCGCTCGGCGTGGCGTTTGCTTCCATGATGATTCGGGTGTTGCCGATGGTGTTTGGCGATACTTCGCTTAAAGCCCTGCCGCATCCGCCGGCCTTGGTGCCGGTGTTTGTGCACCTGAGTCTGGGTTTGGTGCTGGGCTTGTACATTCCGCCTTACCTCAATACCTGGTACATCCAGGCCGCGCGGATGTTGGGGGGCTGAGCTGATGAAGATTTCTGGCTTCGACGTTGATCTGCAATGCGTGATGGCACCCGTGCCGATCTGGCACGCGCGGGTCACAGTGGATGAGTGGCGCGCCGCCGCTGCGGCCGTGCGCGAGGGGGGCGGGCGCTTGCTGGCGATGTGGGGCGGAGCGGGGCTGGCGGATGAGCCAATGGTTGTCGCCTGCGCCGCTTATGTGGTGCTGGAGGGTTTGATCTGGCTGGAGTTGCCACAGGGTGGCGAGCAGCTGACTTACCCTGACTTGCTGCCTTTCTTCCCCGCCGCCGCAAGAATGCAGCGGGCCGCCGCCGACTTGTCTGGCATTCGTACCAAGGGCAGCAAAGACCAGCGTCCGTGGTTGAACCACGGTGCCTGGCCCTTGGATTATTTTCCCCTGCGCCACGCCGTTGAGGCGCCGCCATCATTTCCGGATGCGGCGCTGATTGATTACCCGTTCGTCCGCGTCGAAGGGGATGGCGTGCATGAAATCGCGGTCGGCCCGGTGCATGCCGGCATCATTGAGCCTGGGCATTTTCGCTTTTCGGTGGTCGGTGAAAAAGTGCTGCGCCTGGAGCAGCGGCTGGGTTACACGCACAAGGGTATTGAGCAGCGCATGACCCAGTTGGACCCGCTGCTGGCGTATCGCCTGGCCGGTCGGGTGTCGGGCGACTCAACCGTGGCCTACGCCTGGGGCTATTGCATGGCCTTGGAGTCGGCCACCGCCTGCGCGGTGCCGCCCCGGGCCTTGTGGATGCGCGCCTTGATGCTGGAGCGCGAGCGCGTTGCCAGCCATCTGAGCGATCTGGGGGCCTTGGGCAACGACGCAGCGTTTGCCTTTGGCCTGGCCCAATTCTCGCGTCTGCGCGAAGACTGGCTGCGCTTGTCCAAGGAGATGTTTGGACACCGTTTGATGATGGACTGCGTGCTGCCCGGCGGTGTGACGCATGACATTCATGGCGCTCATATTGACCAACTGACCCGACAATGCGACGCCGTGGAGCGCGAGGTGCGGACCTTGCGTTCAATCTACGAAGAGCATGCTGGTCTGCAGGATCGCTTCATGACCACCGGGCGGGTCACGCCGGCGCTGGCTGCACAGTTGGGCTTGACCGGTCTGGCCGGGCGGGCCAGTGCACAGGCGTGGGACTTGCGCTGTGATCATGCGGCTGCGCCGTATGACGTATTGCAGGTCAAGATGGCCACGCACAGCAATGGCGATGTTGCAGCCCGAGTGATCGTGCGCTTTGATGAAGTGTTTGAGTCGCTGCGGCTGATCCGGCAAATTCTTGCTGGTCTGCCAGCCGGCCCCTTGCGCCAGGACATTGCTTTGCCCGAGCAGGCAAGCCGCGGGGCGGGTTGGGTGGAGGGTTGGCGGGGCGAGATTTTTGTCGCGCTGGAGCTCAATGGTGCAAGCAGCGACCAGCGCATTCGACGCTGCCATTTGCATGACCCGTCCTGGCAGAACTGGCCGGTGCTGGAGCACGCCATCATGGGCAATATCGTGCCCGACTTTCCGCTCATCAACAAGTCGTTCAACCTCAGCTATTCCGGGCAGGATTTATGATTTGGAAAATCGTCAAGCAAATTGCCAAGAATGGCATTCGCACCGAGCCCGCGCCCGATATCGGGGCTGCCGTCACAAGTGAGATCGGGCGGATTCAGGCCGAGGTGCTTCAAATTTTGGGCCAGTCCCTGGCCATTCGCATGGTCGATGCTGGTTCGTGCAACGGCTGCGAGCTCGAAATCAATGCACTGGGCAACCCCTACTACAACATCGAAGGTCTGGGCATCAAGTTTGTCGCCAGCCCACGCCACGCTGACATGTTGCTGGTGACCGGCCCGGTGTCGCGCAACATGGCAACCGCTTTGCGACGCACGTTTGACGCCGTTCCTGAACCTAAACTGGTGGTGGCGGTGGGTGACTGCGGTTGCGACGGCGGTATTTTTGGTGAGAGTTATGCCAGTTGTGGCCGCGTGTCCAACGTGATCCCGGTCGATTGGGTGATACCGGGTTGCCCGCCACCACCGATTGAGATATTGCGCGGGATTCTGACGGTGGTGCGTCGGCGTATTGCGTAGCCGGACCCATCCCCTGCTGGCGAGCGTTGTTTGAAGTCGAGCGAGAAGGCAAAAATTCAAGGGGCTGGTTTCGGCAGGTATGCAGCGTAACCGGACCTTCGCAGCGAGCCAGGAATTTCCGTCGAGTTCTCCAGAGCGGTCATTGCCACTGCTGGTCCAGTTTGGGCATTCGTCGATTCCTGAAACTCGGGAGCGGTCGTTCAACCGAGGACGCCGGTTTTCTTGGCTGACGGGCTCTTGAGCAGCGGGAGCTGACATAGGTCTGCCCAAAATGCTCGCTCGATACCCGACACTCATCCCAGTAGCCTGGCCGACAGCAATGTGGCGTCGAGTTCGGTTATCGCTGCACCCGTTTTCGACCAAGACCGGCCATTCAGTCCACTTCTCCATTGCGGACGTTCAAATGCAAAGAACAGACCACCCTAAAAAAGTGTTTATGAAACCGGCAGCAGCCCAGTCATCGCTTCCAAACTGACTTCCTTGGTCGGAACGAATCATCACCGGCGTCTTGGGGCGTCTGCGCCACACGGCCATCACGAGCGCCACCGGTAATCCCCTATTTGGGGGATACCCAAGCCTGGAGGAATTCAGTAAACTGCCCCCCTAACTGCTATCGCAGTGACGCAATGTATCCGCCACTTCTACCGTATCGATCACACACAATGACTAGCAACTCGGTTGAGCAAAGCGATTTTGAGACTGACACCACAGCTGAAACTCTCGCCGAGGACCCCACAACACCCGAGTCAAGCACCAATGCGTCCCAAAGCAGCTTCCCATTTGAAGCCATGAGTCTCAAGGTAGGTGATCGACTTCAAGCCCAACCCCCAACAAAGGTTTCTGCCGAGCGTTGTTTTGTGCGTCTGATCGGTTATTTGCAGGACCTCAGCATGTTGATCACAACACCGGCAACGGTCAACAGTGTGCGCTTGCAACTGATGGAGGGAGACCAGCTTGTCATGCGGGTTTTTTCCAGCCAAAACGCCTTCGGGTTTGCCTGTCACGTTCAGAGGGTTTGCAAGCTGCCCTACAGCTATCTGCATATTTCTTTTCCCAAAGACGTACAGGGAACAGTGATACGCAAAGCGGCCCGGGTCAAGACAAAGATCATTGTCAAAGTCCGTACGGAACAGGACGGTGGAGCCAATCTGACGGGCGTCATCTCCAATCTCAGTGCCAACGGAGCCTTGATGGATGGGCCACGCAAGATGGCAGAGACGGGCGACTCCATTCGATTAACTTTTCGCCTCAAGCTGCACAATATAGAAGCAGATTTGTCGCTGGTTGCCATCGTGCGTGCGGTTTTTGACGACGAGACGCTCAAGCAAAGTGGAACTTCGTTGGCGCATTTTGGTTTGGAGTTTGTTGATCTCCAGCCCAATGACCAGATGATGCTGCAAAGCATGGTCTACCAACAAATGATCGAACACCCGCAATCTTTGGTTTGAACGTCAAGGTCAACGGATCAAATCCACATGCTTAAACGAATCAGTGTTCATCAACTCACCCTCGGGATGCACCTGAAAGAGTTTTGTGGTTCCTGGATGGAGCATCCATTTTTTCGCTCCAGTTTTGTCCTGACCGATGAGGCAGATATCGCGGCCATTTTGGGCAGCACCATCAAGGAAGTCTGGATTGACTGTGACAAAGGCCTGGACGTGGCCAGCGGCGAGGCTGCCGTGTCCGAGTTTGAGTCCGAAACCCAGGTGGAAAAAGGGCTAATGCCCATAGCCAATGAACAGCGTCAGGTGGCACCGGTTTCCGCCGCACAGGAAATGGACCGTGCTGCCAATATCTGTCGCCGCTCCAAACAAGCCGTGATCTCGATGTTTGCAGAAGCGCGCATGGGCAACACCCTGGAAGTCGGCGGTGCCAAGCTGCTGGTCGAGGAAATAACTGACTCGGTGTCGCGCAACCCCGGCGCGCTTATCAGTCTGGCCCGGCTCAAGACAGCGGACGACTACACCTACATGCACTCGGTCGCAGTGTGCGCCATGATGGTGGCCTTGGCCAAGCAACTCGGTCTCGATGAAACGCAGACGCGCGCGGCCGGTCTGGCCGGGCTGCTCCATGACTTGGGCAAAGCGGTGATGCCGATGGACGTGCTCAACAAGCCAGGCAAACTCACCGATGGCGAGTTCAGCATCATCAAGAGCCACCCGGTCGAAGGGCACAAGATGCTTCTGGGGGGCGTCAATGTGGACCCGGTCGCTATTGAGGTCTGCCTATATCATCATGAAAAGATGGATGGCTCCGGTTATCCCGATGGGCTCAAAGGTGATCAGATCAGTCTGTGGGCCCGCATGGGTGCGGTGTGTGATGTCTATGACGCCATCACCTCCGACCGGCCGTACAAGTCGGGCTGGGACCCGGCTGAGTCCTTGCGCAAAATGGCCGAATGGACCAAGGGCCATTTTGACCCCAGGGTGTTTCAGGCCTTCGTCAAGGCCATGGGCATCTACCCGGTGGGTTCGCTCGTGCGCCTGAGTTCGGGGCGCATCGGCGTGGTGATGGAGCAGACTGTCAAATCACTGACCGTTCCGCGCGTCAAAGTGTTCTTTTCCACCAAGACGGACATGCGCATTCTGCCTGAGATCATTGACCTGTCCTTGTCAAGTTGTAGGGACAGAATCGCGAGCCGGGAAGATCCGGGAAGATGGCATTTCTCCGACCTCAACGAGTTGTGGTCAGGTTTCCACAACGTGCACGGGTAAGCCAGGTTTCATCCCTTGTGATACTGGGGTGTACCGAACATGTTCTCCCGGGCTTTGGGCCAACCAGACTTGCAGCCATTTGCCAACAGGGGGGACGGACTGGGTACAGATGGAACTCTTGCCGACCGACAAACCGGAATGGCCGGTCACGATCGACTGGAATACCCACCAACCCGCTTTGCTCAATGTTCTGTATCGCCTTTGGGCACCTTGCGGCCAATATGAATGACTGCTGGCAGGTCGCCATAACTCGAAAATTGAACCGCCTGTGAGCTGCCAGTGGTGAGCGGCAGCAATGTGTCTTAAAGAGTCGACCCTGCGGAAGCCTTGGCAGTCCAGCAAGTGTCAGACACAAGGAAAACTTAGGTGGAAGCCACCCGACCTGGCGGCACATCAGTGTGCTCGAACTGGACGCGTTGTTTTTTGGTTGGGCGTTTGGATGCTTCCCAAAATGGACTGGTAGAAGATTGGCACACAGGATAATATGAACCCATTGCTCTTACCACATACTGCACATGGCAAAGGCTTGAGACCCAATCAAAGAGATACCAAGTATGTCTTTTGTTGTCGTCCTTAGAAGCAGTTCACCACGACCCCTGGCCTGGGTTTTGAATTCATCAGGCCATTTGTTGGACTGACTCACCTGGGCATCAGCAGCGCAACAGCTATGGCAATGCCCACTGGATTTCAAAATACTCCCGATAAGAATCTGGCTGCAATCGCCAAGGAGACAGGTTTTTCGCAGTGTGTCTACGAACTCAAACGCACGCTAACCACAACACCCGCAGGCTGGTTGTTGGTGGCTTGGATGTGCTGGGACAGCGTGCCTCACCTTCGCATAGGGGGCTGGCTTGCGTTTTTTATGGCGAGCTGGTTACTTAACCTCTGGGTGCTGCAGAGTGTCATTCGCAAAGGGCCCAACTTAAGCCGGCACGCATTGCCAGTGCTCGGTGTTGCAAGTCTGGATGGCATCGCATGGGGTATGGCAGTCTGGTTACTGATGGGCTACAACGCCATTCTTGACCCTTGGCTCAGTGCAATCCTGTGTGGCGTTGGCGCGGCCAACGCGCCTGCATACATCACCTATATCAAAGGTTTTCGTGTGCAGATATTTTCGATCTGGGTTGTAGCGTTGATTGCATCGGGGTTGCATATGGAACGCATTAATGTGTGGGTCATCGTTGCCGGACTCAGTCTGTTTTACGCATTGATCGTGTTCTACATGCATTCCATCGCACAGCGGGTTTTGGAAGGAATCCGCCTTCAAGCCGCCAATGCCAACCTAGCAGAACAGCTGCGCGCTGCATTGACGGTGGTCGAACACGATGCGGAAACTGACATGCTCACCGGCCAGGCTAATCGGCGGGCACTTGACATTATGTTGGGCCAGCAAATGCAAATCGCGTCTGAAGGGCGCAAAACCTTCTCGGTGCTTATGGTTGACATTGATTTCTTCAAACAAATCAATGACACTCACGGGCATGGGGTCGGTGACGACACCTTGCGAGCCATTACTCGGCGGCTTCGCACGTTCCTGCGTCAGGGAGATGTATGCACCCGGTATGGAGGGGAAGAATTCGTGGTTGTATTGCCAAACACCCGTTTAAAAACAGCCGAAGAGGTAGCTGAGCGACTGCGGTCCGGCATTGACGAGGAGGTCCTGCTGACGACGCCACTAGTCAAGGCGACTGTATCCATTGGTGTGGCAGAGTATTCAGTGGGTTGCAGCGTCAAACAGCTCTTGAACTACGCGGATGAAGCGATGTACGCGGCGAAACGTGGGGGCCGCAATCAGGTCAGAGCTCACTCCAACGCTTGAGTATGCGACGAAGGCTGGAGGTTGTTGTTTTCTTGGTCACTTTGACAAGTCGCCACCACGCGGTTGTCGATCCTATGAAACTAAAGCGGCAAGTACGCCGCCATGATCATCGCCGCGCAGTCGAAGGGTATTGGGCAGATGACTGCTTGTGGTCGAGTTCGAACACTCCAGCGGTTGAAAACATCACTACTTTGCAGACTTTCAAGTGCACAGCCTAACGGGCCGGTCTGGAGCAATCAGATCAAAACGTTGTATGACGGCAATGTGTCTTAAAGAGCCAGCCAACTTTCTCTGAAGCCGACCGCCAAAATTGAGCGTCGGCAATGGGGCGAAACGTAATTCGGCTGGGCAGCGGGAGCCGACATAGGTATGCCCAAATTGCTCGCTCGATACCCGACATTCACCTCAGTCCGTGCCCGTCAGCAATTTGGTGTCGATCTCGAGGATCGCTGCACCCGCCAACGA
>Ga0209913_1000730_pt1 | contig 24375 bp, 21 predicted proteins | sample PersoiDNA2013203_FD_185805 | JGI IMG/M metagenome (GOLD analysis project Ga0209913, IMG submission 185805) | Permafrost soil microbial communities from the Arctic, to analyse light accelerated degradation of dissolved organic matter (DOM) -... | ecosystem: Environmental > Terrestrial > Soil >... | reverse complement strand
GGCAGTAACCGGCTCGGCCGCCCACTCTACGACTTCTCGACCGGCGGCTGCAGCGACGGACTGGGCGAGCACGATGTGAACGCCAACGAGGGCGCCGAATCGACGCTTGCCTTCCACCGCGCCTGGCTCGTGCTCGACGCGGCGGGATTGCCCGTCGTAGCGCGCCGGCCTGCCGCCAGCGTGAGGGCGACATGACCCCCTCGGAGCGCGAGCTGTTCAGACGCCATCCCCAAAACCCACTCTTGACGAGGGAAGATTGGCCGTATCCGGTCAACGCGGTCTTCAACCCAGGCGCTGCCGTTGTCGCCGGCGAGACGGTCGTGCTGGCCAGGGTGGAAGCTCTCACCGGCATCTCCCACCTCACCGTCGCACGCTCGGCGAACGGGATCGACAACTGGTCGGTCGCCTCCGAGCCCCTGCTCGCGCCGGCCGACGACGTCGAGAGCGAGCAGTGGGGGTTCGAGGACCCGCGCTGCGTCTGGGTGGAAGAGCTGGACTGCTGGGTCATCACCTGCACCGCCTACGGGCCGGCCGGTCCTGCCGTCTACCTCACCACCACGAAGGACTTCCGCTCGGTCGAGCGGCGCGGCATCATCAAACGTCCGGAGGACAAGAACGCGGCCCTGCTCTCCGAGCGCGTGGGCGGAAAGTGGATCCTCTTCCATCGACCGATGACCGCCTTCGGCGACTCCCGCGGAGAGATCCTGCTCTCCCGCTCGACCGACCTGCAGAGCTGGAGCTCGCCAGAGCAGGTTCTCCAGCCGCGGCGCGGCGCCTGGTGGGACTCGCTCCGGATAGGTATCGGCCCGCCGCCGCTCAAGACCGAGCGCGGCTGGCTGATGATCTACCACGGCGTCAAAGAGACCGTCTCCGGCAGCATCTACCGGGTAGGCCTTGCGCTACTCGATCTCAAGAAACCTAGGCGCCTGCTCGGTCACACACCCGGTTGGGTCTTCGGACCGCTCGCCCCGTACGAGCGACAAGGAGATGTGCCCAATACCGTGTTCCCTTGCGGCCTCGTTCACGACCAAGCGTCCGGCGAAGTGCGCCTCTACTACGGGGCAGCCGACACCTCGATCTGCCTCGCTAGCGCCCAACTCGACGACCTGCTCGACGCTGTCACATCGGCCACGCCGTAGCTTTCGCCTCGTGCGACGCAGCTGTGCTCTGTGCTCACGACGCGAGCGGAAGGAACACTCAAGTGCGCAAGCTTCTCAGGCAGCTATGGGGAGGATTCGGGCTCGGAACCGAGAAGCGCGAATCGCCTGGCAGATCAGTGAAGCTCTTTCTGTCTCTGGCAAGAAACGCTCGACCCGCGAGCGGACTCGGTCAGGCAATTCGTTACCGCCTATAGGGCACGTAGCGAGCAGGTAGACCACTAAGGAGGACGGAGCATGGCCGCAACGCCGAAGCAGGGTAAATCGCCATTCGCGAGCATCAGCACCGCTCGCGATAAGGCGCCGATGGTGAGTCTGAAGGTGAAGAAGACCAAGAAGACCTCGCGCGGCAAGTAGAGCCGAGCGAGTCGTTAGAGGATCCGGGCGCCCAGCGCGCTCGCAACCAGCTCGACGGCGAGCTTGGTAGATACTCGGGCGGGGCCGACTAGAACTCAGACAATCGGAGAAGCGGTCGTTCGCGGATTGTGTCGAGGAAGCCGGTGTGATCGTTACGCCACTCGTCCTCGTTCAGGATGGTGACATTGACCTCGCGGGTGAGCCGCTCCGAGGCGGTTCTGGCAGCTTCGTAGATTCGATCGACATCGAGATCCTGTTCTTCTCCGATCACGAGCAGGTCGATGTCAGCGGGAGCCGGTCCCGCTTCGCCGCGATAGCGGGCCGCCCAGGAGCCGTAGATGAACGCCTCACTCAATCCGGACACGCCGGCGAGCAGCTCGGAGAGAATCTGAGGCGGCCCGTAGACCTTCTCGAATAGCGCACGCAGCTCGCCGAGCGAGGGACAGCCGGGATCGACGCTTACCACCCTTGTTCTGCCTGAGCGCTTGGAGCGCACGATTCCTGTCTGCTCTAGCAGCTCGACGTCCCGCTGCACCGTCGAGGACGCCAGCTCGAGCTTGACCGCGAGCTGGCTCACGCTCTCCAGCGACTCCTCTCCGCGCAGAAGGAGATGCGCTAGTAGCAAGACGAGGCTCCGCGAGCGAAACAGGGGTAATAGCGGCGGAGCTTTCCTTTGCATTGTGTGGGTAGTATAGCCCACGTAATGCAAACCTTACCAGCGGACTAACGCGCCAGCAGCTCCTCGATCTTGGCGACGACGGCCCGCGCATGAGGCAAGTCGCGTCGAACCTGGGAGGCGGTGATCACGCTCACGCTGTACTCGGAGCCGTGCCGGTTTCTGCGCATCCGTTCGAGCGCGCCCAGCGAGTCGTCGATGCCCAGGCCGGCGAACATCCGGCGCGCGTAGAGGAACGTCTTCACGTGCATCCCGGTCTGCGTTTTTGCCCGCACCCCTCGATGGCGCATCTCGGCGGAGATCGCCTTGCGCGTCGCGTCGTAGAGGGCCGTGTAGGCGAGAGTCGGATCGATCTCGAGCACCCGTTCGGCCGAGACAAGGTGGGCCTCTGCCATCCCGAGCTCGGCGAGTGCGCCGGGTCTGTCCGGCCGGACCCCTTCGATCAGCCCCTCGGAGATCATCTCCTCGATCGCATCGTCGCCGCCGGTTTGGCCACCCCGTCTGCGAGGTCTATTGTCGCTCGCCATACGGCGAGTCTAGTGAGTGACCAGGGACGAAACTGTCACATCTTCGACACCGATTGACACCCGAGCGAGCTCAGAGGATCCGGGCGCCCAGCGCGCTCGCAACCAGCTCGACGGCGAGCTTGGCGGTCGCGTTCTCGCGGTCGAGGATCGGGTTCACCTCGACGATGTCGAGCGAGCCCGCCAGCCCCGACTCGGCCACCAGCTCGAGGGCCAGGTGCGCCTCGCGATAGGAGAGCCCGCCGCGGACGGGAGTCCCGACCCCCGGTGCTGTGTTGGGATCGACCGAGTCCATGTCGAACGAGACGTGCACGAAGCCCGTCCCCGAGACGTCGTCGAGCGCGCGCCCCATCACCTGCTCGAGCCCGAGCCGGTCGATGTCGCTCATCGTGTAAGCCTTCACGCCCAGCTCGCGGATCAGCTCCCGCTCGGGATCGTCGAACGAGCGGGCGCCGACTATGACGATGCGGCTGGCCTGAACCATCGGCAGCGGCCACTCCTCACTCGCGAAGCGCTCCCCTGCCAGCCCCAGCGCGGCGGCGAGCACCATCCCGTGCACGTTCCCGCTCGGGCTCGTCTCGGGGCGATTGAGATCGCCGTGGGCGTCGACGTAGAGGACGCCGCCCGGTCCGTGCACCGAGGCCAGCGCCCCCAGCGAGCCGAGCGCGACGGAGTGATCGCCGCCGAGGAGGAGCGGGAAGGCGTCTTGCTCGATCGCCTTGCGCACGAGCCGGGCGACCTGCTCGCAGATCGCCTTCACCTCGGGTAGGAAGCGCGCGTGCTCGTCGCTCAAACCGGTCGCCTCGACGACCGGGGTCTGGACGTTACCCCAGTCCTCGACCTCGAGCCCCATCTGCGCCAGGCGCCGTTCGAGCCCCGCGTAACGGATGGCAGAGGGGCCCATGTCGACGCCGCGGCGCCCGGCACCGAGGTCGAGCGGCGCGCCGATCACGACTACGGGCTGCGAGTTGGTGGAGTTCATGCTGGAAGTATCGCGCAGTTGCCATAAAACGAAGACAAATGCGTGACGGCACTGGAGCTGTCCAGAGCCCGGCGCTAGGGTCGCAAACGACCTTCCAAACGATGGGGATCTGCCGTTTTCGAGGGGCGACGTCGCGCCTCACCAGCCCCTCCGATAGGCCTCGTATGCACTACATCGAGATCAACACTCGGTTCCTGAACGACCTTCGGCGCCTGCCCGCGCGCGTTCAAGAGCGCGTGTCGGCTGTGCTCAGCGACGCCCTTCCGCTCGAGCCGCAGCCTCCGAATCTCGACATCAAGGCGATGAAAGGACACCGGCCGTGGCTCCGCTTGCGGGTCGGAGACTGGCGTATCGTCTTCCGCCCTCTTACTCACCGCGAGCTCGATGCGATCCGTCGGCGCGAAGGAAGTTTCTTCGCACGCGGCTACTACATCGAGACGGTCGTCAACCGGCGCGAGCTTCGTCGGATCTCGAGGAAGTTGCGGTAGCGCGTTCCGCTTCGAGACGCGAAAGCCCTTCCGCTAGTGAGAACGTCTTCCCTTCGGCGATATCGCGGTCGGCCTGTTCGAGTCGCTTCACGTACTCGGGCGCGTTGGCCAGGATGTAGTCCTCGAGGTCTTCCTCGTCGAAGGGGTAGATGACGCCGACGGGCTTGCCTCGGTCGGTTACGACGGTCGGCCTTCGCGTCTCGCTGACGTCGTGGATGATCGCGCTGGCGTTACGCGCGAGCTGCCGGATGCCGACGACTGGCATGGTTCTTGCTCCTTCGCTCGACTAACGATGTACGTCGTTTTGTACGCACAAACACATTGTGCCCGGACCGAGGCGCGAGGGGAAGCGCTGTGCTGGAGTTGTTCGAGTTTCGGGCGCAGTTCAGGCGTGACGTTGGCGATGGTGCTCTCGTGTGTGAGTTGCGAGTAGAATCTGCCTCCGCTTGGCGAGGTAGCTCAGTCGGTAGAGCACACGGCTGAAAACCGTGGTGTCGCCGGTTCAATTCCGGCCCTCGCCATCTCAGGCTTCTGGCCGGCGTGGCGGCTTGAGCCGCCCGCCTCGGTTCGCTGGCCGCACGTCGCTCTCCGGAGCCGTGCGTTGAGCACTGTCTCCTCCGGCGCCGCACGCCCAGCGAACCGCCAGAAACCTGAGAGGCGCGGAGGTGGAGTACAGGCGCCGTGGTCGGTTTGACGAGCGAGGTACTGAGGTAGCGGTCGTCCGAGGGCGTGAGTGGGCCGCGCCCGCGCAGGTCGGTCGCGGCGGCGGGTGTTGGAGCGCCTCGGGCGGTGCCGGTCGCTCGCGAGCTCAAGAATAGCTCGGCCATCTGCGCCTGACTCAGCCCGACGGTGTCGCGCTCCAACTGAACGTCAAGCTTCACCTGCCCGTCCGGAGACCGGTACAGGACGACCTTCGCCTCGGTCGGAAGCGGACTCGCTGACACCGCGCGCCGTCACGTCGTCTCCCACAGGGCTCGGACCGGCACGGCGTGCAGCCTATCGCCGAAGCCGAGACTCGTCTCGCCGTCGTAGATCACGACACCGGCTACGAATCGCTCGCCGACTGCCTCCTTCAGCTTACGCAGACCGCTGAAATCCGCCTGAGTCACCGTCGCACCGGCCTTGACCTCTATCCCTGCGACTTCATGCGCACCGCGCTCCAGCACGATATCCACCTCAGCGCCGTCCTTGTCGCGGAAGTGGAAGAACCTGACCTCCTCGGCGTGCCAGCTCGCCTGACGTCTCAGCTCCTGAAAAACGAAGGTCTCGACAAGCTGACCGAGCATGGCACGGTCCTGCGTCAAACTGGCGGTGTTCAGCCCGAGCAGAGCGCAGGCGAGACCCGTGTCGCCGACGTGGAGTTTCGGCGTTTTGACCAGGCGCTTGAGCCGATTCGAGTGCCAGGGCTGAAGTAGCTCGAGAAGGAAGAGCCGCTCGAGCAGGGTCACGTAGTCACGAATCGTCTGCCAGTTCAGCTGGAAAGGGCTGGCCAGGCCGGTCACGTTCATGAGCCGCGCCGTCTGACTCGCTGCGACCGATAGCAACCGGGATAGCGCCGCGAGTGAACTGACCCGCGCGAGATCGCTAACGTCTCGCGACACGAGGGTTTCGACGTAATCGCGGGACCAGGCGCTACGGCGCCGCTCGGTGGCCCGAGCCAGCGCCGCCGGGTAACCGCCCGCGACTATTCGCTCGGTGAGGTCGGTTCCGAGGCGCTGGTAGTTCCGAACGGCGAACGAGCTCTCGAACAGCCGATCGAGGAAGTGCGACTCGCGCCGGGCCAGCTCGCATTGCGCGAGTGGGTAGAGGCGCATGATCTCCATCCGACCGGCCAGAGAGTCGGAGAGCTTGGGCACGAAGAGAACGTTGGCCGAGCCGGTGAGGATGAAACGGCCGGGAGTGCGCTTGCGATCGACCGCCGTTTTGATCGCGGTGAAGAGGCTCGGCGCGCGCTGAACTTCGTCGAGGATCGCGTGCTCGGGCAGGTCGGCGACGAAACCGATCGGATCCGCCTCGGCGGCCGCGAGCACACCACCGTCGTCGAAGTTGAAGTAGGCGTAGCCGCGCGGCTCGCCAGCCGTTCGCGCCAGCGTCGTCTTGCCGCACTGCCTCGGCCCGTGGATCAGGACCACGGGCGTGTCGCCGAGCGCCTCGAAAAGACGCGCCTCGGCGTAGCGAGGGTAGAGAGCCAACTCTGCCATGATCAGCCAATTGTAAGCTATCGCCTCGGCTAATTTCTAGTTTCGGTACCGGCCATTTTCTAGTTTCGGTACCGGCCAATTGAGAGGCACCAGCCCTTAATCTCGCGCAAGTTGTGCCTGCGCCACGGCAATAGAGCCGTCGGGGCGGCGGTACCCGCCCTCGATCTCCTGCGAAGAGCGCGTGAGTTCTCGCAGGTGCTCCCGCCTGGTGCTAGCCCGGCGCTCGCGATAGGCGATGAGATCCTCGATCCTGATCCGTCTGTGAGTACCCACCCACTCGAATGGAAGCTCGCCGGCGTCGCAGAGCTTTACGACATGCGGGCGCGAGACGTGCAGCAGATCGGCGGCCTGCTGCGTGGTGAGGTGGAGACCGTAAGGCAATAGAGCGATCGTCTGCCCCTTCGCCATCGCCTCGGCAACGCTCTTGAGCGCCCTGAACGCCGACGCAGGCAGCTCAACGGGCTCCTCGTCGGGGTTCGGACCGATCAGGAGCTCCTTACCCTTCTCGTGGTAGATCTCCTCGATCCGCTCGCTTAGACGCTCCAGGCCTGGAGCCTCTTCGCGGGTCGGTTGAACGACGTTTTCAGAGAAGGCAGAGGAAGAAGGAATGGCTGGCACGGGGAACCACCTCCTACGCGCATCCTAGCAGTACTCGAAATAAACGCAACATACGAAACAATCGCAACATCGGCATTTCCTCCCGTGCCCTTAGCGAAACCGTGTGTCGGGCTCGAACGAGTGCGCCCGCGCTTGTCGGTCGCGGTGGCGGATGGCGCGTCTCGCGCGACATGAAACCGTCTCGGCGCGCAAATTTTCGCCGGCGTTCCATCTATACCCGTCGGGAAAGGGAGCGCGCGGCCGGTGAAGAACCCTTCCTGTGATGCGCCTGTTTGCTCGCCACGACTCGTCGAAGGAAGCCGGCGAGAGCGCGCTTGCGATCTTTCGAGCGAAACGCAGGCAAACGCTCCGCGAGAACTGGAAGGACTGGGTGCAAATCGTTCTGGTGATTCTCGTGTTGACCTCCATATCCGTGACTGAGGTCGTTTTCATGGGCGGCTTCTATCAGATCCTCACCGGATTCCTACTCGGTGCCGTTGCCTTTCTCGCCCTATTTGGTTGGGTGGCCGGCGGCGACGTGCATAACCTCCCTTGGCTCTGGGGCTCCATCGGCGAACAGCAGACTGAGGAACTACTCGAGAAGCTCGACGATTCGTGGGAGTGCATTCACGACATCTCGAGGAGATCCGGAGGCAACTGGGATCATGTTCTCGTCGGGCCTGCTGGGATCTTCTTGCTTGATTCGAAGCGGTATGCCTCAATGTCAGTCGCCGCTGACGACGGACTTCGGTCTGGACGGCTTGGCTACCACGGTTCTTACTTCCGAAGCGCGGCTATCTCACTCAAGTACGCGCTCGAGCCGCAAGTAGGGAAGCGCTGGGTGAATGCTGTGATTGTTATCTGGGGTGACTTCCCGCAGAAGAGCTATGCGGAGAAGGACGTCATGTACCTCCAGAGTGATGAACTTCTTGGTTGGCTGAGCGAGCAGCCTGGCCGTCTCTCCGAACGCGAGCGAAAGGCTATTGCTGAGGCCGTTCGCGAGTTGAAGGAAGCTTCTCGCTCTAGCACAGCCCGCTAACTACTCTTCGGCGGGCTGGGAGCCGGGGCTGTCCTAGGAGGCCGATGACGAATCTCCAATGAGCCGGTACAGTCGATCCTGATGTCGATGACTCCTCTTGTGAGCAACAGTCGAGCCGACCGCGCCGGTGAGGCGTTCCGGGCCTGGGCAGCCGGGAGCCGGGCTCAGCGCGAGGCTCTGCTTCACGAAGTGGTGGAGGAGGTCAGCATCATCAGGCAGTACCGGGCAATGCACGCGTATCCACTGAACAAAGTCACCTCCGGCGTGCGCACGATGCTCGAGACCCAGTTGGGCGACCGCGCGCCTCGACCCGCCCAGAGGTTCAAGCGCGTCGACCGGATACTCAGCAAGCTGGTTCGGTTCCCGCACATGCGCTTGTCGCAGATAGAGGACATAGGCGGATGCCGCGCCGTTCTGGAAACCCTCGACGACGTGCATGCGGCGGCAACACGCATCCGGCACCGGTGGACGTATGCTCGAGTTCAAGATCACATCAGCGATCCGAAGCCCGACGGTTACCGGGCTCTCCACATCATCGAGAGACGCGACGATCGCCTCATCGAAGTTCAGCTGCGTACGTTCCGGCAGCATCGATGGGCCGAGCTTGTCGAGTTCTGGTCCGGTAGTACCGAGTATGCGCTCAAGGACGGGCAAGGACCGGACGATCTAAAGATGTACTTCGCTATGGCTGCTGAACGACTAGCCCGAGAAGACCGAAGCGAGCCTCTGGACGAGGCCCTCGAGAGCGAGTTCGCTACGCTTCGAAAGAAGGTTCGCCACTACTTCGCTTCGCCACCTAGGTCCTGATCGTGTCGATCAACCACTTCCTCATCATCTACGACCTCCGCCACGGGAAGCTCATCGACTTCCAGCCCTTCGGGCACGACATAGACCGTGCTACAGAGGCGTACGCCGAGACGGAGCTGGAGTACCGCGATAGGTCGGATCACGAGGATTTCGAGATCGTGCTCGTCGGCGCAGACTCACGCGAGACCCTCGAGCAGACGCACTCGCGCTACTTCAAGTCGCGCAAGAAGGTTCCCTTCTAGCTTTCGAGCGACACCGGTTGACCTATTGCCGGTGCGGTAATTCGACAGGTCAACCTCGTGCCTCGGGGATGTTGACCTAGCCAGAGCTCGAAAAAACAAACAGGTCTACTCGGGGAAGGCACGAAACGCGATGCACTGCTAGACGTAACACCCTGGCACGATGAACGGTAACGAAGAAAGGGATCTCATCTGCCCACGAGTTTCAACCGCCGCTTGACCGATACTCAGTGACGTGTACGTGCGTGAAGACAGCCCGTTGGTGCTCTCGCCCTCTGACGTCACGGCCTTCCTGGCTTGCCAGCACTCAACGGCGCTCTCGCTGCGAGTCGCCCGGGGTGAGATCGAGGCGCCGCCGTTTGAGGACGAGCAGGCGGAACTGATCTTTCGCAAAGGCCTGGAGCACGAGCAGGCTCATTTGCAGCGGCTCAAGAACGCGGACAAGCGCGTCGTGGAGATCTCGCTCGAGCCCGACCACGACTGGCAGCGGGCCGCCTCCGAGACGATTGCCGCGATGAAGGCGGGGGCCGATGTCGTCTATCAGGGCGTTCTGCTCGGCGACCGCTGGCACGGAAAGGCCGACTTTCTGATGCGCGTCGAGACGCCGTCAGAGCTGGGGCCCTGGAGCTACGAGGCTCACGACACGAAGCTCGCGCGTAACTCGAAGCCGCCCTACATCTTGCAGCTCTGCTTCTACAGCGAGCGAATCGCGGCGATCCAGGGCCGCCAGCCCGACAACATCCACGTGCTGCTTGGAAGCCTCGAGCAGGAGAGCTTCCGGCCCTCGGACTTCGGCGCCTACTACCGCAGGGTCTGCCGCCGCCTGGAGGAGTTCGTCGCCGATCCGCCGGCGACCGAGCCTTTCCCGTGCGGCGGCTGTGATACCTGTGGCTTCAAGCCGCTCTGCGACGAGCGTTGGGACTCGGTCGACCACCTCTGCCGCGTCGCCGGTATCCGCCGCAGTCAGATCGAGAGGCTTGCGGAAGCGGGCGTCACGACGCTGGCGGAGCTCGGGCGCGCGAACGCAAGCGCGGTTCCGGCCGGGATTTCCAGAGAGACCTTCGAGAAGCTGCACGAGCAGGCCGCCCTCCAGCTCGCGGCGCGCGAGGACGGCTTCGACAGCTACGTCATCCTCGAGCCGCAGCCCGAGTCGGGCTTCTCTCTCCTTCCCGATCCCTCGCCGGGCGACCTCTTCTTCGACTTCGAGGGAAACCCGTTCTGGGACAGCGACGGCAGCCTCGAGTACCTCTGGGGCATCCTCGACACGAAGGGCGAGTTCACTCCGCTCTTCGCCGAGGATCACGCGGGAGAGCGGCAGGCATTCGAGCGCTTCGTCGACCTCGTGCACGAGCGGCTCGCCCGGGATCCCGCGATGCACGTCTACCACTACGCCTCCTACGAGATCACGGCGCTCAGGCGCCTGATGGGGCGCTTCGGGACGCGTGAGGCCGAGCTCGACGACCTGCTGCGCCGAAACGTCTTCGTCGATCTGCTCAAGGTCGTCCGCGGCGGCCTTCGCGCCTCGCGCCCGGGCTACGGGCTCAAGGAGATGGAGGCCTTCCTCGATTTCGAACGCGGGGCCGAGATCAAAGAGGGCGGCTCCTCGATCGTCGCCTTCGAGGAGTGGATGATCAGCCGCGACCAGCTGATCCTCGACAAGATCTTCTCCTACAACCGCGAGGACTGTGTCGCGACGCGGCTCTTGCGCGACTGGCTGCTCGAGCGACGCGCGGAGGCGCTCGATCGCTTCGGGCCATTCCCGACCCCCGAGCCGGTCGAGTCGAAGCCGGCGCCGCCCCAGAAGCTCGAGCGAGCGGAACTGCGGGAGGCGCTACTCGCGCGTGAGGACGAGACGCTAGCGCTGGCGGCGCAGCTGCTCGACTACCACAACCGCGAGCGAAAGCCCGTCTGGTGGGCGTTCTTCGACCGGATCGAGATGACGTCCGAGGAGCTGATCGAGGACGCCGACTCGATCGGCGGCCTCGAGCCCGTCGGCGAGCCCGTGCCCGAGAAGCTCTCGCTCGCCCACACGTTCCGCTTTCCGGTGCAGGAGCACAAGATCGGTCGGGGCCAAAACGTCATCGACCCGGCAACCGGCGCCGGCGCCGGCGAGATTCTCGAACTCGACCCGGACGCACGCACCCTTGTCCTCAAGCGTGGCCCTTCACTCGCGGAGACCGCGCTCCCCGAGGCGCTCATCCCCGGCGACCCCTTCCGCACGCCCGAGCAGGAAGAGGCGCTCGCTCGCCTCGGCCGCTCGCTGCTCGAGGGCACGCGCCTCTACCCGGCGGTCGAATCCGTGCTCAGGCGCGAGCCCTTCCCGCACTCAATCCAGACGAACGACCTGGACGAGCTCGAGGCGCTACTGCTCTCGCTCGACGGGCGCCAGCTAGTGATCCAGGGACCGCCGGGCTCGGGTAAGACCTGGATCTCGGGCCGTCTGATCGCTCGCCTGATCCGGGCCGAAAAGCGCGTCGGTGTCGCCTCGACGAGCCACCGCGCGATCCACAACCTGCTCGACGCGGTCGAGGAGGCGGCGACAGAGCTCGGGCTCGACTTCCGCGGGCTCAAGAAGGCGAGCGGCGGCAATCCGGAGTCCTTCTACGAGGGCGACTTCGTCCAGAATGTCGTCCGCGCCGGCGACTGCACGAACTGCGAGCTCGCGGCCGGCACGGCCTGGCTCTTCGCGCACCCAGACCACGACTCGGCCTTCGACTACCTCTTCATCGACGAGGCGGGCCAGGTTTCGCTCGCCGACGCGCTCGCGATGGGCAGCTCGGCCCGCAACCTCGTCCTCGTCGGCGACCCGCAGCAACTCGACCAGGTGCTCCAGGGCAGCCATCCCGACGGCAGCGAGCAGTCGGTGCTCAGATACCTGATCGGCGAGGTGGAGACGATCCCGCCCGAACGCGGCATTTTCCTCGAGCGCAGCTACCGGCTGCACCCGGACGTCTGCGGCTACATCTCGGAGGAGTTTTACGACTCGCGCCTCAAGCCGGCCGCGGTTGCAGAGACCCGCACGACCCCGCTCGGCACGGGGCTGCGCTGGCTCCCGGTCGAGCACGAGGGGCAGCGCCAGTCCTCGGATGAGGAGGCGGAGGCCGTTCGCGCCGAGGTCAAGCGCCTGACGGAGGCCGGAGTCGAGCCGCGCGAGATCAAGGTCGTCGCCCCCTACAACGCACAGGTGAACCTGCTGCGCTCCGTACTCCCAGCGGAGATCGATGTCGGCACCGTCGACAAGTTCCAGGGCCAGGAGGCGAAGGTCGTCCTCTACTCGATGGCGAGCTCGAGCGCTGATGAGATCCCGCACGGGCTCGAGTTCTTGTTCTCGCGTAATCGCCTCAACGTCGCGATCTCGCGGGCGCAGTGCCTCGCCTATCTCGTCTGCTCACCGCGACTTCTGGATGTCAACTGCAGGACGATTGACCAGATGCGGCTGGCTAACGCACTGTGCCGGTTTGTTGAGGTTGCGGAGGAGCAGGGCGGGAGGGGCACCGCGTGATGAGGGTTCGGACGATCCGTTTCCGCGCGAGCGCGTGAGTTAGGCGTACCCGCGGTTGTTGGTCGCGGCAGCGGTTGACGGAGTACAAGATTCGATTTCGTCCTCGCAGACCTCGGGTGTCGGCTCGCGCAAGTACTACGCTTCCGGGAGGTGAACATCTCAGCGGACCGAACCTGACGTCATGCGGATACCCCGTGTTTTCACCATAGGGTACGAAGGCCGAACGCCGGACGACCTCATCGAGCGGCTTCGATCTGCGGATGTTCAGCGCGTCGTCGATGTTCGTGAATTACCACTGTCGAGACGTCGTGGTTTCTCGAAAACTGCTCTCGCTGCGGCTCTTGAGCGAGCCGGCATTCGCTATGAGCACGTACGAGCTCTCGGAAACCCGAAGCCGAACCGCGAGCGCTACAAGGCGGGGGACGTTGAAGGCGGGGCGCGCGTTTACCGCGCTCACCTCCATAACGGCTCCTATCCGGCTCTGGCAGAACTCGCCGACTCCGTAGAAGCTGAGAGGATCTGCCTACTCTGCGTCGAGGAGTCGCACGAGCGGTGCCATCGAGCAGTAATCGCCGGAGCGATCGCGGAGCGATTACCGCGCGTCGCGGTCGTCCACCTCTAGTCGAGGCGCGGCGGCCAGAACACACCAAGGACGAGGAAGGACTCGGGGTGCTGGTGCTGGTTACCGACGAAGAACCGAGTGTCTCGGTCTTCGGCGCACATCTTTCCAAGCCATAGCTCGCGGATCTTTTCCAACCGCTCCCGCTCTGGGTACCGCCACTTTCGGAAGGCCGCGGCCAGCTCCCAGTCGACGATTGACTGCATGTGACCCTTGCACTGCGCGGAGCAGCGATAGTGATAACGGAAGCGGTACGGGATTTTCTTGAGCACCTGTTTAGACGGGAAGAAGAGGCTCGGCTGCGCTGCGACCTCTGCTTTGTTGCGGCTCCAGTCACCTGCCTCCTCGTCAATCACGAGGCCCATAACCTCTCCCGGACGGACGACCGCGAGCGACGAGCCGTCTTTTCGCTGACGGGCGAGAGCCTCGCACATCGATTCGACCTCAAGGGGATCGACTAGTGCTCGTCGCGCGCTCCATTGTCGGTCGCGGGCAGTGCTGAGCACATCGCTTACCTCGAGCGTGTCGAGGTTGGGTCGGTATGTCTCGGGTCTGCGGTCTGTCCCATGCCTCGACGCCTCGAGACTTATGTGCTGGTACTTCTTGAAGCGCTGGTCGAACGGCAAATCCCGGAACGGGACGGGGAAGAGGCGTACCCACTCAGGCCTGGGCGTGTCAGTCCGGACGCCAGCGACGCAGACGACCTCCCGATATCGCTGGCTGATCGCCGGGTAAGCCTTGACGGTTACTAGGAGCGAGATTCGCTCGGCCATGTAGTTAAACCCTGTTTGAGACGGCGAGGGTTCCATAGGGCGAGTTCGCGGAAAGCGCGGGGCCTTCCTGCACGAGCGGTTATCGGTGCTTCTGTGTCTTAACGTCGAAGCCAGCATCGGCGAGGCGCTTTGCCGCTGCTTGCCCGACTTTCGGCGGGAAGAGCTGGCGATGCTTCCAGGCGATGTTCTCGACGGCTAGGTCAAGCCGCCCTTCTTGCCAGAGCCGCACAAACCCGTCGGTCGGATCTTTCGCCATCACGTACTTGTAGACGAGCTCAGCCGGGTCGCTATTTGCGAGGTCCTGGAGATACCGGCTCGGGATGTATGGGGGCTTGAACTGTCTCGTCTCCTCGGCGATGTGGCGCAGGTCCGCCATCAAGCGCTTCTTGTCCTCCATAGGAATCGCCATGCGGCTGGCTGTAACGGCTCAGCCGCCCGACCGTGAGCCGACCAACGGGGCCACCTATCATCGGCGGTTCCTCGCCGTTCTGGCGATGCCAATCGCACGCGCCGAACGGGAGCAGTCGGCAAAGGACGCAGTCTGGGTCGCGGGCGGAAGGCTCCACCCGCTTAATGCTGCGGATCAGTCAGTCACGGGCGTGAAACGAAGCCGCGCCGAGTTTGGGCCGATTCGTCCACAGCCGCTGGCTAATCAACGATCTCGAGCTGATCGCCAGCCTGCTCGAAGAGTCGTCCTGGCGCGTGCGCGGGCGGTGGCGGAGCGGGCCCATCGGCTTCGACGAGCGCCTCATAGCCGACAAGCTGGATCTCATCAGGGGAAACCGCGATGCGCTCGATCGTCTCCACCGACTCGTCGATAGGCGACCCGAATAGCTCGAGGCCCAACTCAATAGAGTCAGTCGCCGCTGACTGCCGTTCGCCCAGCGTCGAGGCCCGTCGCAACCGACGTCTGGAGTCGTCGAAACGACGCCAGCCGCTTCGACCGTCGTAATCCTCGACTCGCACCTGGAGAAGCCGATCGAGAAGCTCATCGGCTCTTTCAAGCTCGAGCCCTTCGAAGCCGCCGCGCAGTTCGTTACGGAGCTGACGCGATCGCTCGGAAGCGCCTGCCGCGACGGCCGCCGTCGAACGCTCAACCGTGAGTAGCCGCGATAGATCTTCGGCGGCACGCCGGAGAAGATCCCAGTCAATCACCGTAGGGCCAGGGGATGGCCAAGGAAAGACTTCGCGAGGCTCGCTTCTGCGACAAGCGATTCCTCGGAAGATCTCGACTTCGTCGGAAATCGCGTCGCCCCATGTTCCATCCGGTAGTCGCGGATAGAAACGCCAGAAGGTGTCTCGCTCACCGGAGCGGCTCGCTGGTCCTGCGAGCGCGATGAACGCGCCCGGCCCGCGCTCCCATTCAGATGGGAGCCGACGCACCGAAGAGACCCCAACCGGAATAAGGTCGATTCGATCTTTGCCCGCATCTGTCAGGAAAGCCTCCAACGGCTGCCGCATGTAATCGGTCGAGCCGAGCGTCCATGTCCGCTCGACCTCATCGAGTACCGACGCATCATCTGCGTAGAGTCTCCGAATCTGTTCCAGCGTCTGGACTTGCCTGTCGGCTGTCAGTGGCATGACCTGTTCGTCGCCGAGGCCGAGCCCGTGTATGCGGCGGAAACGTTCGTCGAGGCGGGCGAGAAGCCCGATGTGCCGCTCGAGTGGCTCCGGCGGAAGAAAACTCACGAGGTAGACGGCCTTGTGACGCGACCCGATACGATCGATACGCCCCGCTCGCTGAACGGCTATTTGTGGGTTGAAGTGCAGGTCGAAGTTAATGACCGTGTCCGCGAGTTGTAGGTTGTGACCCTCGGCGAGTACGTCGGTCGAGACGAGAATCTGGGGTGCTTCTTCGGCGAGGAATCGTGCCTCTGTTTCTCGCACGGCGACTCGATCGGGGTCGAACCAGGCGGTGACCTTCGCGCGTTGGTCGGACTTGATGCTGCCGTCGATCACCGCGACGCCGAAGCCGCGTTCTGCCAGGTGCTTATAGACGTAGCGGGCGGTGTCCCGGAACTGAGTGAAGAGGAGAATCCGCCGATCGGCTAGACCGGGCGCGCCCTTCCGCGCCGAGCCGAGCGGGCGTCCGAGCGCATCAACGAGCGCCTGTATCTTCCCGTCTTCCTCCTCGCTCGGAAGTCGCGCGATGAGAGCCTGAATCGCGCCTCTATCCCGTTCGGTCGCGGAGAGAATCTGACCGATGTCGTACAGCTCGGGATCTGGAAGCTCACCCATTCCGTCGAGTACTCCCCGCCACGCAGCTTCGAGCTCGGCTTCGTCATCCGGCTCCTCGGTTTCGTCTCGATCGCCACCCGTCGCCTCTTCGAGCAACAACCTGCGGACACGCAGATCCCCCTGAAGATCGAGCAACCGCGGCGGGTCTAGAGCCAGAGCCTCCGCGAATCGTCGTTGCACCGCTTCAACCCTGTTGAGACTGCGGCGTATCGCTGCGAGCGAAGACTGGAAGCGAACGAGTAGTCCGGACGCGCATAGCGCCGCAAGCGAGCCGGGACGGAAGCCGAAGGTTTCGTCTTCCTCGTCGATTCGGTCTCCCGCAGCGTCGAGGAGCGGTAAAACCTCGCTCTCGTCTGGCTGCTCGCGGCGGAAGCGCTCGAGGTCGTAAGGAGCGAGGACGAGCTTGCGCAGCGTCCCGGCGAATACATCAAAGAGATCGTCAGCGCCGCCATAAACGTAGTCCACGTGTACCGGCCGGCGCTCGGGAAGTTCGAGCGACTCGATGGCGAGACCGGCGGCCCGCGCTTCGTCCTGAGCGCGCAGGATGTCACTGCGGCTACGGCGGACGATCGAGCGATCGAGTACGGGGAACGGATCGGCCTCGCCCTTCTCGACGCGCTTCAGGTAGCGCTCGTAATCGGCGATTTCCGGTGCCCAGACCGAGCGGTTCCCCTTGGTGAGGACGCGTAGCAGGTTGACGAGATCATTCATGCCGGTGTTCACCGGCGTTGCGGTGAGCAGAAGCACTCGGCGCTCCTCGGCGTGGTCGCCGCTATTGACGAGATCCATCACCTTCCGGAACCAAACGCCGCCGCCCCTGAGCCGGTGAGCTTCGTCGATCACAACGAGATCGACGCCAACAAACTGCTGAGCGTTGAAGTCGTCACGCAGGCTCTGCGTCGTCACGATCTCGCATGCCCAGGAAAGCCCGTTTTCATCGAGCACGCGCTTCCACATCGCGAGAAGCGCCGCCGGAACTAACAACAGCACAGGCCGACCTTTACCCCGGCGCGCCTCAGCCTGGGCGTAGAGGTAATGGTGGATCACTGCCATCGCCACGTAGGTCTTGCCGAGACCGACGGCGTCGGCAAGGAGCGCCCCTCGCCCTCGGCCGTTCAGGGTTTTAATCAAGCGGAACGCGGCGTCCTCCTGAAACCACTTGAGCGAGAAACTGGCTGTCTCCAGTGAGCGCGGCCTATCGACTCCGTAGCGTGACGCGAGTACGCGAATGAGAAGCTCGTACGGCGTGTAGTCGTCAGAGATGAGCGGAGTTGCGCGTAAGAGCTGGAGCAGCTCGTCGGTGTAATCACGCGCCTGCGGATCGGACCAGTAGCCTCCGAACCATTCTTCGACCTCGGCGACGACGCCTCGATCCTGGCGCCAGCCGACGAGCTCTCGGTTGCGCGTCAGGCCGTTGCCGGTGAAGTTCGCGCTCCCTATCCCAACCGAGTTGCGGAGCAAGTAGGCCTTTGCGTGGAGGAAGCCCTCGCCCTCCCACAGCTTGACCGCCGGCTCTCCGCTCTGACGGATTCGATCGAGGAAGGCTACGAGGGCGGCGACGCTCTCGGCCTCGTCTCTCGTTGCGAGGCCGGGCGGTTCCGTGTCGTTTCGGATCGCCTGCCGGACGAGGTCGGCTATCCGCGTCTCTTCGTGGCCACGCTCCAGATTCGCCAGCTCGTAGTCCTTGCCGAGGAGTAGGCGAAACTCCGAGAGCCGAGCGAGTGCCTCGCCGAGCACGCGCCACACCGACGGGGCGAAGTAGCCAGACGCTACCCACAAACGGGCCGGATCCTCGGCGATCTCTGCCGCAAGCCGCTTGGCGATCGTGACCCGCTGATTGTCGGTATAGGAAAGGGAGAGGGCGTCTCCGGGGTCCATCAGCGCACCACCCACAAGTTCGCGTTGCGTGAAATCCCGTAGAGATCTCGCGTGTAGACATCCAGTTCCGCTTCGATCTCTATGAGCGACTCGGCCGACTCGTCGCCGCGGTCGAGCGCCTCCTTCGCCGCCAGCGCGCGTCGACCGAAATCGTCGAGCCGAGCCGCTTGCTTGTCCGAAAGCACCGGGATCGGTAGGCGGCGCACATCGCCGATCTCAATGTGCATCAGTGAACCAAGGAGCGTTCGGAGAACGAACTCGAGGACTGGAGCATTGAGCAAGGCGAGCAAGGCAGCCACCGGGAGCCAGTCAACTGTTGGTTGAACGGTCGGTGCCATATCTCCGAAGATCGACCCTTCGGGAACAACCCTTGCGCGAAGGTACCGGCCAACCCTGTTCCAAGTGACGCCACTCTTACCCCACAAATGCTGGTTGCGAATTAGCGGGGTTCGACCCGAGTGCGCGAGTATGCGCTTACGGAGAAGCTCAACGGCGTCACGCGACCACTCCACTACGAGCGAGTTCTGCCGGATCCAACGAGCACCGCCGCCGCCGGCAGAATCATCTGCTTTCTCGAACGGGATGAAGAACGGAGCTTCCGCGATTCCGTTCGTGAGTTCTTCGTTAGTTAGCCGCGAGCGACGAACAGCCTCGCGAGGCACAACGCGTATTAAGCCCGTCCTCGGCCAGCCGATTTGCCGTTCTGTGTAGTGCTCCGTGACACAAAGAAGTGCTTTATCGGGCGTATCCCCCGTAGCACGTCGCTCGCTGAAAAGCCGAGCTGCTTCCGAGTGACTGCGGAGCAGATCTTCAAGGCGTGCGCGGTTCGTAAAAGCGCGCTCGGCCTCTTGTGTTCCGTCGATCGCGGCAAGGAACCGGCGATCCTCTCCGGTCTGAAGGCCAACACCTCCATCGATGGTGAGCCCAAGCAGAACGAATCGCGACGAGCTGTGTAGCTTCTCGTAGAGACCCTGACGAAGCTGTTCGTCGCGCCAACGCTCAAGCCGACGCGTCTCGGAAAGCATCTCCCAGTCCGCACCGACTTCTCCCCGGAGCCGCGAAAACTCCTGCCACTCGGCGCACTCCTCATACCGATCTAGGACGGTTATCACCTCCGGGCTCGGGCGAAATAACGGCCGGTGTGGTAGTCGTAAATAGTGGCGCCTCGCAGTGATCCAGAGTTCGGAGTTCCCAATAGCGCACGCGTCCCGCAAAGCCGGCGAAAACATAGAGGCGCCCGCGAGTTCGCTAGGTGACCGCCCGTAGTTCTCTACATATCGTATGGGCCGCTCTCGATCGCGCTGCTCGATCGCGACGACAACGCCGCCGTTGATCTGCCGACCCTCGAAGCATTTCGTTCGGGCAATAGTGAGCAGCGTGATCGGCCCGTCTACGGCAAGGAGCTGGTTGCGAAAATCCGCTGCGTCCGTGCTCGTGAAGATCGAGTCGTTGAAGATCATCGAGACGATTCCACCGGGGCGCGCCAGCTCGAAAGCGCGCATCCCGAAATGGATCATCAGGTCGAAGGTGCGACCATAGTGGCGCTCCAGATCGGCGATGTACGCCCTGTCGAAGCGTTGCGCGACCTCCTTCCGGCCGACATAAGGCGGGTTCATGATCACCACGTGCCAGCCGCCTTCTCGCGCGACGTCGGGCGCATGGAAAGCCGGAAGAAAGGCGGGGAAAACGCGATCCCGAGACGCGAACTGTTCCTGCAAAAACGGGAGCTGCTCGAGCGCGGCCTCACCCTGCGCTTTAGCGTCGCGAGCTCGGGCGGTCGCTGCTTCGCGCGCGTTCTCGAACGCTCGCACGAAGACGCGACCGACGAGCTCGTCCTCGGCCGCCGCTAGCTCACTCCGAAGTCCGTCCTTCATTTCTGGGTCGGAAGCCGCGAAGTAGCGTTCGCGAAGATTCACCAGGCGGCTGGGATCGTCGATCTCAAACCCGAGGCTCAGAGCCCCCGAGCGCGTTTGCTGCACCTCGACGCCGTAAACGAAATCGCGAAGCGAGTCGGCGCAGACAGTGCGGTATTCGAGGTTCGGGAGAGGGTGGACGTCGCCCGACTCCTCCTCGACGAGGAGCGAGAGCCAGAGGCGCAGTCGGCAGAGCTCAATCGCCGTGGCGTTGATATCGACGCCGAAAAGCGACCGTTCGACAGCATCGAGCTTCCAGAGCCAAAGCTCACGCGCACCGGCCTCGCGACCTTCGAGTGCTAGGTGGCAGAGGCGCCGCAGCCGGATCAACTCGCTCATCATCCCGAGTAGGAAGGCGCCGGAACCAACGGCTGGGTCGAGAACCCGGATGCGTGCAACCGCATCGTCGAGGCGACGTGCGAGCGCAAGCGCACGCTCGGCGCCCTCGGCATCCGCGAGCTGCGGTAGTCGCTCGTCGTCGAGCAGTAGCTCACGCGCCAGCGCCTCGTCGATCCCCGCTTCGCGCTCGAGGTAAGGAACGAGCGCTTCTCGGCACATGAACTGCACTACTGGCCTCGGTGTATAGACCGTGCCCTCTCGTTTGAGCTCGTCATCAGAGATCAGGTTCTCGAAGATCTTCCCGAGCATCTCCGGATCGACGGCAATCTCGCTTTCGTCGGCCGCCTCCTCCGAGACCGTGAAGGTCCAACCGTCGAGAAAGCCGAGAAGCCCCTCGTCGGTCGTGAAGATCTCGTCGGCAAGCGGGAGCGATACCGAGCCGTACTGGCGCTCGAACAAGCCGCCGTTCAAGAACGGGATACCCGGTCGCTCCCACTCAGGCGGCCGCTCTCCGCGCGGGCGCGCGAGGGCTTCGTAGAAGAGCGGCTCGAGGACACGCTGGTAGTACGAGCCTCGGACGATGTTCGCCTGGAATTGGCGCGAGAGCCAGCCGCGGTTGCCTTCGAGCAGGCCCTTCCGCTGTAGGAAGTAGCAGAAGAGAATCTGCGTGACGATCCGCAGAGAGACGCGATCTGCCCCTCCCGCCCGCTCGTACCCGGCCAGAACCGACGCGTCGTGCTCACCTGCTTCCTTGACCGCAGCGTGAAGGCGCTGGAAGTGGCGGTTGAGCCCCTCGAAGAACCGCTTCGTGACTCGCTCGACGTTTAGGGCCTCATCGATCCGCTTCTGAGCACGTTCTGCATCGGCGGGATCCCAAGCGAGCTCGGATACTACCTCGGCGTCGTGAGCGGTCGGCCGCCCGACATCGATCGTCAACTTCGCGACCGAGACGGAGCCTGACCCGCCTTCGATCAAGCGTGGGCGGAGGACGATAACTTGCTGCCACTCAGCGCTTCCGTCTCGCACGCCGAGTAGCGCCAGCGGGCGATCATGGAACTGCTCGACGAGGCGTCGCCCGAGCGTCCTCAGCGAACGCGGCATCTCTTCGAGCTCCGCTACGAGCACCCCGTAACCGCGAGCCGGCGAGCGATCGCTATGAAGTCGTAGAGCCTCGCCGCCAAGCCCAAGCGCAGAACCGTCGTAGGGAAGTGGCGACGCGTCGTAGCCGAGCTGCTTGAGCAGATCGACAGCGGCTGCTGCTGAACGGACAGGACGCAGGTTCATGGGCGAGATGCGCGGCATTGCACTCCTTGGGCTGCGAGAGCGGCAGTGATAAGAAACCTATCGCCCCCATCGGCGTTTTGCCGACCAGTCATTGGGATGCGCGGCTACGAGCTCTCGTGATCTAGCCCGAAGGCGTCGGTTAGTTTCTCCAGTGTGAATTGATCGCGAAGTCGAACGACCGTGTTCTGGTTCGCGAACATGCCCTTCTCCCAGATCGCCTCATCTCGCGGGACCGTCTTAATCCAATCGACGCGAACGAGGTACTCGGACTTCTCCTCGTCGTCGACGTCTTCAGCGAGCCGGGGCTGCTTGAGTGGTGCCTGGAGAATCGGAATCTGGCGACCATCGATGTCAACCATGAAGTCTTTGACGCGTTGGGTAGATTCCTTGACGATTCCCGCTCCGACGTAGCCTCCGACGCCGTCCTTCTGCGGGATATAGAGAAAAACGCGAGCACCAGAGAAGAGCCCTTGGAGCGGCCCCGACCAGCGCTTCCCGCCTCCACCGGAAACGAAGCCGTACTTGAGCGCGTCGTCCCAACTACGGCGATCCTCACCTAGGCAGACGTAGAAATCTTGACCGTTCCAGGGTTGAGCGGGCTTCTTGATCATCGGCCGAGTTACTGCTTCGCTGGAAGGATCCGCGTCCCACGTACGCGCGAGGAACTCCTGATCGCCGTCTCGGAAGTACTGGAAGAACACGACGAAGACAGGCACACCCTGATCGCGGACGTATTGGACGATGCGATCGGTCGCGGGATCGAGAGTCGAGGCGACGATGATGAGCTGATGCTCGCCCGTCAGTTCGTCTGGAGGACTGGTATCGAAGGAGCCGCGAAAAGCCTGATCGAAAGGCTGACCGTCGTGGTGCTGTTCGTAGAGCGCCCCGACTTCTTCGATCGAAAGGTTCCTAACCCAGTAGCCGTAGTCGAAAGCTTGGGCTACGACGTCGCGGGGAGTGCGCCCCTTCTTGACCTCGATAACGTAGAGCATGCCTTGGCTGTCGATAGCTAGGAGATCGATGCGGGTACCGAAGCTGGTCGTGACCTGTCGGCCGATGATCAGCAGTGCGTCGAGCCCAAGTATGAACGGGTCTTGTTCGAGAATGGCCTCCAGCCGCGCCTCGTTCTCCAAGGCAGACGTAGCGACTGGCGATGTGGACTCCCCATCGATCCGCCAGATCCCGAACTCCACAGCCATGGGCTCAGCATCACAGAAGGCAGCACTCGGCTCAAGTGGTATTGAGGCCGGTCACAACTTTGCGATGCACCACTCCCTACCGCCTGTCGCCGAGTGCATGCTCCTTCGACCTAGCGAAACTTCACCGCCAATACAACAACCGATGCCTCTCCGACGCATACCGATCAAGCCACGGCTCAATCGGCTGCGTGGCCTCCAGCACATCACTCCAGCTTTTAGACGCGAACTCCCGCAACGGTGAGCGCGCAACGAGCTTCGCCGGCCCCCGCAATGTGAAAAACTGCAAGGCGTGAACAAGAGACCGATGACGGAACACCCGCCGAAGCCCGACCACCCGATCGCGCCACCTGGGCGCAACTGGAGCGCGCTGCTCGCGCTCGAGCCCCCAAGCCTCAGCGGCTTCGACGATCCGCTCGTCGAGTGGCGGCGCCTGTTCGCGGAGCTGTTCGGAACCTTCCTGCTGGTGCTCGTCGGCGCCGGCGGCCCCGTTGTCAGCGCGCTCAGCCACGGGACGATCAGCCGCTCGGCTGCGGTCGCGGCGCCCGGCCTGATGGTGATGGCGATCATCCTCTTCATGGGCGCCGTCTCGGGTGCCCACCTCAACCCTGCCGTCAAGCTCGCCTTCACCCTGCGCCGAGACTTCCTCTGGCGCCGTGTGCCCGGCTATGAGCGCCTGGCGCTCTGGGCCAACACGCTGTCCAAAGCCGCACCCGCGGCCGCCCGGTACGACGCCTAAGCAGCGAGTATCCGGGCCAGGTCGCCGACAACGATGCGGCGCTCGGGGAAGGTCAGCTCTATCTTGCCGCCCTGCTCCTGGAATCTCGCGCGAGCGTTGAGGATGGTCAGCCCGACCAGGCTGCCGTCGGGTCCGTAGCGGGCCCCGTCGCCCTCGGCGGTGCCGTCGAAATCGACCACGCTCGCCGGGTCGCCGACGTGCAGGTAGAGAACGTCGCCGCGGCTGTCGTACTCGACGTTGTCGAACTCGATTCCGGCGATCTTCACTTTTCTGGAGGCATCCTGCGCGCGAACGCTGTGACTATCCATCCCTCACCTCGCTCATAGTGTACGACGACCTGCAGCCAGGGAAATCTGCCGACTCGTTCGGCGAAGAACCAGATCTCACCGGTTAGCCGGCCCTGTATCTGACGATCGGGTTCTCTGACCGCCGCCAGAATCTCGCGCAGGCTTGCGGAAAGCTCCGGATGCCTTCGCTTGATGTGGCTCCACTCGTTGTCGCCGAGAACAACCCGGCGACCATCGGGATCGAGTGTTGAAGCGATCACGTTGTCAATCTAGTCAACGAGCGGAGCGCGGCATCAGCGTTTACAAAGTCGACACACATCTACCGTCTCCATCCGAGGAGCCGATCGGGGATGGGCGCAACCCGAGCCGGCACCGACGATCCGGCGCGCAAAACGAAGAATCCGCATCGCCCACCGCCGCACTATGAAAAACTGCAGACCATGACCGGACACCCCGCGAAACCCGACCACCCGATCGCGCCGCCTGGGCGCAACTGGAGCGCGCTGGTCGCGCTCGAGCCCCCGAGCCTCAGTGGCTTCG
>Ga0209913_1000729_pt1 | contig 24399 bp, 20 predicted proteins | sample PersoiDNA2013203_FD_185805 | JGI IMG/M metagenome (GOLD analysis project Ga0209913, IMG submission 185805) | Permafrost soil microbial communities from the Arctic, to analyse light accelerated degradation of dissolved organic matter (DOM) -... | ecosystem: Environmental > Terrestrial > Soil >... | reverse complement strand
ATTCACACTCCTGAAATCTTGCCGTTGGCCTGGTACACGGGCCAGTAGTTCTGCAGCTTCAGCTCAGTCAAGGCGGCCTGGAGAAAGCGGGTGTCGATCCAGCCATCGACATTGAACTTGGCGCGGGTCAGCTTGAACTTGTAGGCCTGCTCGACCGCGTCCTTGTAGCGGGCCACCAGAAAGGGGTCGAACTGCGGGTTGAAGCGCACGCGCAGTGGCTCACCGTCGTAGTCTTCTTTCCACACCTCGTAGGGGAAGCCGGTGCGCGCCCAGATGCGGAACACCTCGTCGCGGTTCAGGTCGTCAGAGGCCCAGCGGGCGGTCTGCACCACGGCCTTGACCAGGCGCTGAGTCAGCGCGGGCTGGGCGGCGGCGAACTCGTCCGTCACCAGCAAATGGCCCTGGCGGGTGAAGATGGGCGAATCGCCCTTGCTCGAGTACACGATGCGTGCGGTGCCATTGAGCCGCAGCGAGATCAGATCGAGCCCGCCGAACAAGGCATCGATGTCTTTGCTGGCCAGTGCGGCCTTGCCGGAGGCGGTGTCGAGGTTGAGGGCGCGCAGGTCTTTTTCGGTCAGGCCGTTGGCCTCCAGCAGCCGGTTGATGGGCAGCTGTGCATTGGTGCCCTTGAAGATGGCCACGCGTTTGCCGCGCAGGTCTTTGACCGACTGGATGGGCGAGTCCGGCGGCACCGCCAGGTAGATGTTGGAGCGGATGCCGGTGGCCAGGATCAGCCGGGTCTTGAGCCCCGCCGCCTTGGCCACGATGGCGGGCAGGTCGCCCTGAAAGGCAAAATCCAGCTGCTTGTTGGCCAGGGCTTCATTCACGGCCGGCCCCGCCCCCTTGAAGAAGAACCACTCGATCTTGATGTTGTCGCGGCTGAACTCTTGCTCGATCCATCCCTTGGCATGGGCGATCGAGATCGAACTGCCGTAGAAGCCGGGTGGGTTGCCAATGGCGGGCTGGGCCACACCCAGGCGGATGGTGGTCACGGGGGCAGGTGCTTGGGCCCATGCGCTGGCGCCGTGGGCTGTAGCTGCCAACGCCAGGGCTGATTTGACGATGTCTCTGCGATGAAGATCCATGCGGGGTCCTTGAAGGGCAAAACGGATGGGAGGCGGATTGGCCGTGGGGTGAGGGCTGACCTGGGGTGCGCGGGCTGGGATGACGCGAGCGGCGGCAAGGTAGGCGCCCCAAGCGTTGGCCCACGCCCTGAAGGCGACTGGCGCATGCCAGCCACGTTCACGTTCACTCTCAGACCCGAGGCACGCCATCCCGAAGGGTTGCAGCGTATGGAATCGGCGCCCAGGCCCGAACGACTGAATCTGAATGAGGAAATTACAAAATTGGAAAGCGATCGGCTCACCAAGTTGGCCTTGACGGCGTGCGCGTTATAAAGAGGCCGTCTGCCCACCCCACAAGGAGCACCCGTGATCCATGGTTTTTTACAACTGCTGGCTTTCCAGGCGCTGGGTGAGTTGTGCAGCCGCTTTGTGCTGCCCTTCATCCCCGGGCCGGTGCTGGGCCTGGTGCTGCTGCTGGCCTACCTGGGTGTGCGAGGTTCGGTGCCGGCCAGCATCGATCTGGTGGGCAGCGGCATCCTGCAGCACCTGGGGCTGCTGTTCATCCCGGCCTCGGTGGGCGTCATCATGTACCTGCCTTTGCTGGGCGCCAATGCGCTGGCCTTGGGGCTGGCCCTGGTGCTGAGTGTGGCGGCCACCATTGCGGTCACGGCGCTGGTGCTCAAGGCGGCGGCCCGCCCGCGGGAGGACGACGAGCATGCGCCCTGATCTGCCCCCCATCCACGACATCTGGGTGTACCTGGCGGGCAGCCCGCTGTTTGCGCTGCTGCTCACCCTGGGCGCCTATGCCTTCGGGCTGTTCTGCTACGAGCGCAGCCGGCGCAACCCGCTGGCCAACCCGGTGCTGCTGGCCTTGCTGGTGGTGGCCCTGGGCCTGTACCTGGCCGACATGCCCTATGCGCGCTATTTTGAGGGGGCGCAGTTTGTGCACTTTCTGCTGGGCACGGCCACTGTGTCGCTGGCCATCCCGATCTACAAGGGTTGGTCGTCGCTGGGCGGGCGCTTTGGCGTGCTGCTGCTGGCCCTGGCGGCAGGCGGGGTGTGCTCGATCGCCGTGGCGGTGGGCGTGCTCAGCCTGTTCCAGGCCGATGCGGCCCTGGTGCGTGCCATGTTCGCCAAATCGGTCACCGCCCCGATTGCCATGGGCATTGCCGAGCGCATCGGGGCCTCGCCCACGTTGACGGCGGTGTTCGCCGTCACCACCGGCATCCTGGGCGCCGTGCTGGGGCGCTATGTGCTCAATGCCTGCCGTGTCACGGCATGGTGGCAGCGCGGCTTTGCGCTGGGGGTGGCCGCGCACGGCATCGGCACCTCGCGGGCCTTCAGCGTGCACCCGGCTGCCGGCACCTATGCCAGCCTGGGCATGGGCCTGCACGGCATTCTGGGCGCCACGCTGATCCCGGTGGTGCTGCGCTGGGTGTCGGGCTGAGGCGGACCTGGGGGCGACGCAGGGGGCGGGCCTGCAGGGCCTGAAGTGTCGGCTGGGCTGATTCGGGCGCTGGCGCGCCCGGGGGCCGGGCGTGTCGTTTTTCGCCAAGCGCATTGGTCAATCCAGCCATTGGCGGGCTGTGCGGGGCTGTCTACGCTTGGCGTTCACACCCTCCGACCGACCCTTCACCCCAGTAGCGACCACCGTGTACCTGACCCAAGGCCTGCACCGATCACTGCAGCGACACCCTGACAAGCCCGCCCTGCGCCATGTCGGCGACGGCGATGTCCGCACCCATACCTTTGCCAATTTGCTGCGCGACACGGGCCAGCACGCGGCGGCCCTGCAGGCCCGCGGCGTGAAGGCCGGCGACCGTGTGGCCTTGCTGGCGCCCAACCACGATCGGCTGGTGCGGGCGCTGTTTGCCTGCTGGTGGCTGGGCGCCGTGGCCTGCCCCTTGAACGTGCGCTGGAGCGCGCCCGAACTGGCCTATGCCGTGAGCGACAGCGCGGCCAGCCTGCTGGTGGTGGACGAGGCTCTGGCGGGCCTGGTGGGGGAGCTGGCGCTGCCCGTGATCGGCTTTGAGCAATTGGCCAAAGAGGCCCGAGGCCAGCAGGGCCTGCCCGATGCGCGTGCCGGTGGCGACACCCTGGCCGCCATTCTGTACACCGGGGGCACCACGGGCCGGTCCAAGGGGGTGATGCTCAGCCACGCCAATTTCTGGACCGCCTCGATGACGCGCGGGGCCGAGTTGAACAACGCCCCTGAATCGGTCTCGCTGCTGGTGGCGCCCCTGTTCCATGTGGCCGGGCTGGGCCGCCTGGTGGGCCAGACCCTGGTGGGCGGCACCTGCGTGACCCTGGCGCATTTCAAACCGGCGGCGGTGCTGGAGGCCATTGAGCGCCACGGCATCAGCGATGTTGTGGTGGTGCCGACCATGCTGCAGTCGCTGCTGGACGACCCGGGCTTTTCACCCGAGCGCGTGCGCAGCCTCAACCGCATTGCCTTTGGTGCCGCACCCATGCCGCCCGACCTGCTGGCGAGGGCCCTGCAGGCCTGGCCGCATGCCGAGTTCTTCCAGGCCTACGGCTTGACCGAAACAGCGGGTGCGGTCTGTATCAACCTGCCCGACAACCATCGCAACCCGTCGGCCCTGGCCCAGGGGCGCTTGAATTCGGTCGGCCGGGCTGGCCTGGGGGCCGAGATCCAGATCATCGATGAAAGCGGGCGCGAGCTGCCGGCGGGCCAGGTGGGGCAGATCATCGTGCGGGGCCCCATGGTCACCCGTGGCTACTGGCGCCTGCCCGAGGCCAGCGCCGAGGCCTTGCGCGGCGGCTGGCTGCACACCGGCGACGCCGGGCGCATGGATGCGCAGGGCTACCTGTACATCGTCGACCGCCTCAAGGACATGATCATCTCTGGCGGCGAGAACATCTACTGCGCCGAGGTCGAGAGCGTGCTGCGCACCCACCCGCTGGTGTCGCAGGCCGCTGTGATCGGGCGGCCCGACCCGCACTGGGGCGAGGTGGTGCATGCCGTGCTGGTGTTGGCCGACGGGGCCACGGCCGAGCAGCTGCCGCTGCCCGCGCTGCGCGACTGGTGTCACGAACGCCTGGCGGGCTACAAATGCCCACGCGGCCTCAGCCATGTGCCGGCGCTGCCGCTGTCGGCCGCCGGCAAGGTGCTGAAGACGGTGCTGCGCCAGCAGCTGGCTGCATGAACACCCCCGGCAGCTTCGCCGGCCCACAGGCTGTTGTGGGGGCCGACCCGCGCCAGATCTTCAGCCAGGTGCCCTTCATGGCCTGGCTGCAGATGCTGCGTGAGTTTTCTGAAGGCGGCCGGGCCCGGTTTGCCATCGACGCCCGCGAAGCGCTGGGCAACGTGATCGGCGCCGTGCACGGCGGCGTGGTGGTCACCCTGCTGGATGTGGCGATGGCCAGTGCGGCGGTGTCGCACCGGGATTTCCAGTGCACGGCGGTCACGCTGAACCTGAACACCAGTTTCGTCGAGCCTGGCCGGGGCCGCCTGGTGTGCGATGGCGAATTGCTGGCCTGCGACGAGCAGGTGGCCACCTGCCGCGCCGTGGTGAGCGATGCCGAAGGCCGGGTGGTGGCGCGGGGGCAGGGCACCTTCCGCTATCTGCCTTTGCCCTTGCCGGCTGCGGTCGGCGACACAACGCAGCGGCGCTGAAGCGCCCTGATTTCGACAACAAGACCAGGAGACACCCATGACCCCCGAGCGAACGTCCACGAATCGGCGCCCATCCAGCGGACGCCCGCCCAATCGTCGTCAATGGCTGGCCGGCCTGTCGGCGCTCGGCTTGGCCGGCCTGGGCACACCGGCCCAGGCCGCGGATCGCTTTCCGGGCAAGCCCATCCAACTGGTGCTGCCGTTTCCGCCCGGGGGCTCGTTCGATCCGGTGTTCCGCTCATTGGCCGAGGCGGCCTCGCGCGAGCTGGGGCAGCCGGTGCTGCTGATGCACCAGCCCGGCGCGGGCGGGGTGGCGGGCACGGCCAACCTGGCCCGCGTCGCCGAGGGCGATGGTTACACGCTGGCGGTGATGCACAACTCGGTCATCCGGGCCCCGCTGGTGCAGCGGGTGAACTGGGACCCGATCAAGGATTTCACCTACCTGGGCGGCTTCTTCGGGTTGGTCACCGGGGTGTGCGTGGCGCGCGATGCGCCCTGGAAGGGCTTCAACGAGTTGATGGCCGACGCCAAGGCCCGCCCCGGCGCCATCAGCTGGGGCAATGTGGGCGCCATCAGCATCAACCGCATCACGGCCGAGCGCATGGCGCGGGGCGCGGGCACCTCGTTCAACATGGTGTCGTTCAAGGGCGGTGCCGAGGCCTTTCAGGCCCTGATCGGGCGCCACCTCGATGTGTATGCCGACCCGGGTTTCGGCCCCCAGGTGCAGGGCGGCCGTGCGCGCCTGCTGGCGGTGTTTCTGGACCAGCGCCACAAAAGCTACCCCGATGTGCCCACCCTCAAAGAGCTGGGCTACCCGGTGGCCATCGACTCGCCGGTGGGCCTGGTGGCCCCCAAGCGCCTGCCGCCCGAGGTGCTGCAGCGCCTGCACGAGGCCTTCCGCAAGGCCGCCGGCGACCCGGCCTACCTGAAGCAGTTGGACGCCTTCGACATGCTGCCCCAGCTCAGCAGCCCTCTGGAGTACGCCGATTACGCCCGCGCCCAGTTTGAGCGCGATCAGAAGATGTTGGCCGAAATCGGCTTCAAACTGGATTGATGACCCCATGAGCAAGCCCCCCTTCGATTTTCAGGGCCGCCACGTGTTCGTGGCCGGCGGCTCGTCCGGCATCAACTTTGGCATTGCACAGGCCTTTGCCGAGTCCGGCGCCCGCATCAGCCTGATCAGCCGCTCGGCCGACAAGGTGGGCAGCGCGGTGGCTGCCTTGCAGGCAGCTGGCGCCGAGGCCTTTGGCCAGGCCGCCGACGTGCGCCAGCCCGAGGCCGTGGCCGCAGCCCTGGCCGCGGCTGCCGGGCGCTTTGGCCCCATCGATGTGCTGGTGTCGGGCGCGGCCGGCAATTTTCTGGCGCGGGTGCTGGACATGTCGCCCAATGCCTTCAAGACCGTGGTCGACATCGACCTGATGGGCAGCTTTCATGTGGCCCGCCTGGCCCACGAGCACTTGCGCCAACCCGGGGCCTGTGTGATCCAGATCTCGGCCAGCCAGGCCTTCACGCCCACGCCCTACCAGGCCCACGTCTGCGCCGCCAAGGCCGGGGTCGACATGCTGACCCAGGTGCTGGCCATGGAGTGGGGGCCGCAGGGCATCCGCGTCAACTCCATCGTGCCCGGGCCGATTGCCGACACCGAGGGCCTCAAGCGCCTGGCGCCCACCGCAGACACCCTGGCCCAGATGGCGCAACGCGTGCCCCTGCGCCGCCTGGGCCAGGTGAGCGACATTGCCCACATGGCCCAATGGCTGGCCAGCGACTGGGGCAGCTTCATCACCGGCGCCATCATCCCGGTGGATGGGGGCTTGTCGTTGAGCGGGCCGCGCGATTTCTCGGCTGCGGCCGAAGCCACGGCGCGGGGGGCCCGTTGATGGATGGCGAAGCCGACACCGAGCTGCAGCAATGCCGCCTGCTGCACCAGGCCTTGCGCCAGGCCGCCCGCACCAGGCTGGACGATGCGGCCCGCCCCTTGGCCGCCACCGACCTGAGCCTGGTCTTCAGCACCCCCCCTGAGGGGCCGCTGCAGGCCCGGGGCCAGGTCACGGGCGGTGGGCGCTCGGTGTGCTTTTGCGAGGCCGAGTTGCTGGACAGTGGCCAGCGCACCGTGGCGCGGGCCATGGGCACCTTCCGGTATCAAGGAGTTGGGGTGGTGCATCGCTGAAGGTGGCGGAGGGGCGGCTTGCTTTGGCCACAATAGAGGCCCCGCGGCCAACCCCTCACAACCATGATTCTTCTGACCGGTGGCACCGGCTTCATCAGCAGCCACACTGCAGTGGCCCTGGCCGAGGCCGGCCTGCCCTGTTTGCTGCTCGACAACCTGGCCAACAGCCCTGAATCCACCCTGCAAGGCCTGGCCCGCATCACAGGCCATGCCCCTTTGTTTGTGCAGGGCGATGTGCGTGACGCCCCATTGCTCGGCACCTTGTTCGCCCGCTACCCCATCCAGGCGGTGCTGCATGGGGCCAGCCTCAAGGCTGTGGGTGAGGGCCTGGCGCAACCGGCGCTCTACCACGACAACAACGTGGCCGGCACCGTCACGCTGATCCGCGCCATGGAGCGCGCCGGGGTGCGGCGGCTGGTGCTTTCTTCGTCTTCAACCGTGTACGGCAACCCCACGCTTCAGTGCCTGCCCGAGACAGCGCCCCTGGCCCCGCTGAACCCCGAGGCCCGCACCAAGGTGATGGTGGAGCAGATCCTGCACGATGTGGCAGCCAGCCACCCCGATTGGCGCGTGTTCAGCCTGCGCTGCTTCAACCCCGTCGGCGCCCACCCCAGCGGCGCCCTGGGTGAGGCCCCCCGCGGCCAGACGTTGAACCTGCTCACGGTGATGGCCCAGGCCGCCGCCGGCCAGCGCCCGCCCTTGAGCATCTTCGGCAATGATTACCCCACGCCCGACGGCACTGGCGTGCGCGACTACATCCACGTGATGGACCTGGCCCGAGGCCACCTGGCCGCCCTGCAACAGGTGCTGCAAGATGGCCCGTCGCCGCAGCCCCGCCACCGCGTGCTCAACCTGGGACGCGGCCAGGGCCTCTCGGTGCTGCAATTGCTGCAGGCCTTCGAGCAGCACACCGGCCACCCCGTGCCCCACCAGTGGGCACCCCGGCGTGAGGGCGATGCGGCCTGCTGGGTGGCCGATGTGACGGCGGCACGCCAGCACCTGGGTTGGCAGGCGGCGCTCGGGCCGGCCGAGATGTGCCGGGATGCCTGGCGGTGGCAGGGCAGGGCCTGAGCACCTGCCACCGGGCCGTGCTCAGCCGGTGAACTCCAGGATGCTCAGCCCCGCGTTGTAGTCGGTGGCGTACACCAGCCCCTGGGCATCCACAAACAGGTCGGCCGACTGGATGACCGCCGGTCGCCCGGGGCGTTTGTCGGCCATGCGCACCGGGTTGGGCGGCACGTAGAAAGCCACCTCCTGCGGTTGGTAGGCATTGCTGATGTCAAACACCCGGATGCCCGCATTTTGGTAGGTGGCGAACACCAGGGTGTCGCTCACAAAGCTACCAGGTCGGTTCTCGTGCAGGTTGTGCGGGCCGAAATGCCCACCCTTGCGCACATAGTCATCGTCGGTGGGCGTGGGCAGGGTGGAGATGCTCACCGGGTTTGACGGGTCACGGATGTCAAACACCCAGGTCAGCTTGAGGCCGTCTTCCTGGTGGTCCAGCACGGCTTCGTCGGCCACCACCAGCAGGTTTCGGCTGGGCAGGGGCAGGGCGCTGTGGGTGCCGCCGCTAAAGGGCGGTGACCAGTTGCGGTGGCTGATCAGGCGCGGGGCGTCGCGGTGGCTGACGTCCAGCAGCGTGAGCCCGCCATCGCGCCAGCAGGCATAGGCCGTATCACCGTGCACCACGGCGTGGTGCAGGGCATAGCGCTTGTCAGTGGGCCAGGTCGGGGTTTGCCCGGCGGCGGCATGCATGCCGGGCAGGGCATAGCGGCCGGCCTCGACCGGGTGGGTCGGGTCCTGCAGGTCCACGATGAGCAGGATGTAGTCGGTGTAGCCGTCCAGCAGCGCCGACAGGTAGGCCCAGCGTCCGCCGGTGTACCAGATGCGGTGCACGCCCACCCCTGCGACCGGAAAGAAGCCGATCTGGCGGGGTTGCTCCGGGTTCTTCAGATCGTAGATCGCCATGCCGGCCGACCAGTGCCGCTGCACCTGCGCCTTGCTGCTGCCCACGGTGTCGCCCACCGAGCGGGTGTAGTACGTGCGCTCATCGGCAAAAGCGGCATCGGCAAACAGGTCGCGTGCATGCACGACCAGCAGCAAATCGTCGTGCGTTTGCAGGTGGATGGTCCAGGTGTGGGGCGGTGCGGCCACATAGTTCACGGTGCGGGGGCGGGTGGGCTGGCGCACATCGACGATGGTGAAGCCCTGCGACCACGGGTGGGCGATGTAGGCATAGCCCCGGTGCACCATCACCTGCAGGCCGTCAGGGCGGCCCCCTTGGTCGCTGTGGCCCAGGGGCTTGAGGCCCCGAGACGGATGCGCGCTCATTTGGCCTGCGGAATCCAGGACGCGGTGGCGGCCTTGCTGGCGTTGAAGGCCGGGAACTTGGCGGTCAGCTCTTCGATGGTCTTGATGTCGTTTTTCAGCAGGTCTTCGCGGGTGACCAGCGACGGCGCGATCTCCACGGCATGCCCGGGGTCCTTGCCGGCGATCAGCAGCGACACGGCGCGCACGGCCACCTCACCCACCACGGCAGGGTTGGTGGCGGCGGTGGCGACCCAGGGGCTGCCGGGTTCGCGGATGGCCTGGATGTCAGAGGTGGAGATGTCCACGCCAAAGATCTTGACCTTGTCGTTCAGCTTGAGTTCGTCCACCGCCAGCTTCACACCCCGCGCGAATTCGTCCCACGGGGTGAAGATGGTGTTGATGTCGGGGTTGGCGCGCAGCACGGCCTTGGTCTGATCGGCCACCGAGGCCGGCACGCTGTCGTTCACCACGCCCCACACGGCTTTTTCGGGGAAGCTGTACTTGGTCTGGAATTCCTTCCACACCGCATAGCGGCGGTCCAGCGGGGCGAAGCCCGCCACATACACGGCACCGCCGACGATCTTCTTGCCCTGGCGCTTGACGGCTTCGTCCAACACCAGTTGGGCCATCAGGCGGTCGCTTTGCTCAACCTGCGGGATCTTGGGGTTGTCCAGGTTCACGTCATAGGCCACCACCTTGATGCCTGCGTCCAGGGCTTTCTGGGCCAGGTCTTTAAGAGCCTCTGGCTTGCCGTTGTTGATGATCAGGCCATCCACCTTGCGTGTGATGGCTTGTTCGATCAGCTCGCGCTGGGTGCTGGCGTCATTGCGGGCCTGGGACAGCCGCAGGTCGACCTTGAGGGCTTGGCCCTGCTTCTTGGCCCCCGACTCGAAGGCCTGCAGCCAGTCGCCTGCGCCGAGAAAGCTCACCACGGCGATCTTGACGCCGCCCTTGTCAAAGGGGGCCGGGGCTCCGGCGATCTGCGCGCTGGCGGCAAAGGCCGTGCTGACAGCCAGCACGCCCACAAGTTGTTTGAAGACGGGTTTGAACATGGAATCCTCCGACAGGGGGCAATGAAGTGAAAAGAAACAGCAAACGAAAGGGGGATGAATCCGTGGGGAGCCCGCTCAGTCGCGTCGGCTCAGCCCATAGGTCATGGCCAGGGCGCCCACGAGCACCGCGCCTTTGACAAAGTCCTGGGTGTAGTAGGGCGCGTTGAGCATGGTCAGGCCGTTGAGCAGCACCCCTACAAAGATGGCCCCCACCACGGTGCCAAGCACGTTGGGGCGGCGGGCGTCGAGCACGGCGTAGCCGATCAGCGAGGCCGCCACCGCGTCCATCAGCAACGACGAGCCTGAGGACACATCACCTCGACCCACGCGCGCTGCCACCAAGGCCCCCCCCAGGGCGGCCAGGCCGGCACTGATCACATAGGCCAGCACTTTGAGGCGGGCCGTGGGGGCGCCGGCCAGCCGTGCGGCAAGCTCGTTGCCACCGGTGGCAAATAGCAGACGCCCGATGCGGGTGTGCTCGGTCAGCAGGTACAACACCAGGGCGACCACCGCCAGGATCACCACTGGCAAGGGCACCACACCGAACAGCGCAGAACGCCCCAGGGCCAGAAATTCGGGGCTGAAAGCCCCGTTGGCCGTGCCCCCATCGGGCAGGATCAGCCCGGTGGAGATCGAGCGGCCCGCGGTAGGGATCAACTGCAGCCCACCCAGCAGGAACATCGTGGCCAGGGTGGCCAGCAGGTCGGGCACCTTGAGCCTGACGATGAGCAGGGCATTGACCAGGCCCACAACCATGCCCAGCGACAACACCGCCAGCAGACTGACCAGAGCCCCCTGTTGCCAGACGACCATGCTGTAGCTGGCCGTCATCACGCTGGAGGCGGCAATGGCCCCGATGGACAGATCAAACCCGGCCACGGCCATGGTGACCGTCACACCCACCCCAAGGATGGCCACCACCGACACTGCCTGCAGCACGCTCATGGCATTGCCCCAGGACCAGAAGGCCGACTCGGCAAATCCGAAGCCCAGCAGCATGGCAAGCAACAGGGCAAAGATGGCATAGCGCCGCACTGGGGCGAGCAGGGCTTGCCAGGCGAAGGGCGGGCGCACACCGGTCGGAGTATTCATCGGGGTGCTGTTGGCGGACGAGGGGGGAAGAGCGTTCATGAACAGGAAAGGGGGTCAATAGGTGCTGTGGCTTCAAGCTGCCAGTGCCAGGGCTTCGCCATCGGATCGGGCTTCGCGCAGGCCGAGGTGGTCCATGACATAGATGCGGTCGGCCACTTCGAGCGCTTCTTCGGGATCGCTGGTGGCAATCAGGGTGGCGCTTTGGGTGTCGGCGCGCAGGGCGGCAATGATGTCGGCGCGGGCACCCACATCCACGCCCTGGAAGGGTTCGTCCAGCAACAGCAGGTGGGCCGGCTCGGACTGCCAGCGCGCCAGCACCACTTTTTGCTGGTTGCCGCCCGACAAGGTTTCGATGGGGGCGTCGGCGCTGCGCGCCTTGATGCCCAGACGTGAGATCGCAGCGTTGGCCACCCGGCGCTCCACGGCAGGGCGCAGCCAGCCCGCTGGAAACCAGCGCCGCAGATGCGGCAAGGCGATGGTGCCCGCCACCGTGGCGCCGGGCCAGCCGGCAGGCATCAGCGAACTGCGGTGTCGGTCTTCACCGGCCATGTTCACGCCGGCCTCAATCGCAGCGCGCGGGCTGGTCGGGAGATAGGGCTGACCGTTCAGCTCGGCCTGGCCCTGTGCAAACGGGCCCAGGCCGAACAAGGCCCGAAGCAGGCGGCTTTTGCCCGCGCCCAGGTGGCCGGTGATGGCCACCACCTCGCCGCGGCGCACCTGCAGCGAGAGCGGAGCGCTGTCGCTGCGCAATTGCACACCCTGCAACTGAAGCACCACGTCGCTGGTCAGTTGCCGTGCCCGCACCCGCGCGTTGTGCAGCGAGCGGCCAATCATGGCTTCCACCGCGGCATCAAACGCCACGGGCCGGTGCAGATCGGCCACGATGACGCCGCCGCGCAGCACCACGACCCGGTCGGCAATCGCCTGGAGGTCGGCGATTCGGTGCGAGATGTACACCACCGCCATGCCGCGTGCCTGCAGATCGCGCACCACGGCAAACAGGCGCTGTGCTTCGGCCTGCGAAAGGCAGGCGGTGGGTTCGTCCAGGATCAGTACCTTGGCATCCACAGCCACGGCGCGAGCAATGGCCACCAGCTGGCGGTCGGCGGCACTGATGTCGCCGAAGTCTGCATCCAGGTCGAGTGTGAAGCCGGCCTTGCTGGCCATGAGCTCGGCCTTTCGGCGCACCGATGCCCGCGAAAGAAACCAAGGCCCCCGACCCGCCGCCCACTGGTTCAGCAGCAGCACATCGGCCACCCGTTGCCCGGCAGCCCCGACGCGGTCGGTGGACTGGTGCACGGTCACCACACCGTGTTGTGCCGCCGCTTTGGGCGAGGCCGGTGCATAAGGCTGGCCGTCCAACTCGACCCAGCCCCGATCGGCCTGCAATGCCCCCGACAGGATGTTGACCAGGGTGGATTTGCCTGCGCCGTTGGCACCCATCAGGGCCAGCACCTCCCCCCGCTGCACCTGCAGGCTGACACCCGCGAGCGCACGCGTGGCACCGAACGATTTTTCCAGTCCGTGGATGCGAATCAAAGGGCTTGCAGAGAGTGTCAAGAGGCCTACCAGCGACGAAAGAGTCGTGGATGCTATCGACCGCCCTGCAGCGCGCCAATGAAGAAAAGCAAGCTTGAATATTTGCTTTTTGGAGGTGGCGGGGCAGGGGGCACATTGAAACCCGGCAAGCCAGACGCCCACCTTTGTTTGCTCCGACCCATGGCGACACACCGAAGGTTGACCGTTTCGCGGAGTCAGGGCAAGGCAGGGCTCGTTGGCGCTTGCAGCGCTGGCCCCGAAGTCCGCTCCCCACAACGGAGGTTTTCCACTGCTTTCGACGGCCTGCCATACCTCGGTGCAGTATTCGGAATCCAAAGGGTTCACTGGATGTGGCTTTCGAGAGGCCTTCCCCATGCGTCCAACGGCACCGTCAAACCGCTCCACCTTCAGACCCGACTCACCCAGGTGGTTTGGCCCATTGGCTTGTCCAGCGGCACGGTGGGCGACCTTTCTCGGTCGGATCGTCAGACGCCCATGGTGTGTTGGGCCTACCCGCAACAGCCCGTTGCTCAACCCTGTGGCCATGGATGCCGGGTTTGTCACCCCATGAACATGGGATGGTCAAGTCCTTGTCCGATGGTAGAACGGGCAGGTTGAAGTTTTCCAAAGACTGCGTATGCGCTCCCTCATTCGTTCTCGGCTTGGTTGGTTGAGCGTGCTTTGCGTCTTATGCTCCGCCCCAGTCTGGGCGCAGACCGCCGAGCGGGTGGCACTGGTGGTGGGTAACTCAGCCTACCAATACGCGCCCCTGGACAACCCCAAGAACGATGCGGTGGGTATGGCTGCGCTGCTGACCAAGGCTGGGTTCAAGGTTGATCGGCAGCTTGACACGGACATGGGCGCGTTGCAGGAGGCGGTGGCCCGTTTCGGGCAGGCCATCAGAGACCCTCATGTCAAGTTTGGCCTTTTCTACTATGCGGGGCACGGACTGCAGCAGGATTGGCATAACTACCTGGTACCGGTCAACGCCCAGATCCGCTCTGCGGCCGACGTTCCCAAGCAAACCGTCGATGTGAGCGAACTGTTGCGCTACATGAAAGAGGAGCAAGGTCGCAGCTTTCTGATCATTTTGGATGCCTGTCGCGACGATCCTTTTGCGGGCACTTACAAGCCTTCTGCCAGGGGCTTGAGTCAGTTCGATGCGCCGGTGGGCAGTCTTTTGGCGTATGCCACTGCACCGGGCAACGTGGCGCAGGATGGGGCTGGCAGCAATGGCCTGTACACCAGCAATCTGCTCCGTGAGTTTTCAGTTGAAGGGGTGCGTGTGGAAGATGCATTCAAGCGCGTGCGCCTGAACGTGCGCATGGCCTCGCGAGGGCAGCAGGTGCCTTGGGAGAGCACCTCGCTGGAAGAAGATCTGTACCTGTTCCCTCACCCGGCACGCTTGTTGACGGAGGCTGAGAAAGATCAGTTGCTGGAAAAGGAAATGAAGGCTTGGCAAGGTGTCAAAAACAGCGATGACCCCGAGGTGCTGGCTGGCTTCATCCGCGAATTTCCCAGTGGCAGTGCCAGCGAACTGGCTGGTTCGCGCATGAATCGGCTGCTGGCGGCGATGGTGAAGCGAGAGCAGCAAAAGTTCGTGACGGCGGCTCAATCTGCAGCCCAGGCGGCGCAGGAATTGGCCGAGAGTGAACGACTGGCCCGCCAGCGTGCGGCGCAAGCCGAGGCCAGGCGCGTGGCTGCCGAAGCGGCTGAACGCGAGCGGGTGCTGCAGGCCCAGGCCCAGGCGGCACGCGAGGAAAAACGCCGTGCCGAGCTTGCCAAGGAGGCCGCAGAGCGGGCTGAACTTGCACGGGTGGCAGAAGAAAAAGCCCGCTTGGCCGAGATGGAAGCCGCGCGGTTGGCCCGTGTGGCCCAGGAGGAGGCCGCGCGGGCCGCACGGGTGGCCGAGGAGGAAGCCGTGCGCAAGGCTCGCATGGCAGAAGCCGAGGCGGCCTTGCGGCAATCGCGTCTGGCCGAAGAAGAGTCTGCGCGGCGGGCTCGTCTGGCCGAAGAGGACGCTGCCCAACGGGCCCGACTTGCCGAAGCGAAAGCCGAACTGCTGGCGAAGGAGGCGATGCAAACCCAGCAGCAAGCCGAACGTGAGGCCAAGCGCGTCGAAGCATTGGCGGTTGCGGCGGCGCAAGAGGAGCAGGCGCGTCAGCAAAGAGCGCAGGTGCTGGCGGTGCAGCAAGAACTGGCGCGGCTGGCGACACTGCGGACGCAGCGCGAGGCGGAGGAGCGCGCCATGCAGGAGCAGGCGCAGCAAGCGGTGCAGCAATTTGCGCTGCAGGCTGAACAGAGTCTGCGCGAAGCCCAGGCCACTGAGGCCCAGAAATTGGCCTTGCAGGCGAAAGAGACTCAGGCTGAATTGGCGCCGACGCCCTATTTCAAGGGGTACGCCGAACACCAGCGCAGTTATCAGGTCGGGGATGTGTATACCCTGCGGGTCATTGACCGGGTCAACAGGACGACCAATCCATTGGTCATGAAGGTGACCCGCGTTGACCTGGACAACGAGCGCGTCGAGTACAACGACGGGGAATACGTTTCAGACCTGATGGGCAACACCACCACCAATTTGCGCGGCAGGTTCAGCACCCCACGCCAGTTCTATCCGGCGGAATTGATGGTTGGCAAAAAATGGACGACCCGCTTCGTCCAATCCCGGCCGAACAATGTCAAATACACCTTTGAATACAAGCTCAAGGTCGTCGGCAAAGAGACCATCACGGTCCCGGCGGGGACATTCGAGACCTTCAAGATTGAAGCTCGCGGCTTCAACAACAATCTGGGCGCCTATCTTGAGCGCGACATCTGGGTGACACCGGGTGTGAACGCCGACATCGCTCATGAAATCCGGGTGCGGCTTCGCGGTGGCTGGGTCGAACAAAATGACCGCCAGGAACTGGTTTCGCAGGTTCGGGGCGGGTAGCGATGGCACCTGACTTGGCGTGGCAGTGCTGCCATGCGCAACGCATGTGCAGCATGCAGGCTTGCGGGTGGGCGCCGCACCTCGGTGCTCAGGCGATGCGGCTGGTGGCGCTCAAGAAAATCTGCAGGCTCAGCAAGAGGGCTGCCACCCCACTGTTGGCGATCATGCTCGCCAGAGTCGCGCGCAGACCCAGGCGGTGCGCATCGAGCCCTTTGTTCACCAGCTGGGTGCCCGGCCAGGCGTAGAGCACGGTGCCAAGCATGCTGGCCATGCCCAGCAAGGCGGCATGGCACCAGGTCTGCAGCCATTGCAAGGGGGTGGGCGTCGAGAAGGCGATGCTGGCCAGATCTCCCAGATCACCCGCATGCAGCACCAGGTTGGCTGTCAGGCCGATCACCAGCATGAACAGCAGCAACAATGCGCTGGCGGCCATGCAAACCAAGGTATGGGCCAGAAGCAAGGGGACGCAGTACAAAGCGGCCCGTGTGGACAGGGGGCTTACGCCTTCGTCCCGCATGCCGCTCGCTGCGAACTCGCTCAGGCGCAGGGCCAGGTGTGGTGCGCTGAGCCAGGCCATCAAGGTGGCGCAACCCCAGGGTGCAGCAAACACCAGGATCAAGGGCCAGACCTGCTGCAAAACCAATGCGGCCTGGCCACCCAAGCCCAGTGGCAAGAGAACGAACAGCCCGACGCCCCCCAGCGCGGCTGTCAGCAAGACGAAGGGCATCAATTCAGTGATTTCCCGATTGCGCTCGGCTCGCAGTGCGCTTCGACCCGCCGGCAAGCGCCAACTGCGTCGGTAGCACCACAAAGCCCAGAGTGCATGAAGGCGCTGCCCGAGGGGCCGGCCGGCGGGGCTTGCAGGACTTGGGCGCGCGTTCTCAGATGCTTTGTTCATGGCGTGGCGGCCGCAGGACGGGCCGGGGCTCCAGGCGCTGATGCCGGGACACCGAGCGGCGCCCGCAGGGCGGTCTGAGCTTCTTGGGCCTGTCTCAACAACGTGGCGTGATGTCTGGCGTTCGCGGTGTCACCATTCGCCTGGTACAGGCGGGCCAGCAAGTCCAGGTCCGCATTCACTCTGGACGCTGCGCCCAGGCCTTGGTCCAGGGTCAAGGCCTTTTGCGTATTCTCGATGGCGTTGGACAGGGCCCCGAACCCGGGTCCCATGACCAGGTCGGCCTTGGCACTCACGCGCAAGGCATTCGCCAGATCGGCGCTCGATTGGGCGCTTTGCATGGCGGATGCTGCAGTGCGCTTCGCGGCAGGGGCGTCGTTTTGGAGCAGGTCCAGGTGGGCGCGCAAGGTGTACAAGGCCGATTGCTCGGGGCAGTTTTGACAGAGGGCCTGGGCTTGCGCCAGCTGCTCGGCAGCCGCGTGGGTGTCGCTTGGTATCAACAAGGCCGCCAGGCGGCCATGGGCGAGCGTTTGCACCGAGGCCGGCAAGGATTCGAGTGTCAGCACACGCCGAATGGCGGTGATGGCCGCTGCCGGCTGCCCGAGCTCTGCCTGGACGCGGGCCCAGTTCAACCAGGCCAGGGCTTGTGGTCCTGTCTGGGCGAGGGCGGTGTAGCTCAGTGCCAACGCTTGAAACTGGGCGGCTGCCTGGCTCAGGTCTCCCTGTGCATAGGCCTGAGCGGCGGAGCGTTCCATGGCCTGGGCACGCTTGGACGTGGCTGCCGATCCGGCGCTGACCTCATGGGCCGGGCCGGCCGTTCGAGGGCTGCTGCAGGCCCCCAAAGCCATGCTCAGCAAGCTGATGGAGAGCGCCCGTGCGAGCGGCCGCCAACGCCGGCCGGTACCCTTTGCAAATCCTTGCAGTGCACGGGGCGAGGCGCATGCCACATTCGATGGAGTGCTTGAGTTCATGGTGTCGTCGGGGTGGGCGTGGACGATGCACCGGCTTCAAAGCCATCAAGTGCCAACGGCGGTGCGGGGGGAGCATTGAGCAGCGAACTCAGAGGCCAGGTGCGGCGTGCCCCATCCGTCATTTCTGCCACGTCATCCAAGGACGCTCGTCCGGCGCGCAGCGCGCCCGGCACCTGATGGCGGGCCTCGGCGCTGACCTGCTTGACGTCGGCCGTGACGGCTTGAACATCTTCCATGCTTTTTTGAAGCTGGCCCATCAATTGAGGCAGCTCTTGTTGCACGGTCTGCAGGGCTGCATTGGCCGATTGCATGACCTTCGTCGTGGCCTGCAAGGTTTGCTGCGCCTCTGTCGTCAAAGTGGCCCGGTTTTGATCTGCGTGCCCGATCAAGACGGTGCTCGCCTTGCTGATCGAATTCAATTGAACCGAGATCGCTTGGAAATTGCTGAGCATCGCCGTCAGCGATTCGCGCACCTGAGCACTGACGGCGGTGGCCTCGGTCGTGATTTTGTGGGCATCGTCCAAAATCGGGTCGACCTTGCCGATCGCCTGGGTCAATTTTTCTACGGCCGTGCGCACACTGACCATCATGTCGTCAAGGTCGTTGCCCAACTCCAGGGGCAGCGTGCCCCCGTCGACCAAGGCCGGCATGGTCAGGGGGCCGGCCAAGATATCGATGAAGCGCCCGCCGATCGGTCCCTCGCGGGCCAGCCGGGCTCGCGTGCCTTGGGTCAACAAGTTCAGGCGCTGGGCATCAATTTGCAAATGGGCGGTGACATTCAACTCCGGCGACAACTCGATGGCGTTGACCTCACCAATTTTGAAGCCTTTGAGCTTGACCGGCATGCCCACCTGAACTCCGTTGGCGCCAGGTAGTTGCACCAGAAGCACGATCTTGGGCGTGAACCAACCCTGGCGCCAGGCGCCAACGCCAGTCAGGACAATCGCTGCCACCAGGGCGAGCGCAATCCACAAGCGGCCGGCATGGGCCTGGTCCAAAGGCTGCGGGGCTTGGGTATCGTCAACGGCAGGCATGGCGCTCGAGCTCCTGGGCCTTCATGCGGGTGGGGGAGGGCGGGTTCAATCTTTTTCCTCGACGCTCAGCAAGGCCGCTCCGTAGGCGTCCGAGCAAGCCGGCCGTGTGGTGGTGCACGAACCGGTGGTGCCCAACGATCCGGTCAGCAACTGGTATCCCAGGGCCGCACGCCCCTGCGCGTCGTTGAGTGACTTCACGAAGGGGCCGGCCTTGGTGGCATGGGGGCTGTCGCCCAACGGCGCCAGGTCGCGCGGTTGGTCCGTGACCATCACCAGCAAGCTATCGGTCCCGGCGGGGCCGGACGCCCTGAGCCGCCAATGAGGCCGTGGCAATCGCACGCTGGCCCCTGCCGAAACCTTGTTGTCGCGGTCCAGGTCGTTTGGAAACAGCAAGTACAACGAACGGTTGTCAGAACCGGCCATGACCACATAGAGGTAACCATCGCGGCTCGATTTCAATTTCAAATCAACGAAGTCCTGGCCGATTTTCAGAGGTGCTTTGTTCAGTTGGGCGCTGACCTGTCGTTTGGCATCGCGTTGGTCAAAGATTTGGCGCAATGCCTGCTCGCCAGTGAACTGTTGCACCGTGGCAGGCGGGCTCGTCGCCTCGGCCTGGGGCGCAGTGGCCGCAATGGCCTCGGACACCGGTTGATGGAACCAGGTCGGTACAAAAGACGCATTGCCGTTCAAGGTGATGTTGTGCGGCTTGAACAACGCATCGTTTTGCATGCGCCGGTTCAATTTGCTCTGGGCGCATTGCCGGATCTCATCCACTGAGACGGCTCCACTGCCATCCAGGTCGTGGGCGTCGCGCAACATGCAGTCGCGCATGTATTGGGTGGCCAGCCCCCCTTTTTCCTCGTCGTCAAAACTGACTTCGTTGTCGCGTGAGGCGCTGACATAGATGATGTCCTGGGCCAACGCGCCTTGCTCCGTCTGCTCCACCGCGAGGTTGCGTCCTTTGATATTCACCGGTCGGGAACACTCGTCGGAGGTCGCGACAAACTTGGGTCTCAGCACACCCTCATCATTGCTGTTCTGAAACCCTCGGGTGCGCACAGTCTGGGCGGTCTGCACAATGCCACCTGAATGACAGGCGTCGTACATCACAAACAGCTTGTCTGATTTCTTGACGATAGGCTTCAACAGGTCTGCCATTTCCCGGTTGGTCACGGTGCCCTGTGGTCCACCGTCGTAGGCAAGCAATGCCTCCACGCAATTGCCGGCTTGTGGATCCTTGTAGCGGGTACCGTGGCCCGAGTAATGCAAAAACACCCGGTCACCCTCCTCGATGCGGGTGCTCAACTCCTGCAGGGCCTTGCGTATGCCGTCGCCTGTGGCGGCTTCGTCTTGCAGGTAGGTGATGTTGCCGGGCGGCACCTGCATGGCCTGCGCCATCTGGGTGGCCGATTCCCGGTCAACGTGCGTGCCCGGCAGTTCGGGGATGCGCGGGTCAGCATAGCGGCTGATACCGATGATCAGCGCATGACGGTTGTCCCGTGCTGGCAGGTTGCGAACGCCCAGTGTCATCGCGCTGTGGGCTCGCTCCGTGCGGCCGTTGAGCAGGGTGGCCGCCTGTGCATTGCCCACTTGCAGGTTCAGAGCACCAGCACGTACCCAGCCGACCCGTGTTTTCTCCGAGGGGCGCCCAGGGCTGGCGGCACCCGTGTTTTCTTGCCACGCGACCTGTGCCCAGCCACCTTCCAGGCTCCGGACCTGCACCGTGGCGCCCGTTGGCAGTGCCGCCAGCACGTCAGCGGTCGGGAGTTTGTCGGCGCGCAATTCACTGGCACGCAACAACTGCGTGACCTGAGCCGGTGGCGGGCTGGGTGCCGCCGGCACGGCTTGCTGGGCGAGGCTGGGCAAGCCCATCAACAAAATGGCCGTGAACGCAAGGGCGCTACCGGAGAGGTGTCCTGGGGTCTTCATGGGGCGCTTGAAAGTGAGTGGGTTGGATTGAACGGGGCGGCCTGGCTGAGCATCAATGACCACGCTGCCAGCATGTTGGCCAACAGCTGATTGGCCGGGCAGGTCACCATCGGGCTGTGGCGATGGAGCCAAGGGTCAAGAACCTTCAGCAAGTGCTCGTGCACATGGCTCAGCACGCCGGCGGGACCCACAACCGCCACGACCTCTGCCAAGGCTGGGTAATGGCGTTTGGCAGGCCATTTGACTTCGCCTTCCGGCAGCACCAGGCGGCAGCTCGGGGCATGGCGCTGCAGGGCATCCATCAAGTGCTCCAGGGCCGCTGCATCCCAAGCCTCACGACCCGCCAGCAGGCACAGCTCCACGGTGCCGGTCTGCAACGCTTCCGACAGATGACACCAGTAGTCGCGCCGCCGTTCGCTCCACACGCGCAAGCTGCTCAGCATCAGCAGGCCGAATCCGGCGGCCAGGTGCAGATCAATGAACAGCGGCAGCAGGTTGAGCGACAGATAGCTCACGACCAGCAGCAGGGCCGGTACCACCACCGTGACAGGGGCCAGGCTGGCGACGCTGTGTCGGCTCACCCACAGCGTCAGGACCACGAACAGAGCGCCCGCCAACAGCACCTGCAGCCAAGGGGAGAGCGTGGACAGGCGATGTTGGTTGAGCGCGTTGTCCACCACGGTGGCCAGCGCATCGACGCCGAGATGAGCGGGCGCCAGAGCGGTGGGGTGCACGTCATGCAGGCCAGGCGCACTGGAGCCGATGATGACGACCTTCCCCGCGAATGTGGGCATCGCTGGGCCGGTTTGGCCACCCTCGGCCTGGGCAAACACGTCTGCAAACGAGACGCGGGGATAGATGTCCGCCTTGGCGCGCCAGGCAATCAGCTCTCGGCTTTGGTAGCCGCTTTCATGGGCAGATGCGGCGATGTCGCGGTAGGTCTGGGGGGCCACCTCGGCCAGCACACTGAGCGCAATCGATTGGATGGCCGAGCCGTCCTTCAACCGTTCGGCATATCGAAAATGACGCAGCACCCCATCGTCATCCACGTAGGCGTTGTTGTAGCCCAGGCGCGACGCCGCCAGTGCCGGAAGTGTGGGTGGAATCAATGCCACCGTGCGGGTCTGGCCTGTGTTGGCCGGCACGGAACCGGCTGTCCCGGTGGGCAGCCACAAGCCAGACAACGTGGCCTGGTCGATCAGGCTTCTGGTGTCATTTTCGGGCGGCAGGCGCACCACCGAGAAGTGACTGTGCAGGCTGTTGGCGGCCGCGCGGTCAAAGGCGGCATCGCCACCTGGATTGAGTTTGTCCGGGTCCGAGAACGCCACATCCCACAGGATCGCCACGGGCCCCTGGCTTTCCAGATGGTCCAGTACGATGGCCAAGGTCTCGCGTGACCACGGCCACTGCCCGAATTCCTTGCTCATGCGCACCAGCGAGGCCTCGTCGATGTCCACGATGATCACGCGCGGGTCGGGCGCATGGGCATGAAAGCGCGCCCGCACCATCGCGTCGTAAGTCGAGGCGGCCAGGCCACTGCTGAGGTGCATCAACGAGACGTCAACCACGGCCCACAGGCCCAGCAGCGCAGCCAGGCCCCAGGTCACATGACGCGAAGGCAGGCGTCCCAGGTCGCGCCACAGGCGTTGGAGCGTGCTCACCATGGGCAGGGCGCGGGCCGATGCGCACGCAGGTTCTCAAGAGCCGCCTGCAGACAGGGGCCTGGGCGGGTGGTTTCAAGACCCCTGAACATGGACGATGCGCACCCGACGGTTTTCAGCGGCCATGGGGTCTGCCGGGTTGACTGGGTGGCTGCTGCCCTTGCCAACCGCCCGCAAACGCACCGATTCCACGGTCTGGCGCACGAGAAATTCCCTCACTGCCTCGGCGCGGGCTTGGCTCAGTTGCAGGTTGTAGGTTTCGCGGCCCTTGCCGTCGGAGTGACCTTCGATGACGAAGTTGGCATGGCTCAGCTCGGGTGAAAGCAGGGCCAGTGCCAGATTTTTCAAGGCATCCTGACTCTCCGCGCGTATCTGCGCAGAGTCGAAATCAAACTGGATCTGCAACGACAAGGCCGGCTCGGGCGCGGCCTCGACTTGCCAATTTCGAAGGCTGCGGCTGCGGCCCAGTGTTGCGGTGGGTGGCGCCTTGAGCTGTTCGATCATCTGCTCGGTGCTGGGCGATCCGGTCGTACCTTCCGCGAGTGATTCTGCCCAGGTGCCCGGCACTGCTGCCAGGTACAGCGTCGCCAGCACAACCTTCAACGACCAACGAATCAGGCGTCTGGAAAAAAAGGTCTGCCACCCGCGCTTGAAATTCAAGTCTGTGATTTTTTCGCCTATTGATTTCACGGGCACTGCATTTCGAGAGTTCAGGCGTTTCGGAGGGGTCATCACAGATTTTTCGATGCAATTTTCCAATGCGGCAATGAATGAATCAGAGCTTTGAACTGTTGATCCGATCACCCCCTTCATGTTGGACGCAGAAACGTTTCAAACCATGATTGGTTTTTGATGGGTGAATATCGATTCAAAAATTGAATAGCGAAGGTGTTTGATTCTTCAGCCCGTTGTTGCCGTCTTAACGTACCTCGATCGGTATTGCCCGTCATCACATGTTCATGTCATGCGCGCAAACAAATTTCGTGAATACAGTGGCCGATGCAAAAGATCTGCATCAAAGAAGTCGCTACACATCGAAAAGGGTGCGTTATGAAAATGAGGGATGAAAAGTTGAAGGCTGCTGTTTTGGCGCGTGGGGTAAGCTTGGTTCCAAGTGGGCCGCGTCTGGGGCTACTGGCTTCGGTGCCCGTGTTGGTGGCTGCGCTCTGGGCTTGTGGCGGGGGCTCTGGTGCACCGTTTGACTCGTTGGCGCCCGCTGAGCAGTCGGATCTGGCCAAGGCGCCAGATCTCTACGGTATTGACTCGTCGGGTGTCGGGGGCGATTCCAGCGGTGACGGTGGTGCCGCCGGTAGCGCCGGTGACGGTGCCCCGCTGGGCCGCGCCACCGTGACCCTCACCGACGCCAACGGCAACTCGGTGAGCGGCACGACCGATGCCAACGGTAAATTTCTGCTGAAATACAAAACCTCCGTCTTCAAGCCCCCCCTGGTGCTACGGGTTGTTGACGCGGGCGGAAATGTGTTGGCCAGTGCGACCGACGAAAGTGCCGCCGCAGGCAAGGTGCACCGCATCAGCGTCAACCCACTCACAGACAAGATCACCTCGGACATCTTGCAAGCGGCAGTGACGGGCACGGACAAGGTTTACGATGGGTCCAAGGTGGATTCCTCCAAGCTTGCATCGGCCAAGGCCAATTTGCTGGCCTCTGTCAGTGGCGCCCTGCAAACCGCCGGCTTTGCCACCACCAGCCGGTTCGACGCGGTGAAATCGGTCTATTCGTATGACGGCACCGGCGTGGATGCGGTGATCGAATCCATCAGCCACACGCGCGACCCCGCCAGCGGCGTGACCCAGTTGCGCGCCAAATTGGCGGCCATCCAGAACAACGCTGACGGGACCGTGGTCCCCACCTTGATCACGGCCGCCACTCCGTTGGCCAGCAGTGCCGTGGCCCTGCCCAGCAACCCGGCGCTGACCTATTCCAAGCTCAATGCCTGGGTCGTCGAATTGAACCGCTGCCTGGCTTTGGCACCGGCTGCGCGAGCTGCGGACGCCAATTGCATCAACAACACCGGTGAGCGCCTGGTGTCCAACAGCTTCAAGCAAAACAGCATGGACCTCGCGGCGAGCTACAGCAACCTTTTCAGCAATG
>Ga0209913_1000727_pt1 | contig 24428 bp, 19 predicted proteins | sample PersoiDNA2013203_FD_185805 | JGI IMG/M metagenome (GOLD analysis project Ga0209913, IMG submission 185805) | Permafrost soil microbial communities from the Arctic, to analyse light accelerated degradation of dissolved organic matter (DOM) -... | ecosystem: Environmental > Terrestrial > Soil >... | reverse complement strand
CTTGGCGATCTGCGTCAGCGGAATCGATTTGCCTGAGGCCGTCGGCACATACGCATTGGCAATATCGCTGATGGCGTTGCGCTCAGCCAGCGGTTGGCGCAGCACGATGTCGATCAATTGGTCACCCTCACGGAACTGGCCGACCGTGGCACCGCTAAAGATGGCTCTGGACGCCTGAGCAATGGACTGGCTGCTGACGCCCAGGGCGCGGGCCTTGGTCTGGTCCACCTCCAGGCGCATCACCTTGACCGACTCGTTCCAGTTGTCATTGACGCCGCGCGTGTTCGGGCTTGAACGCAGGATGGCGCTGACCTCGTCGGCACGCTCGCGCAGCAGCAGCGGGTCGACCCCCACCACGCGAAACTGCACCGGATACGGCACCGGCGGGCCGTTGGGCAAGAGCTTGACCCGCCCGCGCACTTCGGGGAACTCGGTCGCCAGCAGCGCCGGTAACTTGACCCGCAGCGACTCACGCAGCTTCAGGTCTGCGGGCACGACGATGAACTGCGACACATTGGTCTGCGGGAAGACCTGATCCAGCGGCAGGTAAAACCGCGGCACCCCCGAGCCCACCCACTGCGTGACGGATGCCACGCCCGGCTCAGCCAGCAGGCGTGCCTCCACCCGCTTGGCCACGGCTTCATTGGCGGCAAACGAGCTGCCTTCGGGCGACCAGATATCGACGATGATTTCGGGCCGGCTCGAATCCGGAAAGAACTGTTGCTGCACCCGGCCCATGCCCGCAATGCCCAGCGCAAACACCAGCAGGGTCACGCCCAGGGTGAGCCAGCGGTGCTGCACACAAGCGTTCACCGCGCGCCGGAATGCGTTGTAAAACGGCGTGTCGTACGGATCATGCACAGGGCCCGCGCTCGGCTCGCCCGCCGCGGCGCGGGTCGCCAACACCACATGCGGGGGCGCCTTGAGCAGCAGCGTGCCCAGATAGGGCACAAAATAGACCGACACGATCCAGCTCAGCACCAGCGCAATCACCGTCACCGCAAAAATCGCAAAAGTGTATTCACCCACCGTCGATTGAGCCAGGCCAATCGGCAAAAAACCGGCTGCCGTGATCAGCGTGCCGGTGAGCATCGGCATGGCGGTGATTTCATAGGCAAAGGTGGCAGCGCGCACCTTGTCATAGCCCTGCTCCATCTTGGTCACCATCATCTCGACCGAAATAATGGCGTCGTCCACCAGCAACCCGAGCGCAATGATCAGCGAGCCGAGCGAAATTTTGTGCAATCCAATGCCCCAGTACTGCATCGCCAGGAACGTCATTGCCAGCACCAGCGGAATGGTGATGCCCACCACTAGGCCGGGGCGCATGTCGAGCGTCCAGCGTTTGAGCAGCGCGTGTTGACCGGGCCGCTTGTGCAGCCCCAGGCTGATGAAGCTGACCGCCAGCACGATCGTCACCGCCTCGATCAGCACCTTGACAAACTCACGCACCGACGTCGCCACCGCCTTCGGCTGATCCTGAATCTGCACCAGCCGGGCGCCCAGTGGCAGCGCCTTTTCCAGACGCTGCGTCGTGGTCTTGAGGGCTTTGCCCAAAGCGATGATGTCGCCGCCCTTGGTCATGGCAACCCCGAGCGCGATCACTTCCTGGCCCTGATGGCGCACCTTGATCACAGGCGGATCCACGTAGCCGCGCTCGATGCTGGCAATGTCACCGAGGCGCAGTTGCGCGCCCGAGCTGCCACGTATGGGCATGGCGCGCAACTCGTCAATCGCCTTGAACTGCCCGGCCACCCGCACCTGCACCACGTCCAGCGGCGTCTGCACTGCGCCCGCCGACTCGACCACATTTTGCTGGCCCAGTTGCGCCAGCACCGCGTTCATATCCAGGCCGAGCTCGGCCAAGCGCCTTTGCGAGATTTCTATGTAGAGTTTTTCGTCCTGCACACCGAACAGCTCCACCTTGGCCACATCGGGCACCCGCAGCAACTGTTGGCGTGCATCGTCGGCAAAGGTCTTGAGCTCGGCATAGCTGAAGCCATCGGCCTGCAGCGCATAAATCACGCCAAACACATCGCCAAAATCATCGTTAAAGAACGGGCCCAGCACGCCTTGGGGCAGCGTGCCACGCATGTCGCCCACCTTTTTGCGTACCGAATACCAGACGTTGGCGACCTCGCTGGCCTTGGACGAGTCCTTGATCTGAAAAATGATCTGCGACTCGCCCGGCTTGGAGTAACTGCGAATCTTGTCGGCGTAGGGCACTTCCTGCAGGGTGCGCTCAATCTTGTCGGTCACCTGCTCCGCCACCTGCTGGGCAGTGGCGCCGGGCCAGTAGCTGCGCACCACCATGGCTCGAAAAGTGAACGGCGGGTCTTCGTCCTGCCCCAGCTGGAAGTAAGCCGACACGCCCAGCAGCAGCAGCACCAGCATCAAAAACCGGGTCAGCGCCGCATGCTCCAGCGCCCACCTGGACAGATTGAAACTCTTTTTGGATTGGTGGTGTTTCATGCGCACCTCACTTGGCCACTGCGGTCGCAGCGGACGCAGCCGGCGCTGAAGTGGCGCCTGGCGATACCGAAACTGCTACCAAACTAGTAGCTTCCTGCGTAGTATTGACGGGGGCTAGAGCCTGTTTTTCCTTATAAATAGTCACTTTTTGACCGGGCGACAACACATGCACACCAGCCACCACCACCTGCATGCCCGGCTGCAGACCGCCCGCCAGCACCACCTCGTTGCCATCGACCGTGGCAATTTGTACCGGCTGCAGCCGGACCGTCATGCTGGGCTTATCGAGCACCCACACCGCTTGCGACTTGCCGTCCTGGCGCAAGGCACTGGTGGGCAGTTTGATGACCGGCGCGGCGCCGCGATCCAGGCTCGGCAGCAGCACCGTGACGGTCGAACCCAGGGCCAAGGTGTCTTGGGCCCCCAGCGCCACCTTCACGCCAAAAGTGCGCGTCACCGGGTCGGCACTGGCCGCCACCTCACGCACCACCCCGTTGAAGCTGGCCGCGCCGGACCAGCCGCGCACGACCACCGCCGCGCCGGTCTTGATCAACGCGACCTGGTCTTCCGGCACGGCAAACACCACATCACGTGGACCGTCCTGCGCTACCCGCACCACCGGCGCGCCAGCAGCCACCACCTGACCCGGCTCGGCCTCCACCGCCGTCACCACACCCGCCACATCGGCCACCAAGGTGGTGTAGGACGCCTGGTTGCCTTGACCGCTGGACTGCGCCTGGGCCTGGGCCAGTTGCGCCTGCGCAGCCTTCAGGCTGGCCTCTCGCCGCTCCAGTTCAGCCGCGCTGATGAAGTTGCGCTCGCGTAGGTCCTGGTAACGCTTGAAATCGGAAGCGGCCAGCTCGTGGCTGCTGACCGCTGCGGCCACCTGCGCCCGCGCCGCTTGCGCCGCCAACTGGTAGTCCAGCGGATCAAGCTGCGCCAGCACCTGGCCCGCCTTGACCCGCTGGCCCAGTTCCACCTGGCGCCGCACGATCTTGCCGCCCACCCGAAAGCCCAGGCGCGACTCGACGCGGGCACGCACCTCGCCCGCGAATTCGGCGCCAGAGTCCATGCGCGCCAGCCCCACGGTCACAACCTTCACGGCGCGAATCGGCTCCTCAGTCGGCGCTGGCCTGGAACAAGCAGCCAACAAAAGCACTGCCGCGATGAGCGTCGCCCGGGTTTGAATTGAGTTGATGGACATGGTGAAAACGTGGTGAAGAGTCGTAGAGGCCGCCGTGGTCGATTGGCAGGTTAATTAATGACCAACAGGTTATTAATTTATGAGAAATACAAAGACTTGTCAATAGTGAGCGGGGAACAAACCACTTGCAGGCAAAATCAACTCACCATGCAGCACCCCGCCTCGGCTAAGCGACCCGCTCCCGCTCCGATCACGCACTACGAAAACTTTCCCGTCGCATCCTTGTTGTGTCCGGCCCATTTGCGTGCGCCGATTACCGCGCTCTACCACTTTGCCCGCACCGCCGACGACCTGGCCGATGAAGGCGATGCCACGGCGACGCAGCGCCTGCAAGACCTGCAGGACTACCGCCAGCAACTGATCCATGCCTGTCAAACGGCCGGCGCTGCCGCCAACGCTGACAGCAAGGCGCGCTGGGCGCCCGTATTCGGGCCATTGCAACACGCCGTGCAGACGCACCAGCTGCCCGCGCCGCTCCTGCACGACTTGCTCGATGCGTTTGTGCAAGACGTTGAAAAAACACGCGACGGCAGCGGCTACGCCACCCAGACCGAGTTGCTGGACTATTGCCGCCGCTCCGCCAACCCGATTGGCCGCCTGCTGCTGCATCTCTACGGCGTGACAGATGAGCAGGCGCTGGCCCTGAGCGACGACATCTGCACCGCCTTGCAGCTGATCAACTTCTGGCAAGACCCGAGCCGCGACCTCCCGCGCGGGCGCAACTACTTCACGACCGACGACTGCCAGCGCTTTGGCGTCGCGCTGGCCGATCTGCAAGCCTGCCAACAAACCCAATCAGCGACTAATTTGATAGCTGCCTACGCAGCTGCAGCAAGGGCCGGAATGCTAAAAGGCGCCGAACTGGTGCACCTGATTGCGGGCCGTGCCGGCTGGGAGTTGCGCCTGGTGGTGCAAGGGGGCCTACGCATTCTGGACAAGATCGACGCCCTGCACTTTGCCACGCTGCGCCAGCGCCCACGCCTGCGCTGGTGGGACGCGCCCATCCTGCTGTGGCGCGCCCTGTGGATGTAACAATAGCCCCATGACGCCACAAGACTACGTCCAGCAAAAAGCCGCCGCTTCGGGCAGCAGCTTCTATTACGCCTTTCTGTTTTTGCCACCGACCAAACGCGCCGCCATCACTGCCTTTTATGCGTTTTGCCGCGAGATCGATGATGTGGTGGACGACATGGTGGACCCCAGCGTGGCCAGCAGCAAGCTGGCCTGGTGGCAGACCGAAGTCACCCAGTCGTTTGCCGGGCAGCCCAGCCACCCGGTGCTGCAAGCACTGATGCCGCTGGCGGCCGAGTTCCAGATTGAACAACACCACCTGCAGTCGGTGATCGAAGGCTGCCAGATGGACCTGACGCAAACCCGCTACCTCGACTACCCCGGCCTGCAGCGCTACTGCCATCTGGTGGCGGGCGTGGTGGGCGAAGTGGCAGCGCAGATTTTTGGTCAGACCGTGCCGCAAACCACCCTGTACGCGCACAAGCTGGGCCAGGCGCTGCAACTCACCAACATCATTCGCGACGTCGGCGAAGACGCTGGGCGGGGCCGCATCTACCTGCCGGTCAACGAGTTGCAGCAGTTTGACGTCAAGGCACATGAAATTCTGAAGCGCAACTACTCCGAGCGCTTTACCGCGCTGATGGAGTTTCAGGCCCGGCGTGCACAAGGCCTGTACGACGAGGCGCTGGCACTGTTACCCGCCGTAGATCGCCGCGCGCAAAAGCCAGGCCTGATGATGGCCAGCATCTACCGCGCCTTGCTGAATGAAATAGAGCGTGACAAGTTTCAGGTGCTGCACCAGCGCATCAGCCTCACGCCGTTACGCAAACTGTGGCTGGCGTGGAAGGTGCAGGCGCTGGGGCGGATGTGAGGGAACAAGAAATTTCCAATATCCCCGTTTCGTCATGGCGCGGGAAACCGGACTCTTTGGCCGTGCTTATGGGCTTGACTGGGTTGGCATTTTGATCGTTCTTGCCCCCACTCACACCCCCCCGCCCCTCTCTCGCCCCGCCGGGCGAAAGAGGGGAGCCTCATGTGGCCGCTTCTTTAAAGGTGGGAAATATGCGCTCGACTGCACGCTGGCCTCGAAGTGCTTGCAACCCATCAAGAAGCTCAGCGGTAGGTTAGAGGCCAACGTGCCATGGCGCGTTTATTTCCCACCTTCAAAAACAGGACCCAATGTGGCTGTTAGCCCCCCTTTCCGCCCCGGCGGGGGTGGAGAGGGGCTGGGGGAGAGGGGGGGGATACAACGCAAAAAAAATAGAAACGCTGTTAATAGCCAGGTTGACAGTTCAAGCCCTGTCAGCAATCACGCTCAAGAAATACTACAAAAAAACGAGCATCTAACCCATACAGGACGGGGGCTAGAGGCCAAAAACATTCAAAGCAATGCAGTTTCGCCGCCAGCAAGTTCAACCTCCCTCAGCCTGCGCAGCAGCCCATGAAAATCGCCATCATCGGCGCTGGCTGGGCCGGCCTGGCGGCGGCGGTGACGGCCACGCAGGCCGGTCACAACACGACGGTTTTTGAAGCCGCTCACGCCATCGGCGGGCGGGCTAGAGCCGTCAAAGGCACATTGCCCGACGGCACCCCCGTCACGCTGGACAACGGCCAGCACATTCTGATTGGCGCCTACACCGAGACCCTGCGCCTGATGCGCCTGGTCGGGGTGGAGACAACGACGGCACTGCTCCAGCAACCCATGACCCTGCTGTTCCCAGACGGCCTGGGCGTGCGCTTTGCCGCCTGGCCGACGCCGCTGGACGCCTTGGTGGGCATCGTGCGTGCCCGTGGCTGGAGCGTGCGCGACAAATGGTCCTTGCTGCGTGCGGCCACGGCCTGGCAACGGGCTGGTTTCCAGTGCGACGCCCACAGCAGCGTCGCCCAACTCTGCCTGGCCTTGAGCCCGCGTGTGATGACGGAGCTGATTGAGCCGCTGTGTGTGTCGGCCCTCAACACTCCGGCAGCGCGGGCCAGCGCCAGCGTGTTTTTGCGCGTCATGCAAGACGCCTTGTTTGGTGTGCAGGGCGGCTCCCGGCTGCTGCTGCCACGGCTTGATCTCTCCAAGCTATTTCCCAACGCCGCGGCCCAATGGCTCACGCAGCGCGGTGCTCAACTGCACCTGGGCGCGCGGGTCGGCCCCATTGAGCCCCAAGGCGCGCAGTGGCGGCTGCACGGCGGGCCACTGCCGGACGCCCTGTTTGACGCGGTGATTTTCGCGACTTCAGCCTCAGAATCGGCCCGGGCCCTTGATAACACGGCGCAAGCAGCTCCTGATTCCATAGCCAACGAAATCCGGCACTGGACGAATATCTGCCACGCCCTGCAGTTTGAATCCATCGCCACCGTCTATGCCTGGGGCCTGGGCGCCACCCTGCCCGAGCCGATGCTGAGCCTGCGCAGCCACGCGGATGCCCCAGCCCAGTTTGTCTTTGACCGCGGCCAACTGGGGGCCCCAAGCGGCCTGCTGGCCTTTGTGGTGAGCGCCAGCAGCGCCAGCAGAGCCACCCTGCAGACGCAGGTGCTGCAGCAGGCCCAACAACAGCTCGGCCTGGCGCTGCAAGCGGTGCAAACCATTCAAGAAAAGCGCGCCACCTTTGCCTGCACACCCGGACTGCAACGCCCTGCCCTGCGCATCGCACCCGGCCTGTTCGCCTGCGGCGACTATGTGGCCGGCCCCTACCCGGCCACGCTGGAGGGCGCCGTGCGCAGTGGTATGGCAGCGGTGGCAGCGGCCATGGCTTGACCGGCCGGCATTTATGATGCGGCCGTCAAGCACCAACAATCCAAACGCCAGCGCCATGAAACCCGTCCTGAAAACTGCCGCCCTGCTACTGACCGGGCTGATCGCAACAGCGGGCGCGCTCGGCGCCTGGTACATCCACACCAAGCAGCCGCAGCGCTCGGGTGCCATTTCCATGACGAACCTGCAGGCCCCGGTCAGCGTGCGCTATGACGAGCGCGGGGTGCCGCACATCTGGGCCGAAAACGAAGCCGACCTGTACCGCACCCTGGGTTTTGTGCACGCGCAAGACCGCCTGTTTCAAATGGAGATGGTGCGCCGCCTGGCCCAAGGTGAGCTGGCCGAGGTGCTGGGGCCCAAACTGGTGGACGTGGACCGTCTGTTTCGCACCCTGGGCATACGCGCCCACGCGCAGGACGCAGCGGCCAAAATGGACCTGCAAAGCCCCGCCAGCCAGGCCTTGCTGGCCTACCTGGACGGCATCAACCAATTTCAGGCCACGCACCCAGCCCCGCTTGAATTCGACCTGCTGAAAATCCCCAAGAGGCCCTTCACCGCGCAGGACACGCTGGCCGTGTCGGGCTACCTGGCTTACAGCTTTGCCGCCGCGTTTCGCACCGAACCGGCCCTGAGCTACGTGCGCGACAAACTCGGGCCACGCTATTTGACGGTGTTTGACCTCGACTGGAACCCGCAAGGCGTGATCAAGCCCGGCCCGCCCGCCGGCACCACGGCGGCCCTGAGCCCGACCGACTGGCAGGCGCTCGCCCAGCTTTCCCAGATCAGCGGGCAGGCGCTGGCTCTGGCCGGTGTACCACCCTTCGAGGGCAGCAACGCCTGGGCGGTGTCTGGCAGCCGCACCGCCAGCGGCAAACCACTGCTCGCGGGCGATCCCCACATCGGCTACTCAGCACCCTCGGTCTGGTACGAGGCCCATCTCGCCATGCCCGGTTTCGAGCTCTATGGCCACCACCAGGCCCTCACCCCGAGCGCACTGCTGGGCCACAACCCGCAATTTGGCTGGAGCCTGACCATGTTCCAGAACGATGACCTGGATCTGATTGCTGAAAAAGCCAACCCGGAAAATCCGAACCAGGTCTGGTACCAGGGCCGATGGGTCTTTCTGCAAAGCCGCGTTGAGACCATTCTGGTCAAGGGCGGCGAGCCGGTCAAACTGACCCTGCGCCGCTCACCGCACGGCCCCATCATCACCGATGCTTTCAAGGAAAGTCTGGGCAAGACGCCGGTCGCCATGTGGTGGGCGTTTCTGGAAACCGAGAACCCGATTCTTGACGCCTTCTATGAGCTCAACCGCGCCAACACACTGGAGAAAGCACGCAACGCTGCCAGCAAAATCCACGCGCCCGGCCTGAACGTGGTGTGGGCCAGCGCCAGCGGCGACATCGGCTGGTGGGCGGCTGCCAAACTGCCGATCCGCCCCGATGGCGTCAACCCCAGCTTTATCCTGGATGGCAGCACCGCGGCGGCGGATAAATTGGGCTATTACCGCTTCAGCGACAACCCGCAAGAAGAAAACCCGCAGCGCGGCTACATCGTGTCGGCCAACCACCAGCCCAAACCCACTAGCGGTGTGCCGGTGGCGGGCTATTACAACCTGGCCGACCGCGCCCAGCGGCTGGACGAACAACTGCGTGACGACAGCGTACGCTGGGACATCAAGACCAGCCAGGCCTTGCAACTCGACACCCGGACCGGCTACGGACCACGCGTGCTGGCGCCCTTGCTGCCGATTTTGAATTCCTTCATCACGGCGCCGGTCGAGCGTGCCATGCTGGAGAGCCTGGCCGGCTGGGACGGCAGCTACCAGCTCAACAGCATCACGCCCACCATCTTTAACCAGTTGCTCTATGAACTGGCACACGCGGCATTCGCCGATGAAATGGGCGAGGTGCAGTTCAAAAACCTGCTCGGCACACGCGCGCTGGACGCGGCCCTGCCCCGGCTGGCAGCGGATGCCGACTCGCCCTGGTGGGATGACATCACCACCCCGGCGCACGAGGGGCGCGCTGACACCGTCAAAGTGGCTTGGCGCGCCACCATTAACCACCTGCAAAAGACCCTGGGCAAAGATGCCACCAACTGGGGCTGGGGCAATGCCCACACCTTGACACACAGCCACCCGCTGGCAGTACAAAAGCCGCTGAACTGGCTGTTCAACGTCGGACCCTTCCCGGCGCCGGGCGGGCACGAGGTGCCCAACAACCTCTCCAGCCCGCTGGGCCCGGCCCCTTGGGGCGTGAACTACGGCCCGTCGACCCGGCGCGTGATCGACTTTGCCGCGCCCGGCCAGTCCGTCGGCATCAACCCGGTCGGCCAAAGCGGTGTGCTGTTTGACGCGCATTACAGTGATCAAGCGCCGATCTTCATTGCCGGGGGCTACCTGTCGCAACATCTCAGCGAAGCCGATGTCGCCGCCCATACCCACAGCACTCTGACGCTCCACCCCGCACCGGCGCCCGGCAACTGACCAACGCACTGTCATACCGGACCCCGGATTGAGTTCGAGGTGACAGCGATTGTTTTCCCAGCCTTTGATTTTTTTGTCTCTTTTGTATTCCCCCCCTCTCCCCCAACCCCTCTCCACCCCCGCCGGGGCGGAAAGGGGAGCTAACAGCCACATTTGGTTCTGTCTTTGAAGGTGGGAAAGAGGGAATATGGAAGGCGCACTGGCCTCAAAGTGGCGGCATACCAGGAACAAGCCGATCACCCACGCAGATGCTGTGCTGGTTTTCAGCTTCGGATTGGCATCGAGCTATCAATTGACTGGATCGGTCTGTTCATAGGTTGCAGAAACTTTGAGGCCAGCGCACAGTCAAGAACCAGTTTCCCACCGTAAAAAACGCGGCCACATGAGGCTCCCCTCTTTCGCCCGGCGGGGCGAGAGAGGGCTTGGGGGAGTGAGTGGGGGAAAACTACGCGAAAATGCACAAATGACCTTCCTCAAGCTTTCCCGTTTCGCCAAAGAGCCCCCGTTCAGCCACGGCCAGGCGCCACGCACCGCCGTGCTGTACTGCAACCTCGGCACGCCCGACACCCCCACCACACCTGATGTACGGCGTTTTTTAAGTGAGTTTTTAAGCGACCCACGCGTGGTCGAAATCCCGCGCCTGCTCTGGCTGCTGATCCTGCACGGCATCGTCCTGCGTTTTCGCCCCGCCAAATCCGCCGCCAAATACGCCAGTGTCTGGTTGCCCGAGGGCTCACCGCTCAAGATCTGGACCGAAAAGCAGGCCAAGCTGCTGCAAGGCTGGCTGGCCCAGCGCGGCCACCAGGTGCAAGTGCGTTACGCCATGCGCTATGGCAGCGCCTCGATCGCGTCGCAGCTCGATGCGCTCAAGGCCGCAGGTACCACCCGCGTGCTGATTCTGCCGGCCTACCCGCAATACTCCGCCACCTCCACGGCCAGCTTGTTTGATGCGGTGTACAACTGGGCCGGGCAAGTGCGCGCCATTCCCGAGCTGCGCTTTGTCAACCATTACCACGACGACGCCCGCTACATTGCCGCGTTGGCCATGAGCATTCAGCGTTACTGGAAAAACCATGGCCGCCCGGATCAACTGGTGATGAGTTTTCACGGTGTGCCCGAACGTACCCTGCACCTGGGGGACCCCTACCACTGCGAATGCCGCAAGACCGCGCGCCTGCTGGCCAACCAATTGGGCCTGGCGCAAGAGCAGTTCAAGGTCACGTTTCAATCGCGCCTGGGCCGAGCCAAATGGTTGCAGCCCTACACCGAACCGAGCCTGATCGCCATGGGCAAAGCGGGCGTCAAGCGCGTCGACGTGGTGTGCCCCGCCTTCACCAGCGACTGCCTGGAGACGCTGGAAGAAATCAACATGGAAGGCCGCGCCGCCTTCTTGCAGGCTGGCGGCAAAGAGTTTCATTTCATCCCCTGCCTGAACGACGACCCAGAGTGGATCACCGCACTGTGTGACATCACGCAGCAGCACCTGGCAGGCTGGCCCACGCAAGCCGCGCCGGATGCGCCCAGGCTGGCAGCGTCACGCGCGGCGGCGCTGGCCCTGGGGGCCAAGCAGTAAGCCGGCGCTCCGTAAATCAGCCCGCTTGCGCTGGTAAGTAGCTATTATTTCAATAGCTACTAGCCCTTATTCAACGGGGGCTAGAGGCTAGTTTTATATAAACCGTTCAAAATCAGGAGGCGTTATCCAGGCCGTGAATCAAACGTCAGCACACACTCACTTCGCCGACTTTTTGGTGGATTCTTTGTGCTTTGCGGGTTTGTCCGGCTTGCGGCTATCGGTGGCTACGTCCGCTTGCGGTGGATTGTCAAATTCGGCCTGCAGGCGCTCACACAGCGTGCGCAGTATTTTGATGCGTGCGTAGTTTTTTTCATTCGCCTCCACCACGGTCCAGGGCGCGTTGCCGGTACTGGTGCGCTCCACCATGTCACAAATCGCCTGTTGGTAGGCATCCCATTTGTCGCGGTTGCGCCAGTCTTCCTCGGTGATCTTGAAGCGCTTGAATTCAACCTGCTCGCGCGCCTTGAAGCGCCTGAGCTGCTCGGCCTGACTGATCTGCAGCCAGAACTTGACCACAACCACGCCGGCCTCGTCCATTTCATGCTCAAAGTCGTTGATCTCGGTGTAAGCACGCAGCCAGTCGTGTTCCGCGCAAAGGCCCTCTACCCGCTCAACCAGCACCCGGCCGTACCAGGTTACGGTCAAAAATGGTGGCATGGCCGTGGCGCGGCAGGTGGCGCCAGAAGCGCCACAAATGCGGCTGTGCCCGCTCTTCATCGGTCGGCGCGGCCACCGCAATCACCTGGAATTGCCGCGCGTCCAGGGCGCCTGCAATGCGCCGAATGGCACCGCCTTTGCCAGCGGCGTCTGCGCCCTCAAACGCGCAGACCAGCGAGCGGCCCTTGAAGCGCGCATCGCGCATCAGCTCGGCCAAGCGTCCCTGCCAGCGCGCCAGCTCGCGCTGGTAAGGCTTGTCCGCCAGTTGCAGGCTCAGATCAAGCGCTGACAGCACAGTGCGGCCGTCGGTATCGACCCGCACCATCGGCGCCACCGGTGTCTCATGGGGGCCGGTGTCAGCCAGGCGGGTCTTCAACGCGGCCAGCAAGACCTGCCCCACCGTCAGCGAACGGTAACGGTCATCAAAGCCCTCCACCACCACCCAGGGCGCCCACGGCGTGTTGGTGATGCGCAGCAGATGGCCCGCCACGTCCTGCAGCCGGTCGTAGGTTTTGAGACGGTCCCAGTTCCACTTGGTCACGCGCCAGGCGGTATGGGGGTCGGCCTCCAGTGCCCTGAGCCGGTCTTTCTGCTCTTGCTTGGTCAAGTGAAACCAGAACTTGAGCACCAGCGCGCCTTCATTGACCAGCATGGCCTCAAAGCGGTTGATCTGCTCGGCCCGGGCGTCAAGCTCCTTCAGGGAGATGTCACCCTGAATGCGTTCGCGAATCGGGTCCGAATACCAGGACCCGGCAAAAATGCCGATGCGGCCCTTGGGCGGCAACTGGCGCCAGTAGCGCCACATCGGCGGGCGTTCGCGCTCCTCATCAGTGGGCTCGGAAAACGCCAGCGTGGCGATAAAGCGCGGATCCATCCATTCGTACAACACATTGATGGTCTCGCCCTTGCCCGCGCCGTCCTGGCCGCTGACCAGCACCAGCACCGGAATCTTTTTGTCCGCGTACAAATCCACCTGCGCTTCGAGCAAGGCGGCGCGCAGCAGCGGCACCGCCTCGCGGAAAGCGGCTTTGCCAATCTTGTGCCCGATTTCTGCCGATTCAAACATCAAAGTGCTCCCTGTGGCATGAGTAGCTGGGCCAGTTCATTAGCGTTCATTAGATGGATGCCCTGCGCTGCGGCAAAACGACTCGCGCTGTCGCTCACGGGCGCCAGACTGACGAAGGTACTGGCGCGCGCAGCAGAAGCGCAAACAGCGAGTTTTCGGGTATCTTGAATTTCATCGGCTTTCCTCTGTCAGATCCTGTTATTTCCGACTGATTTACAAAGCAGCGTCGCCCAGTTCGCGCAGGCCTTCAGCGCAAACGGACCACCTGGTCGAAGTCGCCTTTGCGAATCTCGACCAGCGCCTCCAGCGCTTTCACCATGGCGGAAAAGCTGGCGTAGCCATGGTCTTTGGTGTCAAAGGTCGGGTCCAGCCGTTTGATCATGTGCCAGATCGACGCCTTGTTGACCCAGGCATCGCCCTGGGTCTCGGCCAGCAGGCGAATTGCGCGCTTGAAGATTTCGGCGGCGGCGTTCACCGGCTCGGGCGGCGCACTTGGCAAGCGGTACATCAGACTGCAGCCCATCGATGGCTGCCGGGGCCTCCACCAAATTTTCGTAGTAACGAAACTCATGGCAACTCTTGGCCCAATGCCGGTTGGTCGACTTGCGTGCACCGACCCCGATCAGCGTGCGCCCGGCTGCTTTGATTTTTTGCGACACCGGCATGAAGTCGCTGTCGCCGCCCACGATCACGATGGTGCCGATATGGCCAAAGCGGCTGATGTCTTCCACCGCATCCAGGCAAAGCTTGATGTCGGCGCCGTTTTTGGCCGACGCACCGGGTGAAAACAACTGAATCAGTTCCACCGCGCCCTGCAGCAGGGCATCGCGGTAACGACCAAAATATTGCCAGTTGCAGTAAGCCCGGTTGATGGCAATCGGGCCAAAAGACGCCGCCAGTTCCACAATCGCCTGCACGTCTACCAGCGGCTCCTGCGCCTTGAAGCGACCATCGGGCTTGTTGTAAGCCCCCTCACCGAAGCGCGCCTCGCACAGACTGGCGTGCAGGTTCTCGAAGTCCCAATAAAGCGCGACTGACTTGTTTTCTTCTCTGTCACTTCTGCTCAAGATGTTTTCCTGGTGATGGCGGGTGGACCGATGCTAACCGGCACCACATCTTGAAAGCCGACTGATCAGGGTTCTATGGCGTTTTGACGCATCAATTCTTCCGCGCGGGCTATTTCTTCGTCCGTCGGACGGTCCACCATGATGGGCACATGGGCCTGGGTCAGGGTCTTGAGCGCGACACTGCCCAAAAAAGCGCGGGACAAACCGCCCCGCCCGTGCGAACCCATAAAGATCATGCTGCAGTGCTCGCGTTGGGCGGCCTCCAAAATGGCTTGTGCCGGATTGCTATTGAATTCAATTCGCGTCTCCACCGGCACACCCTGCTTGCTGCCCGCATCGGCCACCAAGCCCAGATACCTCTGCGCGATGGCTCGGCACTGCGTCTCGTAATCCGCCTCCGAAGGGTATTCAAAAGGAATACCACCGACATACACCGGGTACTGGTAAACCGGTATCGAATTGAAGGCAACAATGCGCGCCTGCAGACGCTGGGCAAACTCCACTGCCTTGAGCGCCGCCGCCATCGACAGGGCTGAGCCATCAGTCGGGACCAGAATGGATTCAAATCTGGGGCTATCCCTTTGCAGCGTCACCACATTGCTGATAGCCATGATCTCTAATGCTCAAATTTGCGCAGCGCTTCCAGCGAGAGGATTTTGACTTCACGCCGTTCCACCGCGATGATGCCCAGATGATCCAGTGCCGAAAAGGCCCGGCTCACCGTCTCCAGCGTCACGTTGAGGTGGTTGCCGATGTCGCGCCGCGTCATGGGCAAAGTGAAGCGATTGGGCGAGTAGCCCATGGTGTTGAAGCGTTCTGATTGGATGCGTAAAAACCGCGCCACGCGCGCTTCGGACTTGGTTGAATGGTAGGAGGAATAGGCCGACTGCTCCTGAACAATCTCGCGGCTGATGGCCCAATAGGCCATGCGCTCAATGTCGTTGCAGCTGCGCCCGGGTGAAAACAGCTCACTGGAGGGAATCTTGATCAGGTCACAGTCAGTCAAGGCGGTCACCTCACTCAGGTACTTGTTCTTGCAGACACCATCAAAACCCAGCAGGTCGCCCTTCATGGGGAAAGCCAGCACATGCTCGGCGCCATCCACATGGGTCATTGTTGTTTTTAGCGCTCCCAGGCGAACCACATAAAGGCCGTCAAACGCCTGACCCATGCACAAGGCGGTCTGGCCCGCCTTGAGGCGGCGTCGCCGGAACAGGCTGGTGTTAGTGAACCCCTGCAAATGACCATCAAAGCGCAACAGGTTCAGTACCTCAGAGAAGTCCGACCAGCGCTCGTCGCTCTCCAGTTTGAGCGCAGGTTGATGGAAAGAGTGATCCCAGCGAGCTGCGCTCGGTAATGTTTGAACGTTCATCATTTGGTTTTGCTCTCGTGCCGGAGGCCGCACCCGGTGGGCGCCGAAGCCAATCCTTGCAACAGACTGTAAGCGGCGCCTTGCGTCTCGTCTGTAGGGAGATATGGACGCCTTGCGCGGGCAGCCATGGACAATTAGGGCAATACAAGCACCAAATTCACTGCCGTTCCATTTTTCCTATGGCCCGTCCGTGGCGCGGCGGCTGCGGCTGGCTGACTCGTCGGCATCGATCAGTTTATTGCGCACTGCCAGTCGCACCAGGCCCGGGACGTCGCGCACACCGAGCTTGGCCATCAGGCGACTGCGGTAGGTGGCGACCGTTTTGGGCGACAAATGCAGTTGACTGCCAATTTGAGAACTGGAAAGGCCCTTGACCACCATGATGATGATTTGTTGCTCACGCGGGGACAGCGTGCCTAATGGATCTTCGTCCTTGAGCGTAAACACCTGCAGCGCGAGGTCGGCCACTTCGGCACCCAGATGTTTCTTGCCATGCACCGCCGCGTCAACTGCGCTCAGCAGATCGCTGACCGCTGAGCCCTTGAGCACATAGCCGCTGGCCCCCATGCGCAAGGCCTCGGCCACCTGGCGCGGCTGCGCCGACATGGTCAACACCACGCAGCGCGTCGGCAGGTGGCGCCGCTGCAGCTCAGCGAGCAGCTCAAAGCCCGAGCGCTCACCCAGATTAAGGTCGAGCAGCAGCACCTCGGGGCGCATGCGCAGCAAATCCGCCAGGGCTTCGGTCGGGTCGGCTGACTCGCCCACCACCTCGTGACCCTTGGCCTCCAGCAGGGCGCGCAAGCCTTCGCGCATGATCTGGTGATCATCAACCAGGTAAACGCGGGTCATAGGACACCCCATTCAGAATCAGGCTCAGGCTGCCAATAAAGACTCACGCACGTACCCCGGCCTTCACCGGCGCCCACCGTAACCGTCGCGCCAATCGCCCGTGCCCGCTCGTACATGCCGAGCACACCCAGGTGGCCGCTTGGCGCCGTCGCCCCCGCCGGGATGCCGACCCCGTTATCAAACACCTGCAACTGCAATGACTGTGACGTGCCCACCAAGCGCACCGCTATGGCCGAAGCGTTCGCGTGGCGCAAGGCGTTTTCAAGTGCCTCGCGGGCCACCATAAAGGCCGCGTATTCAACCTCGCCGGGCCAGCGCATCGGCTCAATCTCTGGCGGCACGTCAATCGAGAAGTCGATCTGGGGTTGGGTCAGTGAACGGTTGCGCAACTCATTGTCGAGCGCGGCGACGAGCCCCTGGTCCTCCAGCAAGGGGGGGCGCAAATCAACCAGCACTTGCCTGACCTGTTGGATAGCCTGGCCAACGAGCTTGCCCAGTTGCGCCTGCTGCCTCTGTACGGCCGGCGGGGTCTCTTTGGGCTGCAAGGTCTGAATAGTTTCATGTGCCATGCGAACCGCGGCCAGGGTTTGGCCCAGTTGGTCGTGCAGCGTCTTGGCCAGCTGCTTGACCAAGGTTTTTTCCTGCGTCATGAGCCGTTGCGTGAGCTCCGAGAGTTGCGTCCTGGACTGCCGAAATTTGGCTTGCGAACGGGCGCGCTCTGTGACATCGCGCAGGCAAGCAATCAGCCGCTGCTCCTGGTGGACGCTCACCTGCGAGAGCGTGCCTTCCAGGTCCAATTCCTGGCCATCGGCGCGCAAGCCCTTGACAATTCCCATGCCCATCATGTGGCTGGTCGACCCGGAGTCAGCAAATGAGCGCAATTGCTGCGGCTGCGCGGCCCGATAGCGCTCAGGCAGCAGCAGCGCCATGTTTTGACCCAACATACGCTCGCGGGCATAGCCAAAGATACGCTCGGCCCCAGGGTTGAATACCTTGATCTGGCCTTCAACAGTCATGCTGATGATGGCCTCGGTGGTCGAGTCAAGCACAGCAGACAAGGTCTGGTGTTCCTCTTGCATCTGCTGCCTGGCAAGCTGCTGCGCCGTCAGGTCGCGCACCAGCGCGAGTCGCGCCTGGATGCCGTCGAGTTCGACGTATTCAGTCACCACTTCGACATCAATCAGGTCGCCATTGGCGAGTCGATGCCGCCACAGCTTCTGGGTTACGGGCTCGCCGCACGCCAGTTGCAAGTGTTGCTGCGCTTGCGCCGCTTCGTCTGGCGGATGGAGGTCGAGCACGGTCAAGCCGACAAACGCCTGCTTGCTGTACCCATACTGCGCCAGGGCGGCGTCGTTGACCGCCAGCATGCCCAATGTTTGCACGTCATAAACCCACATCGGCAGCGGATTTTTCTCAAACAGCAGCCGATAGCCGATATCGAGCCTGCGCGCGGTGTCTTCAGAAAGAGGTGTCTCCATGCGCGGCGTCAGTCAGGGCAAATGCGGTGGACGGCGATCATGATGGGTCAAGGTCATAGCCATGGGAATTACCGAAACGAACACAGAATATTTACAAGGTACTACATGCAAGCGGGTATAGCTTAAACGACCTGGCGGTGGGGCTGCGCATTAATTCCTCCTGGCTTGCGAGTTATCAAATCACCAGCCCTTGCCGTGACTAGCCTTGACTCGTTGCGGTCACGCAGGCCAGAGCCAGAGCGAGCGCGACGCACATCACCTGTGCCAAACCTCCAATGAAAGGAACCATCATGGCCAGCTTACGTTTGTTTGACCCCGCCCTCACCGATCCCTTTGACACCATGTTCAGGCGCTTCGCGGCGCCCATGCGCACCGACAGAACGCTTGACGATCTGGATATCCGGGTCGATGTGGTCGAGAAAGAAGGCATGTACAAGGTCCGCGCCGATCTGCCCGGCGTGAAGAAAGAAGACATCAATGTCCGCATCGACGGCAACCTGGTGCAGATTGATGCCGAGACCAAGGGTGAAAAGGAATTCAAGGGCGAGGGCGGCAAAGTGCTGCGCAGCGAGCGCTACTACGGCTCCGTGTCCCGCAGCTTCACACTGGCGCAAGACGTGGACGAAAGCAAGGCCGTCGCCAAGTACGAAGACGGCGTGTTGTCCCTGGATCTGCCCAAAAGGGCGACCACGGAAGCCAAGAAACTGACAGTCCAATAAAAGAATGGGGGACAGACCACGTTTTTTCGTGGTCTGTCCCCTTTCAGGCGCTCTTGTTCCACTGATTGCCGCGTCGTTCGCCGTTCTGGCGCTGACGCCAGCGCGGCAATTCATGGCTGCCGAATCAGCCCCACGGCGGCGGTCGATCACAGCAAGGCTGATCTGATACGCTCAGCCCGATGCCTGTTCGACCCGCCACCCCTGTCGTTGCCGCCATGCCGCCCGGCTTGGTCATTCTGCTGCTCTCTTTGCTGCTGGGGCTGCAGCCCGTCACCACCGATTTGTACCTGCCCGCACTGCCCGCACTCACGGCCGGTTTTTCCGCGCCCATGGCGCAGGCACAACTCACGCTGAGTGCCTTGCTGCTGGCGTTTGGTCTGTCGCAACTGGTGTGGGGGCCGCTGTCGGACCGCTTTGGCCGGCGCCCGATTCTGCTGCTGGGCATGGTGGCCTATGTGCTGGCGTCGATTGCCAGCACGCTCGCACCCAGCATGGCCATGCTGATTGTCTGGCGCACGGTGCAAGGCGCTGCCATGGGCGCAGGCGTGATGTGTGCGCGCGCCATCGTGCGTGACCTGTACACGCCGCTGCAAGGTGCGCGCGTGATGTCCAAAGGCTTGAGTGGCTTGGGCGCAATTGCCTGCCTGAGCCCACCGCTGGGTGGCCTGCTGGCAGGCTGGTTCAGCTGGCGCGTGGCGCTGCTGGCGCTGGCCGTTTTTGGTGCCGTCTGCCTGGCGCTGATTGCCTGGCGCTTTACCGAGACCGTGGCACACAAAAACCCGCAGGCACTGCAAGCAGCCACTCTGGCTCGCACCTGGCTGGCCATCATGCGCAACCCGACTTTTGTGGCGTTCTCGGCGCTGTCAGCGGCCTCGTACGGCGGCTTGTTCACGTTTTTGGCGGCCTCTTCGTTTGTCTTTATCCAGGTACTGGGCTGGCGCACCAGCGCGTACGGGCTGCTGATGTTCTCCAATGCGCTGGCGTATCTGCTGGGCACTTTTTTGTGCCGCTACTGGCTGGCGCGTTTTGGGGTGCGCCGGGCCGTGGCCTTGGCGGGCGGACTGTCGCTGAGCGGGGGCAGCTTGATGGGCGCCATGGCGCTGGCCGGGCTGAAAAATGGCTGGGCCATCATGCTGCCGCAGTACCTGTTCATGATCGGCCATGGGGTGCACCAGCCGTGCAGCCAGAGCGGCGCGGTCGGGCCGTTCCCGCAGGCCGCCGGTGCCGCATCCGCCTTGAACGGTTTTTTGATGATGATCACCGCCTTTGCCATGGGCGGCTGGCTCGGCACTCACATGGACGCCAGCGTGCGGCCGCTGGCGCTGGGCATGTGGTTCTGGAGCGTGTTGATCGCGCTGGCGGCGTGGACGCTGGTGCAACGACAAGGCCAACATGATGAACACTGAGCACCCGGCACGCCCTCTTCGCCCGCCGCGCTACCTGGCTTTGGCGGGCCCCACCGCCTCCGGCAAAACCGCGGCCGCACTGGCCATTGCGCGCGTGCATGAGGTGGAGATCATCAGCGTCGACTCGGCACTGGTGTACCGCGGCATGGACATCGGCACGGCCAAGCCCAGCGCCTACGAGCTGGCCGCGGTGCCGCACCACCTGATCAACATCCGCGACCCGCTGCAAGCCTACAGCGCCGCCGAGTTTGTGGCCGACGCGCAGACTCTCATCGCCGACATCACGGCACGCGGCAAATTGCCGCTGCTGGTGGGCGGCACCATGCTCTACTTCAAGGCGCTGCTGGAAGGCCTCGACCCCATGCCCAAAGCCGACCCGGCCACGCGCGCCCAGATTGCCCTGCAGGCGGCCCAACAAGGCTGGCCCGCGTTGCACGCCGCGCTGGCCGAGGTGGACCCGGTGACCGCAAAGCGCCTGCACCCGGCGGACTCCCAACGCATTGCCCGGGCATTGGAGGTTTACCGACTCTCGGGGCAGCCGCTGTCTTCCTTTCAGACTACTAAATTAATAGCAACTAACGAAGATGCGACGGGGGCCAGAGGCCAAAAATGTCTAAATTATTCTGAAAATGACAGGTGCCTGATTTCACTCGAACCGCAGGATCGCGCCTGGCTGCACCAGCGCATTGCCGAGCGCTTTGATGCCATGCTGGCGGCCGGTTTCATAGACGAGGTGCGAGCCTTGCGCGCACGCGGCGACCTGCAGGCTGATTTGCCCGCCATGCGCTGCGTCGGTTACCGGCAAGCCTGGCAAGCGCTCGATGGCCTGTGGCCGATGAGCGAGCTGCGCGACAAGGGCATCTGTGCCACGCGCCAGCTCGCCAAGCGCCAACTGACCTGGCTGCGATCCATGCCGGAGCGCCGCGTGGTGGCCTGTGACGCGCCCGATGCGCTGGATCAGGTGCTGGCGCTGGCGCGCGACTTTGTCAATGCAAGGAACAAGCTGCAAGGTCAACCATGAGTCTGGTGGTCTCCAATTTAAGCAAGCACTACGGCGCGGTGCCGGTGTTTGCCAACGTGTCTTTGAACGTGCCCGACGGCGAGTTTGTCGCGATCGTGGGGGAGTCCGGCGTTGGCAAGTCCACCCTGCTCAATTGTCTGGCCGGGCTGGACCAGTGGGACAGCGGCTCGGTCGTTCTCGATGGCCTTGATCTGGGGCAGTTGAACGACGATCAACTGGCGCGCCTGCGGCGTGAAAAAATTGGTTTTGTGTTCCAGGCGTTTCACGTGCTGCCGCACCTGGATGTGGCGCAAAACGTGGCGCTACCCTTGATGCTGCTGGGCCAGCACGACGATGCCCGGGTGCAGGCCATGCTGGCGGCGGTGGGCTTGGGCGGCCTGGGCGCGCGCCTGCCGCAGCAACTCAGTGGCGGCCAGTTGCAGCGCGTGGCAATTGCCCGCGCGCTGGTGCACCGGCCTAAATTACTGCTGGCCGACGAGCCCACCGGCAACCTGGACCCCAGCACGGCAGCAAGAGTGATGGATGCCCTGATTGAGCAGGCCCGTCAACAGCAAGCCTCGCTGGTACTGGTCACCCATTCGCAAGCCGCCGCCACCCGCGCTGATCGGGTGCTGCGGCTCAGCGCGGATGGGCTGGCAAGCCTGTAAAAGCTGCCAGCCTCTTTTTTTAGAATGGAAACCATGCCTGAACTCTGCAATCCTTTCACCCTGCGCGTCTATTGGGAGGACACCGACGCGGGCGGCGTGGTTTTCTATGCCAATTACCTCAAGTTTTTCGAACGTGCGCGCACGGAGTGGCTGCGCTCCCTGGGGGTGGAGCAAAGCGCTTTGCAGGCACAAACCGGCGCCATTTTTGTGGTGGCTGATGTGCAATTGCGCTACCTGGCTGCGGCCAAACTGGACGACCTGATCCAGGTCACGGTCAAGGTGGTGGCGCAGCGGCAGGCCTCTATGCAGTTGGAGCAACAGGCCTGGCGCGGTGACACGCTGCTGGCGCAGGGACGTGTTCGCGTGGGCTGCGTGCAGGCTGCCAGTCTGCGCCCCAGGCGCATGCCAGAGCAGGTGTTGATGGCCTTAGCCGCTCTGGCTTAGCGCCGCAAGCGGCAGCACGCTCATTCGAACCCGGCTCCTTCCAAGTCACTTACTTTCGAAGCTGGCGTTCGCGCTGGCCCTCACTGTCGATGGCTGCCACCAGCAGCCCCAATTCTTGCGCCAGGATGTTGAGCACCTCGTCGAGCGTGACCACACCGACCAGTTCGTCCTGAACGCCCACCACCGGAATGCGCCGCACACCCTTGCGGCGCATGGTGTGCATCAGGTCAATCAGCGAGTCGTCCTCGCGCGCGGTGACCAGGTCAGTGGCCATCACGTCTTCCACCCGCAGCGTGGCAGGATCAAAGTCAGAGGCGACGACCGCAGTGACGATATCGCGGTCAGTCAGCAAACCAACCACGATGCGCTTGCCCTCCACTTCATCCACCACGACCAGGCAGCCGACATGGTTCTCCCGCATCAAGCGGGCGGCGCCGGGCTAGGTCGTGGCCTTGAAAGCGATGCTCACGTTGCGGGTGCAAATCTCGCCGGCGGTTAAACGTTCACCCATTCTTCTCTCCTTGTTTTGCCGCGTGTGACAAATGACTGGATGGCTATGGCGTCCATCAGCAGGGATTGATTCTGGAAGCAGACCAGGGCTAGGCGCTTGAGCTTTGTCAAGCAGCAGACCACAAAGCCCAGCAGTTACCGAACCCTAGAATGAATCCAAAAATGAAACCAAAAATCAAACCGAACCGGGCCACTTTTAATCGATGTTCGACCTTCTGAAAACCTTCTCCTGGCAGGAGCTGATCCAGCATCCGTGGCGCAACGCCGCCGCCGTGGTGGCGGTGATGCTGGGGGTGGCGCTGGCGTTTTCGGTGCAGCTGATCAACGCGTCGGCACTGGATGAGTTCTCACAGGCGGTGCGCTCCGTCAACGGCCAGCCCGACCTGGAGCTGCGCAGTGTGCGGGGCAGTTTTGACGAGGCGGTATTTGCCCGCGTGGCGCGTCACCCCCTGGTCCGGCTGGCCAGCCCGGTGCTGGAGCTGGGCAGCTATGCCCAGGCGCCAGACGGGCGCCGCGCGGCCGTGCGCGTGGTCGGGATCGACGCGCTGGTGGTGCCGTTTGTCGCGCCTGACCTGATGCCGCGGCCGCTGGCTGATGCGGACCGGCTGGCGCTGTTTGCGCCCGACACCGTATTTTTGAACGCGGCGGCGCAAAAAAATGTGCAGGGCTCGGTGCTGCGGCTGCAGAGTGGCCTGCAGATGCACGCGGTCACAGTGGCGGGCAGCGTGCGGGCGGGCGGTGCGGCGCTGGCGGTGATGGACATTGGCGCGGCGCAAGAGCTGTTTGGCAAGCAGGGGCAGCTCACCCGCATTGACCTGAGGCTGCAAGCGGGCGTGGATGCCGGCGATTTCATGCGCGAGCTGCAAAGCGCGCCGGACTGGCCACCCGGACTGAGCTTGAGCCCGCCCGGCGAGGCGCAAACGCAAGCACAGGACCTGTCGCGCGCCTACCGCGTCAACCTCAGCGTGCTGGCACTGATTGCCCTGTTCACCGGGGCATTTTTGGTGTTTTCGGTGCTGTCTTTGAGCGTAGCCAAGCGTGCGCAGCAGTTTGCCTTGCTGGCGGTGCTGGGCCTGAGTGCGCGCAAGCGGCTGGCACTGGTGCTGTGGGAGTCGCTGGCGCTGGGCGTGATTGGCAGCGCGGCCGGTATTGCATTGGGCACGGCCTTGGCCGCGCTGGCGCTGCGCCTGCTCGGTGGCGATCTGGGTGGCGGCTTTTTTTCCGGGGTCTCACCCCAGTTGCAGTGGAGCGGCTGGGCCGCCCTGGGCTACGGCGTCCTGGGGCTGGTGGCTGCCTTGGTGGGCGGCTGGTGGCCGGCGCGGCAGGCGCAGTGCCTGCCCCCGGCACAAACGCTCAAAGGGCAGGGCAGCGCGCAGGGAACCCGCCGCAGCCACTGGATCAGTATCGTTTTAATAGCTACTAGCGCCCTATTGACGAGGGCTCCAGCCGTTTTTGGCATTCCACTGGCGGCTTACGTGTCGGTCGGCTTGCTGCTGCTGGGCGGTATCACGGCGCTGCCCTGGCTGATTGGCGTGCTGCTGGACCGGCTGGCGCCACGGGTGGCGCGGCACACCTTGCCACTGCTGGCTGTGGAGCGGGCGCGCCGGCAACGCGAGTCGGCGGCGGTGGCCGTCAGCGGCGTGGTGGCCTCGCTCAGCTTGGCGGTGGCGCTGACGGTGATGGTGGCAAGTTTTCGGGAAT
>Ga0209913_1000726_pt1 | contig 24455 bp, 26 predicted proteins | sample PersoiDNA2013203_FD_185805 | JGI IMG/M metagenome (GOLD analysis project Ga0209913, IMG submission 185805) | Permafrost soil microbial communities from the Arctic, to analyse light accelerated degradation of dissolved organic matter (DOM) -... | ecosystem: Environmental > Terrestrial > Soil >... | reverse complement strand
GCCTGCTGCTGCAGAAGTCTGCATGACCGACGTCATTTGCGCGACCTTGCCTTCGCGAATCAGGTTGCGTATGGCGGGCGTGCCCAGCATGATTTCGTGCGCGGCGATGCGGCTGTCTCCGGCCCTGTTTTTCAGCAGGACTTGCGAAACAACTGCACTTAACGACTCGGACAGCATGCTGCGCACCATCTCTTTTTCTTCTCCGGGGAAGACATCAACGATTAGGTGGGAAGATGTGTATGTATGTTTCATCTGCTACTTCTTTCGTTTATCGTCGTATCAAGAATAAGGTAATTTACTCGGAGCGCAAATTTGAAGGAAAACTGTAATTACAACCTCATTTCTCTCGAAAGTTCGAAAGGAGTATCTTGGGCTACTCTTGTTGATACAGTGGGAGTGAGTCTTTCTGTTGACTTGGCAAAACGTAGATATGACCGTCTTTCACTGCATGCAATTGTTGACGGCAGTGGATTACCTCTTTGGCCGGCGACAAGGTTTCTGGTTTATACCGCCGTCAAGTCCAAGGGAATTACCGCAGACACTACTCGTACTTACGGGGAAAGCATCGTCTCATGGCTGAAGTATTTGGGCTCTCAGAGCGAGCCAATTTTGATTTTTCAGGCAGAGGAAGAGACTCTACAGCTTTTTAGGGTAGAGCTAACTAATGAACGGCGTCGAAATGGAAATGTGACGGCAACAGCAACAGTGAATGTAAGAATAGCTGCTGTTCGCCAATTCTATGTTTGGTGTCAGCGTAATGGATTTGAGTCGCCGTTAGGTGAATTCTTGGTTTCAGCGGTTGGAAAAACGGCTTTGTTGTCGATCAAAGTAATGCAACGACACCCTCGTATTCTAAGCAAGGAAGAGATTTCTCGTTTTTTTCGTTTTGTCGAGAATCCTTATAGATTGGCATACCGATGGGCAATCGTTACTGGGATGCGTCGTGTTGAAATATGTTCTCTCCTTGTCTCTGATCTTCCTAATCCAGAAGAGATTCAATTTAATGAAGATGGTCTTGTAAAAATAAAAATAAAAAGAAAAGGCGGAAAGGAGACGACTGTATACGTACCTATCAGCCTGATAGAGGAAACTCATTGGTACATTCTTACTGAGAGGATAGCGCCGACTGAGCGCGAACACTCTCGGTTTGTTTTCTTGAATCGACAAGGGCGGCCGCTGACGAGATGGTCGTTAAGCTCCAAATTTCGTCAGGCCGCTGACTCTATCGGCAGTTCGGCAACACTGCACCATTTACGACATACGTACGCAATCAACGTTCTAAAGGTTCTAGAGAAAACTGGAAACTATAGTTCAGATGAGTCTTCCAATCCACTGAAGACCCTTCAACTTTTACTAGGGCATTCCAATTCGTCCACGACTCAAATTTATTTGAAAGCGATGAGCGTGACAGCCCCTGCCGTTGTGGAAGCGTTGGATTTTCTTTACGGTGCATCTCTATGAAGCCCAAGTTACGGCGAATTTGTAAAGGAGCTCTAGATCTTCTTGTCGATGAAAACGGCCATGTCGTGGCGGAATTCGATCTCACGAATGAGGAAATTTCTCTAGAGTTGTCAGAAGGACTTTTGCGAGCTATCGCGGCGTTATATGGGCATACGGCGATAAAAAGCCAAAGACGTTCTTTTTATTGCGTCAGATATTTTTGTAAATTTTTGAGTTGTAAAAAGCGGCTAAAAGTTCTTCCTTTACGCGAGGATATTTTGGACGGCTTCAGAATATGGATGATCTCTACTGATTTAAGTCAAAGGACTCAAAGGCAAATCGTAAACATAGTGAAGAGTATTCTTCTATGGTGTCACCGTAATATCTATGGGTTAATTTCCATTAATACTGATTTCGAATTGCCGCCTAGAGGGAGTAGTGATGATTCTGGTAATAGAGAAAGTCAACGAAATAGGCTAGGTGACAAAGGTATTCGTACGGTTCTGTCCGTGTGTTATGAAGCGATTGAAAAAATAGAAGAGAGAATGGCGCGAGGTCGGCTGTTGGTCGCAGGTAAAGATCTCTCAGATGAAGATAAATTGAAATCGGAAATTCTATGTAGATTGCTAGAGATTGGAAAAGGACGAATTCCCCTAAATATGGAGTTGTTATCAGTAGAGCCGCAGATAATCGACAAGGTTAAGGCCGCAGGTGGCCTGAATACGTTTAGGAACTTCGTCACCGTATCTTTAGGCGACGCTCTACCTTTTTACATTGCTGTTTTAGTCCAGACCGGCGGTAATCCCGAGTCCATAATTGCGATGGAGATAGGTGGTTTGCAGCCTCATCATTTGAGGGACGATCTGGAAGTGCTTGTTTGGGAAAAGACTAGGGGAAGAAAAGAGCAAGTTGTTGATTTTCCGAAAAATAAACAATGGTCTGCACCATCGATAATTCGGCGTCTGCTTGCGCTCAACGAAAATCTTCGCGCAAGGGCCGTAAAGGGAGACTCAAAAAAAGTGTTTCTATCAATCGGATTCCAGCAACATTTTTCCAATATCCCATCTCGGCAGACCTTGCACATCAAACTCGCGAAATTTCTAAGTAAGAATGGCTTGCCGAATTTTGATTTCGTGGACTGGCGGCACACTAATGCGCAAGCTCATCTGCGTTCTACATCTGATCTGAAGATCCCTCAACGCCGCTTAAATCATAGTTCGAGTTCTACTACATCGTTGTACGTGAACACTATTGATTTCTCCGACAAAGACTACAAGGCGCTCCATGCATTCCAAGGCGAGCTAGTTAAAAGAGGGAGCGAGAAAAGTGTTTCGTCTAAAGCTAAGAAGCAATCTGATGTCTTACAGGCCAAAACGGTTTTTGGGTTCACATGCAAGGATCCGTTTGCTGGCCTAGATATGCAAACACCAATTGGTAGCCTATGTCTGAATTTTACGAAGTGCAGCACGTGTACTGGGGCGATAGTTGTTTTAGATGATTTAGATGTGATTGGCAGAATATTTAGCGCGAAGGGTGCGTTGGAAGATGCCAAACGGCGATCAGAACTGGAAGGATGGGTTAATCGATTTAATGAAATCTATCAAAGGACCTTAAATATTATCGATTCAGCAATTCTTCCTTCCGTGCCATTGAAGCTTAGGGAAAAGGGGAAGATCTTGTCCGAAAAATACCCGATTTCTCGATTGGAGTAGGCATGTATAAGACGCCCCAATATTTGGGTGAAAGAATTTGGATTTTAAATAAAAGTAAGCTCTATAAGGAAAAGACATTCCAGCTCGACTGGTTATCATTGTTTGATTTTTCGTTAGGTACCCGTAAGCAGAATCAGGCACTTATTTTGTCTGCGCAGGAATTTTTTCTGGCTAATTGGGGGAGCAGAGGAGAACAAGGATGGATATTGAGTCCCAATGCAATGCAGACGGGGTTCGAGGAGGTGCAAGTTATCTGTCGCTGGATGACAAACAACTCAATTTGGAAATTTTCCGAGATATCGATTGATCATGTCATTAGCTTCTTGCAGTCTCGGCGTTCGAGTAGGCCGCGGAAAGACGATGCTATATCTGAAAAGTATTTTAAGAGACTTAGCGCTGTGTTTCAGTCAATGTGGGATAAGCGAGGACGTTACCGCGATTCTATCCAACTCAATGTAAGTGATTTCAAAGAGGCCCTGATACTCAATGTTCAAACTCGCCCAGATAGACCGTGGATCGCTATCGAAGAGAAGATTTCACTAGATCTGCTTCATGCGGCGCTTGATCTCATTGATCGATACGGGGCTTACTTTCTTGAATTGAATGTGGAGGCTACCGCATTCTACAAAAGTAGGGATAAGTTTTCTAAACCTTATCTCTTTGACTTAGCTCGAACGGATCTTTACAGGAAAGCAGTAACACATGAATTATTTGCACCGCTCTATCAGAAAATGAAGAGCGGTAGGCCAGGAGATGCAATTAACCTCATTCGTACTACTCTCGAAGGGGCGTGTGCGTATGTTCTATTGTTATTGTTGGGGATGAGGGCAAGCGAGCTTCTAGCGCTAGATTTCGATTGTATATCAATTGAAAAGTCTGAGGACGGTAGCATTAGGACATATGTGAATGGACCTGCAGCAAAGAAGAACGGATTAGATAGAAAATGGGTTGCGGGCGATATCGCAATTAAGATAATAAATTTTTTGATCGAATGGTACAGACCCGATACCAATTTAAAGAAAAGAAGTCAGCTCCCGAAAGCTCTTTTTCTGACTAGCGGGAGTCGCTATTCTATTCCCGGGGAAAAAAGGAGACGTTGGACGGCAACATCTCTCAACAAAAGAATAAAACGGTTTGTTTCTGACGAACCTAGGTTGACAGGGGTTTCACTCTCGGGATTCCATGTACATAGGACGAGAAAATCATTTGCCCAGTTAGCCGTGTTGCGAAACAAGAGCATATTAGGTGCGGTCGCGGCCCAATTTGGACATGCATATAAAGAATTTACTGATCAGAAATACGTCGGCAACGACTATGAGCTTACTAGGATGTTGAGAATTGCAGATCGTCAAGAGCTGGCGCGCGGACTTGAACACATTCTCACGTCTAATCATATCGCTGGGAAGGCAGTATCAGTAATCCAAGGGGCTCGAGAGAAAGTCGCAAGATTTAGCGGGAAAAAAGCACTCGCAAAGTTCATTGACGAATTGATTAATCGAGGCGTGACTTTGGCGCCGTGTGACTGGGGGTATTGTGTATATTCGAGAGCTCATTCTGCATGTGAGGGGGACAAAGATGGACCGAACGAAATTTTACGCTCTCCAGATGTTTGCTCTGGATGCCAGAACTTCGTTGCGACTAGGGAGAATTTGCCTTGGTGGGAAGCACGAGTAGAAAGAGAGGATAAGTTTTTAAGAACGCCAGATCTGTCAAGACAATCGCTAAAAATAACAGAGCAAAGACTCCAAAAATCAAAATACATTCTACTAACACTGATATCACCAACTGCAAAGGTTAATAGCAATGGTGAGTAAAAAAGGACGTTCGTCGAATCTTTCCGTCGCGGAAAAATTCGATTCCAGCTTGACGCTATTGCTTGAGCAAAAAGGTAGTCACACGATTTCTGTTTCAGCTGTATGCCGGAATGCTGGAGTGAATCGCTCTAGTATTTATGCGCATCATCCGGAATTGATTGCTAAAGTAAATCAGGGTAGTAGAAAAAATATTCTAACTTCTTCTGATGGAAATGAAAGCGCTAAAAAGGAAGATTCGGCAATTCAATTGCGCGATCTAAAGAGGAAGTACCAGGCTCTATTGACAGTTTGTATTGAGTTGGAGGCGGAAATCATTGCGCTTCGGAAGCGTGCGGAATTTAAAAAGAAAAATTGAAAGGAATAATTTATTGGGTGTTTGTTCTGGCCGGGCATGCGTGGGTACTGCTAGTTGACTATTATAGATGGAAGCATAGTTCTGCCGCCTATTTGAATCATACCCTTGCTGCAGTTAGCACTTCCCAATCTGAAATTGATTTATTTAAGGCCTCAAAAACGCGAGACGCTATGCCTGCCTCACCTTCTCCGGCTCACACTGGAATCATTCATTTACCGCTTTTGGGTTTAGGGACCTTAGATTTGCCGCACCGCTGATCACTGTTGCACGTTTTGAACCATGCGCCGCATCGACTCGATACGTGCGTCAGATAATGCTGTCGAACTTCAGAGAAGTTCGTGCAGAATCGCTTCAATGCGCGCAACGTAATTTCTACTGATATCTAATAATGTATAGCTATGTATAGCTATGTATAGCCTTGTATAGTCTTCAATCGATATACTTTACTGTTGATTTGGGTCCAATTGATCCACCTTGCAGCGTCTTGCGAAGGTTGGAAGCATTGTTTTGCGGGATTGATTTGGAAGCGTAGGTGTTGATTTGCGTTGAAAATTGACCCACTTTTGGAGTGAACCCTTCGGGCTGGACCAAGGCCAGTTGATGAAGTGATACGCTTGTCGAGCCTTCTCAGGAGGAGCGACACCATGGCAGAGCGAGGACCATATCGTCGGCACAGTCTGCAGTTCAAGATTCAGATCTGCAGTGACGTTCGCAGCGGCAAACTCGGGCGGCGAGAGGCGCTCAAGACTAATAACTTGTCGGCCAATCTCATGCAGATGTGGCTAGGACAGTTTGATCGCGGTGAGCTGGATCGGGAAGATGCTGCTGCATCAACGGTTGCAGAGTATGAAGCGCACATTGCTGCTTTAGAGCGGAAGGTCGGCCAGCTCACGATGGAACTCGATCTCCTTAAAAAAACACCACGACTGCAACTCGTCAGCAACAACGAGAACTCATCGATCATCAGCGGCCCCAGGCCTGCTCCATCCGACGAGGCTGCCAAATGATCGATCTGCTACGAAGCACTTATTACTATCAGCCAACGCAGGCAAGTACGCAGCTAAATGATCTAGAGCTGGCGGAGTTGATTGGCGACATCCATGATGTGTTTCCCGGTTACGGCTATCGGCGTATCACCATGGAGCTTAAGGCAAGAGGCCACGTCATCAATCACAAGCGTGTTGCCAGAGTCGTGCGGGAGAACGCTCTGCATGCGCATCACCGACGCAGGTTCAAGCCTGTTGCAGGCTCCGAGAGTAATCTCGCGGTATTCCCTAACCGTTACCGTAATATCATCCCTACGGAGCCCGATCGCGTCTGGGTGGCCGATATTACCTACATCCGTATTGCTTCTGGCTTTATCTATCTGGCAGTCGTTCTGGACGCCTGCAGTCGCAAGGTGATCGGCTACGCCATATCCAAACGCATAGACACGCCTCTGGCCCTGGCTGCGCTGACGACGGCCTACAATGGCCGTAAGCCGCCGCCTGGTACATGCATTCATCACACAGATCGTGGATGCCAATACGCTAGCGTCTTGTATCGGGAGGCGTTGGAACAGTTCGGTTTGCTTGGCTCGATGAGCGCGCCGGCCAATCCTTACCAGAATGCACAAACCGAAAGCTTCATGAAGACGCTTAAAGTCGAAGAGGTCTATCTGGCGGGTTATGAGAAATTCAGCGATGTGGCCACGAGGCTGCCATACTTTATTGAAGAGATATACAACGAACGGCGCATGCATTCGGCGCTGGGATATCAATCACCGAACCAATTCGAAGCACAACAAGTTCGGCAAGCGGCTTAGTTTCTCGATCAACCTTGGTCCAGCCCGAAGGGTTCACTCCATTTGCCGCATAAATTGCACCGAGAATTGACCCACGTTTAGAACACAATTCTGCTTATGACCATAAGCAGGAGATCGGAGTGATCGACGTGGCATTACTAGGCATTATTCGACGCTGGCACCTTCGTGACCAGGTCCCATTGCGAGAGATCGCCAGACGTTTAGGCATCTCACGCAACACCGTTAGGCGCTACATTCGCGCTGAAACCATCGAGCCAGCCTATACAGATAGGCGTCCCCGGAGCTCTTTAGACAAATACACACTAAAACTCTCAGCGTGGTTAAAGACTGAGGCAGTCAAATCACGCAAGCAGCGCCATACCTTAAAGCAGCTCCACTTAGAGCTGCGATCATTGGGTTATGAGGGGTCGTGTGATCGCGTCGCAGCCTTCGCAAGACGCTGGAAGGTGGATCAATTGGAGAGGGTCAATTCCGCGAGCAAATCAACAAGGGTCAATGCTGCGAGCAAAGGAACACACTGCGTGTAGGCAAGGTTTTGAGCCGTGCTAGTAGCTACTGTTTGCAGTGGGAGGCACTTTCTTTGCGGTGAGTAACCATCGCCTGTAAGCCCCCTCGGCCAGGTCGATAGTTTGAATAATGAAGCTCAGCGTCCTAGATGTTCTGATGTATATGGCTTTTTTGGCTAGTGCTGATGCTGCTTCAGTTCGTCATCGCTGCCGCTTCCCCATGGGAAATGAGGCCGTGGACGACCATGCGTGTGAGTGGCGGCAGGGGGACACTGAACTCAGGATCTATAGCTCGGGCGGGGAACTCAGTAATTTTCATGATCTGAATACCCCTTGCTATGAATGAATTAATGGCGTGTGACTTACTTCAATGCCTACGACTGTGCTTCATCGAATGTGATGGCACGAGATGAGTAACTATTTGATCGTGATAAATTTGTTGTTTCTGAAAGCTCTCTTGAGCTCCTTCGCCATTTCATCCACCAATTGCTCTACATGATCTTCGACAATGGCAAGTCCTGTTGCTTTTGCTACTACTAACAAGGAAGTAACGTCGTTCTCTTTGCCGCAGTTAGCGCACACTACAAAACTTCCAGCCGAGGGAGAATAGTCTTCATGGGGTAGAGCAAATTCATTTGAGCGACAGAAAGTGCAACGTAATCTGATTGTTTCTCTAAGCTCTTCCATATCTATGCAAGTCCTGATAATGAGCCCGCCAATCCTCCTACGATTGAACCTACCAATGGGTGTTCAAGGAATTTAGATAGCCGGCTTTTCGCTTCCTTTTTTTCTTCATCCGTCGCGTCGGATTCATCAATTTTCTGTAGCAGTTGATTAAATACATTAGAAATATTTTGCACATTGCCGTTTCCTACCTGCGCAGGTCCATGAACATTCAGCGTTGCGATTTGCATGCTAGCTCCTAGCTCATATGATCGATTTTTACCGTGTTTCACTGAAATCGCTCTGCTTTGACCTTCCTCTGTCAGAAAGATTTGCGAAAAATCTCGGGAGTTATTCTTCAGTAGCGACCGCGAATTGCAAATATTGATGATTTTGAAAAGGTAATCTTCGGGCCAATTAAACTTCTCATCAACTGCAATGCGGTCGGGTTTTCCCACGACAAAGGAAAAATAAACTGATTTAATAGTCCCGCCAATGTTCTCCATATCGTCATTGATGTAAGTCAACAGCAAATCAATATCCGATTGTATTTTTTCTGCATCCATGTTTTTTCCTTAAATTCGCAATAGAGAATATGGCCCTGTCAGTTACCAAAAGAAAAATCCCGGATTCCCCTAAAAATACCTTACGATATTTTTAGCCCTGAACGACGTTTGGTTCAGACGTGTGACCTGCTATGTTGACACCTGAATCTTGGATCTATGTACTAGTTTGGATACTTGGTTACAAACGCGACATCGCAGGCAATTTTCCTGAACACCAGCTCAAGGCTCATCAGCTCACACATTTGCCGAAATAAACGGTTGCATTTGTACAGATACTTCGCATAGGATATCTTCTGAATTGCGCCAGTCCCTCCTGATCGATACTCTATTTCTGATTTATCCCCTAATAATTTAAACCAATTATGAAATGATGCATTTCGAATGGCACTATCAAATTCTGCTGTCGCCGCGGTAAATATCGAATTTTTCTCAAAACTATTTCTGCGCTTAGCCTTGTCGGTACGTCGAAATTCATCCAAAGTTATATTTAGGAGGCGATCGAATGGTCGTCCTTCTTTGATATTGTTTAGCGCCGTTAAAATGCAAATCGCTCCGGAGTAAAACTCATACAAGGTTGCGTAAAATTTTTTTGTTTTTTCAAAATGCATTGTTATCGCAATTGCTCCTGCCGGCGGCAGCACATCCGCTTTGACATAAATCAATGCCTGCGAGAAATCCATATAGAGATCAAAATAGGATGAAATATTCTCGTAATAGTCCGCAAAATGGACTGCTTCTAGATGAATTTGATAGTAGTGAAGAAACCTTAAGAATTCTTTTGGATTTTTAGAACGAATTTCTTCTATTTCAGAAAATAAACTGTTGGGAGTTGGAAATAGACCGTCTAAGAACCATGACAAATTCTCGCGCAAAGACCCGGCTTCGGTGCCATATTCTTTTGAAAAAGCATCATTTATAGAGTTTGATAATAAAAACTGACTAGCACTTTGAAGTCTCCAAGCTTTCTTTAGCGGCTCCCAAAGAGTCTCGATCAGTGGCGGTTTAGGATGGTCTAGAGAGCGGAAAAAGCTCTTCGCGTGTTTGCTGCCACGAAGTTGCTCAATGAGATTCAGGGAGGGCAGATAAAACTCTGAATTGATATTTTCAGCATCAGCTAAAAAATCCGGCGATAGGTACATTGGTGTACCATTTTCCTGCTTCCCAGGGACGCAATTTACTTCGAGATTGATTGACTCAATATACCCTTCCGCTTGATTGAGATCTAAAGAGATCTGAATTTCCTCTTTGCAGCTCGGACAATGAAATCTATGGACTTGCTTGGGACTATGACCAATCTGGATTCTTAGGATTAACGCGCAATTGCATGTCGCACAATTGACATATTCTCTTTGGATCATTCATTTATCCTATTATTTACACAGCTACTCTTAAACACTGGGCCAAGTTTCCGGTACCAATGCAGGAGGCTTGGTCCACGGCTGCTCAACCAACGCATCCTGAAACCATTTTTCACGTAGATTAGCGTGCTCAGTCACAATGAGTTGAAAGCCCGGAACATCCTTCTTCGTAAAATTCAGCAGCAATTCAAACAGTCTGCGGACAGCGGCAAGGTCGGCATCAGCCTCTGTCTTCTGAACTGACCCATCCGCCTCTTGGTAAACCTTCTCTGATGGAAAATAAACTTGAGTTGGTTGGTCGATAAGCAAGAACTGAGGAATCGGACAATTATTCTTAGCCGCGAAAAGATGTAAAGCTAGCAGTGCGGAGAGATGATAGGCCAAGTGATTCTCTCCACCTCCCGTCCGACTCATAGGCACAGGACGATCTGGGCGATCGAATATGATAGTAAGATGATTTAAATCCAGTCGTGCAGGAAAAGCTCCAAACTCCGCCTCAAATGTCTGAATATAGCGCGACACCTGTGCTGAGATATTATTGAGAATTGAAGCCATCCGTTCGTGGCTGTCATCGGCGCCTACTCTCTTCTCCAACTCCTCAACCTTAAATTTAAGGCGACGGTGCTCAGCTTCTCGCAATGCTAATTCAGCATCAGGCATTAGATTTTCAAGGAACAAGCTAATGCGGCCAACAATTCGCGCTGCAGCATTGTTACGAGAGCCCATTTTCGCGAAAACTTCATTCGCGGCGACGGCAGCAGAGAGCTCGGCTTCCTTACTTTTTATTGCCTCGACGACTTCCTGTACCTTGTGATCCTGCTCCACCAAATAGGCTTCTAATTTTGGACGTTGGCCTGCGACTATCCGCATCTCTTCGTCGAGCGTTTTCAACTCATTCAAGAGCACTTGACCAATAGGAGTTTCCAAAGCCAAATTTTCTTCACAGAATGGCCACTGCCATTCACCCGTATCAGGATTTTTCGGAAGCGCTTTAATGGAAGCGAGTCGATCCTTTTGTTCAAGTGCCTCACTTTCAAATCCTCCTGCTTGCTTTGAGAATTGACGAGCAGCGTCAATTCTGGATTGAATTTCGCGCCGGTCGTTACGTAACTGACCAATCTCGTCTTCGAGGCGAGATATTCTATCGCCATCGTCTACCAAGACCGACGCTGGCTTCCACTGCATTGCCGTGCGTAAGGCATCCAGCACCCCGTCTGCGCCAACGTACTGATTTTCTTGTGAAATAATTCCAACAGTCTTAGCTTCTGAGAAAAGGCTAATGCCTTTTTGTTGAGAAGTATCAATTGCCTCACGAGCTTGTTCGAGCAGCTTTAAGCTAAGCTTTAGCTCTCGTTGCGACGCACGCAACTTGGATTCGAGCTCATACCGATCATTTGAAGAAACCCCAAGAAGAATTGGAAGCGTGTCGCGGATCGCTTGAGGTTGATAAGCTTCATTTTGGCGATAAAAAAGCTGGTCTTTATTTGCGACAAGGCCTTGTTTCTGAAACAAGTAGTAATACGTATGCTTGACATTAGCATCAAAACTTTCTCGACTATGCTCCATCGCGACATCAGTACGATTTTCTGGAATGCCAAGTAAACGCGAAAGCAATGCTGAAACCGCTTCATCGTCGGTGTTAGTCACTAGATCTTGGAAGGTAGGTATAGTCAATTCACGCCCTCTTCGCAGCATGGCCATGCTGCAACTTGCTCCCCCGGAAGTTGGAGTCGGTTTTGCGACTAGCACCTGTTCTTTTGAAAACTGATAGATCACGGCAAACCAGCTCACCTTGTCACGAATGATCCCCTCTGGAACATTAAAAGTGGATCGCCCCATGCAGTACTCAATAATCTCAGAAAGCGCAGATTTTCCAGTAGATGAGCGGCCAGTGATTACATTCAGGCCATTTACATTAAACTGCAAATCTCGACGCTGTCCATCGTAACTATAAATATGGATTGATTTTATTTTCACGGGCGTATTCCAAAGGTGGTATATATCGTCACACGGTCTGCTACGCGAGCAAATTCTTTCCCCACAATCCGCGCGACACGCTGGCAGGAGATAGACTCATCAGTTCCTGTCACAGATTTTCTGACACGATTTGACACCGTCTTTAATCGACCATCGTGAGATACGGTAAAACAACCTAAGCTCATCAACACGCCGAATGCCTCGAGCATGAAAGGCAACATGTCGTGGGTACGCTCAGCAAAATCAACCAGCAACTGAGGATTCTTTTCGACCGTCTTGAGAAGGTAACTCCGAGGACTTTCCGCTATCACTTGGCGAGCGCTTTTTTGTAAACATAGCGGTAACACGAGTAGCGAAAGGGAAAACGGCATGCCATCGGTGTTCTCTTCCTCATATCCTTGCAATGCTCTGAACAGGACCAAACCGCAAAAAGCGGGGTTGAAGAGATTTTTTACTTCAAATGGTCGTTGGTCCCATCGTTTCATTGGGTCACTCCTAACAGTTCACCTACGCGACTGAGGAAACGGGGATGCCAATAGACCTTAGGGAGTGGTCGGCTATTCGCAAGAATATGGAATGCACCTCGTACAACATATGGTTCCGTCACACGCTCTCTAATCCGCAGTGCACTAATATTGCCACTCTCTAAGTCAACCCATTGATACAGTGCTTTGCCCGCATCCCGAAGAATTTCGTCGGCACTTTCGTCATCCAGCGACTCAAAAACGACGTCTCGGTAACGACTCCACTCATCGATGAGGCGCTCTTCGTAGTCTTCAATCTCCCCTGAAATTAGGAGATTTTGACGGGCCCAGGAAGATCTTTGCTCGAAAGCCCTGTAATAATCCAAAATAGCATTACGGATGCGATTGGATGCGATACCAATTTCTCGAAGTTGTACAACAAAAAGCCTCGAATCGCTGTCTATATTGACTTCTCCTGCGGGGACTTTTCCCCTGAAAGTAATTGGTAGGTTATCGGACTTGTATTCGTCTGCAATCGTGGAAAGCTTATCGGATACCTCGTAACCAAAGATTGGATCTGTTCTCTTACCAGTCAACAAACTGATAATCTCGTCATTCCACCAACCCTCAAGACGTTCAAAAATAGCATCTCGGTTTTCACGCCGGATACTGCGCATATGTTGGTCTTTGACTATTGAAGGGAGATTCTCGATACGCGGGCTATTGTCAAATATGGTGATGCGCGAAAGAAAATCGTCTTTTTCATCGTCATTTAACTCCTGAAATTCTATGGCGATCGAAGAAATGAGAGGTGATTGAGTCTTGGCAAGCACTTCAGTTGCCACTACCCCAATCAATACGACTTCGTCTTCTTTTAAAATTGGCGCATCGGGTAAAAAATAGCGCAAGAAGGATGTGCTCGGAACAGAGCCTGTTGAGAACAAAAAGAAACGAAGATGTGATTCGCTCCGACCATCTCGGCTGTAACGATTAAGCCAAATTCTCACTGACTTCCAGAAGTCAGTCGACAGATCGGTAAGGCGATCACCCGTTCCTTTGTGTTTGAGGGACGCTAATGTTTTAACTCCATCTTTATCAACAAAATCAAGGTCATCGTCCTTCTCAATCAAGACGGACGTGCTTTCAGAGAGCTGTAAGAGCTTGAGTAAAGCAAAGCGAGGTTGATAGATGTACCCAAGACCTTGCTCGCCTGCCGAATATTGATCATTGGGGCGCGCTACCATACCCAAATCCCTATCTGTCGGCAGAGTGTCGCCGCTCGTACATCAGATAGAGACTCTATGCATAAAAGCGGCTCAATATCGATCAACGATATTTTCATATCCGTCCCCCCCGGGAGTTTAGATGTGAGACGTGTCGTCACGGCATCTCATTAAAAAATGTTTTTTCTAATGCTCAACGAAAAATAGTAAGTTATTTATATTTCAAGGATGCAGATTAACCGGACTACAAGTATGTAAGCAAGAGTCAAGTTCAAACTATTAACATTAGTAACGCTCAGCGAAAAATTATCCTAGGTATGTTTAATCAAATTTCGGAAAATTTTAGGATGTGAGCCGAGTCAGTTTTTAGCGGGACTGCGTCAACTTGGGGGGCTGCTATCAAAGATGCCCAGTCACAGCTGCGAGCTACTGTACGATGTGGATTAAACCAATCTATGGGAAGGCTCAGGTTGCTTCGCCTTCGGTTCTAGCAATCCTCTGGTAGGCATTGCAACGAAAAACGGTCTATATCATTTGTCTAATTGCCAGCTAAAAATATGTCCCACATAAGCGCTGTTGTCAGGCTAAGGCCAATCCGATTCGCGTTCCTTGTCCGGAGACTATCCACCATCATGGGTGAGTATGAGCAGATTACCCTTAGTCAAGAACTAAGCGGGGATAGTCACGGCGAATAGTCGGGTCTCGGGCTAAACGCACCATCTCGGCACGATCAGCAGGCGTAACCGCGCGAACCTGCTTCCCCGACATATTGATAACTTTGACCGAGGAAGTCTTGCGTACACCAACGCTATCGATCAATTTAATGCGCGCAAGTCCCTCATCTCGCAGGGACATGATTCGTTTTTGGGCAGCACTCATTTTTTGGCCTCAGCCGACTCAGCCGAAAGCTTCTGCTGAAGTCTAATAGGATCGCATTGAGCCACGATATTCACCTTAGGCTATCGAGTCTAAATTTGAGCGATGCTAGCAAAGCATTTGGATGAAGTAAATGGTGAGACTCTACGGGAATCTTGTACCGATGCAATATCGAATGTACCTTTGCTGTTGAGTTGCAGGTTCATTTGACGCTTTCTTTGCCGAGAAGGCCAGCACATGCTCCGACCTCCACAAGAATCCATTTTAGAGCGAGAACATCAGCCGAGTGCCAGCAGAGAACGTGCTGTCATCGGTGTAGATGGAAGCATAGTTCTGCCGCCTATTTGAATCATACCCTTGCTGCAGTCAGCACTTCCCACTCTGAAATTGATTCATTTAAGGCGCCAAAAACGCGAGGCGCTATCCCCACCTCATCTTCTCCGGCTCACACCGGAATCATTCATTTACCGCTTTTGGGCTTTGTAACCTTAGATTTGCCGCACCGCTGATCACTGTCGCACGTTTTGCACCATGCGCCGCATCGACTCGATACGTGCTCCGATAATGCTGTCGAACTTCAAAGAAGTTCGTGCAGAGCCTATGTACAACTTAGATCACTGCATCACCCTTCACGATTTTTTTCGCCGTTGATCCGGCTCCGTTTTGATAGATAACTAATGTCGCCCCCAAACCGAGCAATGCAGCACCACTCAGCCATATACCAGGGGCCGCACGGTTGTCGAGTACATGGATCAGGTAAGTGCAGGCTAAGGGTGTAAAGCCGCCGAAGGTAGCCGTCGCCAAACTATAGGCAAGCGAAAAACCTGTGGTGCGCACCGCGACCGGCATGACCTCAGTCAATGCAACCACCATCGCTCCGTTGTAGGTACCGTAAAGGAACGACAGCCACAACTCGACTATAAGCAAGCGCTCGAAACTTGGATGGGACGCCAGCCACGCAAGTGCGGGGTAAGCGGTCGCCATCGCGAGAATCGTGGAGAAAACCAGCAGCGGTTTGCGCCCGACATGGTCGGACAGCGCCCCCATGGCCGGTAGCCAGATGAAGTTCGACATGCCCACCAGCATAGTGACCAGGAAGCTGTCGAAGTTGGACAAATGTAGTTCGTTTTTCGCAAACGTCGGCGTGTAGGCAGTGATGAGATAAAACGATACTGTCGTCATGACGACCAGACCGGCACCCGCGATCACCACGCGCCTGTTCCTCACAATCGAGCGCATTATTTCCGCGAAGTCCGGCCGGTGCTTGCGCGCCGCAAATTCAGGGGTTTCCACAAGGGAGCGGCGAATGAAAAAGATGGCTGGCACGATCAGGCAACCGAACAGGAAAGGCGCACGCCATCCCCATTGAAACAACTCGGCCGGACTCAGCAGTGTCGACAGCACGATACCTATAGCTCCCGCGACCACTACCGCAACCTGTTGACTGGCAGATTGCCAACTGACAAAGAAGCCTTTTCGGTGGGCCGGTGCGATTTCGGAAAGATAGACGGATACACCGCCAAGTTCGACGCCCGCGGAAAAACCCTGCAACAAGCGCCCGACAAGCACCAGCAACGGCGCTGTCACACCGATGGACGCGTAACTCGGCATGAACGCGATGAGCATTGTGCCCAAGGCCATGAAGATAAGCGTAATGATCAAGCCTTTACGCCGTCCATGCTGATCGATGTAGGCGCCGAGCACAATGGCACCGATCGGCCGCATCAGAAAACCCGCGCCAAAGGTAGCCAGAGACAGCATTAGCGAAGCGAATGCATTGGTATTTGGGAAAAATGTCTGGGCAATCGACGTGGCATAAAAGCCATAAATCATGAAGTCGAACATTTCCAGAAAGTTGCCGCTCACTACCCGGAACACCATTGCGCCCCGGTCTTGAGTTGATATCATATCTGTCTCCTGATTCATTCATTGTGAAGGCCGGTATACGGCTCTTTTGTTCGATGCAGAGAGCGCCGACAAGCGGAGTCGACGCCTGGCTGGGAGAGAATTTAAAGTTGCAGGATGGGCTTACCGACTTGCTGCCGGCTTTCGATGCGGGCGTGCGCTTGCTCCACGTTGTCGAACGAGTAGCACGCTTCAATGTCGACCTGTAACGAACCGTCAAGCAATGCGGAGAAAATTACGTCGGCTCTGCGCTGCACAATTTCCCGGCTCATCATGTGGTCGGCCAGGCGCGGGCGAGTGAGAAACAGTGAACCGGCTTCACCCAGCTCTATTGGATCGAGATCGGTGAGAGAGCCGGACACATTCCCATAATTGACGATCAGTCCATGTCTTTTGCAGGCACGGAAGCTGTCCCGCAAGGTCGCTTTGCCGACCGGATCAAATACCACATCCACGCCCTCGCCACGAGTGGCTTCGCGAACTTGTTCGGCTATACCGCCCTGTGAATAGTCGAACGCATGATCGGCGCCGCACCGGATTGCCGTGGCGCGTTTTTCCAGTGTGCCTGCCGTGACGAATACTGTTGCCCCACGTCGTTTGGCCATTTGCACCAGCAATTGGCCGATGCTGCCAGCGGCGGCATGAATCAGACAGCTGCTGCCGGGCGCCAGACGCGCGACATCTTCGATGAGATAGTGAGCCGTGGCTCCTTGAAAGATCGATGCTGCGGCCAATTGATGGGTAATGCCATCGGGGAGTTTGGCGACCAGCGCTGCCGATACCGAGGCGTAGTCAGCGTAACTGCCCCAGGCGATGCACCAGGCCACGCGGTCGCCGACGGCGATATCATGGACATCTTCGCCGCACGCGACCACTTCGCCGCTGCCTTCCATGCCCAGCGTGCAAGGCAAGCGCACGTTATAGGTCTTCGAGTTCGCGTATTTTCCCTGACGCGTGTGAACGTCCATGAAATTGATGCCGGCGCACACCAATTTGACCAGTACGTGACCGGCCTGAACTTGCGGTATGGGCACATCCTTGCGTTTTTGCAGCACTTCCGCCCCCCCGTATTGTTCTATGGTGACTGCTCTCATTACCGTCTCCTCATCAGCTCAGAATTTTCTATTTCGTTCTTCCGGCAAGCATGGTAAAACAGTGACATACGTTAGAAAATTCCTTTTTTACTCACCTTTTCCGTTAAAATATTTACCGATGTTTGATTGGCAAGATCTTTACGTTTTCAGCGTGCTGGCACGCACGGAGTCGCTTTCTGGCGCGGCCCGGGAGCTTGGCATTGAACATGCGACGGTGGGCCGGAGGCTGGAGTCCCTGGAGCGAGCATTAGGTTTGCGGCTGGTCGACAAACTCCCGCGCAGCCGCCCGTTGACTGCCGACGGACGGGCCATTGCCGCTTTGGCGCAGAACATGGCGCAGATTGCCGGCTTTATAGAACAGCGTGCGCGTCCGGCGCTGATCGGGTTGGCCGGTTCGGTCAGGGTGAGCGCTCCGCCTTCACTTTCACGCGCGTGCATCGTGCCTCGCATCGCAGCGTTGAGAGCCAGCCATCCCCAACTGCGGCTGATTTTGCAGCCGTCCACAGCGGTAGACGACATGGGAAAGGGAGACGCCGACATCGCTATACGTACCGTCCGTCCGGAAGACGTCGATCTGATCCAGAAAAAGGTCGGCGAGGTACGATTTGGACTCTACGGCACGCGCGAATTCAGCCGACGTCCTGCTGACCAGTGGACTTTCATTTCTTACGACGAGTCACTCGACCACCTGCCGCAGCAAATATGGCTGCATCAGCTAAGAAGCGAACGTCCGATTGCATTCTTCGCAAGCGATCTCATGTCGCAGCAAATGGCTGCGCGAGATCATGTCGGAGCAGTGGTGCTGCCCACCATGGTCGGTGATGCAGACCCCGACCTAGTGCCGTTGCCGACGTCGTTAGCCGCACCATCGCGCGATATCTGGATCATTGTTTATCCCGATATCCGGCGCAGTCCTCTGGTGGAAGTGGTGATGAATTTTCTGGCGGATTGCATCGTACGTGAACCAAGGCTTGCCTCCTCGAAATAGCTGAAATGACATCGCCTCTCAGAATCGCCAAGTCAATAAAAAAGACGTTTGAGGTTGCTTACAAATGTCGGTTTCTGGCCGGTTTTAGTCATTCAATATCTCGACATACAGTCAGCACCAATTGCCGTAGCCAACGATGAACAGGATCGACTTCCAGACGCGGATGCCACATCTGAGACACAGTAATTTTTACAGTTTGTACCGGAAGCTCGAAAACGAATGTCGTTTGCGATTCAGGCTGATTGTTCATAAAAGATGCCGGTACGAGTGCTATTAAATCGGAGGCTTGCGCCACCGCGAGTGCGGCTGGAAAGCTGGGTACCACGGCAATGATCATTCGTTTCAATCTCAACGCCGTCAGCGCTTCATCCACTGGGCCAGTTGTGCGACCGTGGCGCGAAGCGACGACATGGCCAAAGTCCGTGTACCGTTTTGCGCTTACCTTGTCATCCGATTCGAGTGGATGACCTCGTCTGACAACGCCAACAAAATTATCACGGAAGAGCGCCTGCACTCGAACTTCAGGCCCCATTTCACTCAAGACGCCAATCTCAAGGTCTGCCGAGCCATCTCGTAAATGTACAGCCGTCTTTTCAGGTTTTGGCGCAAAACGTAAGCGCACCAGCGGCGCGACGGTAGTAGCCGCGGCGATCAACTGGGCGCCAAAGGCTTCTACAAAGCCGTCGTTGGCTCGGATCGTCAAGGTTCGCCGCAATGTAGAGAAATCCGATTCCGTTATTGACGGATACAGTACGGAACGGGCCTCATGTACGGCATCTTGTGTTCGTTGGCGAAGCGCCTCTGCGTGAGGCGTCAAAACCATCCTGCGTCCCGCGCGAACCAATAAAGGATCTGCGATTGTCTCGCGTAAACGAGTCAAGGTTCGACTCATCGCCGAGGCACTCAGCCCAAGTCGGCGCGCAGCGCCAGCCACGCTTTCCTCGGCGAGCAATACATCAAGTGCAATGAGCAGGTTCAAGTCGGGTTCGGGCATATCCGATCCTAGCATGACGCAATCAGATATGGCGTTTGATGCAGTTTATAACTGCATATATTGCGTCTTCCGCCCTATCTTTTGCGCCGCTATAGTGCAATCAGCGATTCAACTTCACAGGAGCTATCCATGCATCACCTATATCAGCGAAAAACCGTCCTCCTTATTGGCGCATCCCGTGGCCTCGGCTTCGCCATGGTCGAAGAATGCCTAAAACGGGGCTGGCAAGTCATTGCCACCGGACGAAAAGGTTCGACAGAAATACTTCACAAATTGGCCGTCACTTCCCATGGCGCACTCGAGGTCGAAACCGTGGACATCACCATGCCCGCGCAGGTATCGGCGCTACGAACCCGTCTTAAAGTGCGGCGCATTGATATGCTCTTCGTCTGTGCCGGCGTAAAAAACGACGATAGCGAAACGATCGCAGATGTTTCGACTGAGGAATTTGTTCGCGTGATGGTGACGAACTCGTTGAGTCCAATGAGGGTCGTAGAAACGTTTCAGGATCTCGTGCCACCAACCGGAACGATAGGAATCATGTCGTCAGGGCAAGGCAGTCTTACCAACAACACGAACGGAAATTATGAGGTTTACCGTGGTAGTAAGGCGGCACTCAACATGTTCATGCGCAGTTTCGCCGCGCGCCATCGAAACGGCACAAGAACCTTGCTACTGATGGCGCCTGGCTGGGTCAGGACAGATATGGGTGGTCCGGAAGCGCGCCTGAGTATCGAAGAGAGCATTCCGAACCTGCTCAACACAATCGAGGCTTACGAAGGACGTTCAGGACTGCATTATCTCGACTATCTCGGGAAAGTAGTTCCTTGGTGAGCGACCGCTGCTGGCCGAGGCTGTGGAAAAACGCTGAATCAATCTAGGCGGCCGATATCGACCTCATTTTAACGCGACATCGTTGTTGATAGAGAGCCCTGCAAATGTGCTGGCTATTTCCCTTGTCCGAAGAAATAGCCGTCTCCCAACATATCTCCTGACGCTAAAAGCGCCTATCGGACATCAATGCTGTCCTTGCGAAGTCGACACTTTCTGCTGATTGGTGATGGTACTCAGTGACTGCAATGCCAAGAAGAAACGTTAAGTCCCAAGAAAACGCCCGCTTAAAGCGGGCGTTTTGACATCAAGGAATCCGGGCAATGACTTTGATTTCGAAATCGAAGCTGGCTAACCAATTGCCCCCCTAGGATGCGATCCAGTTCGGTGAGCGTATCTCAATGAATTAAGCGGAATACCGTTTGCAGAAAAATTCGGAAACGCCGGTCGTTGAATGCTGCGTTTCACAATCAATATAGGCAGACCACCAATCTTGTTGGAGATCAAACTCGGATGAATTAACATCGAGAACATTTTTCGCATTCAGGGGGCACCTAGACGATTTCCGACATAGCTTAGCGAAGCACCGGTATCTCGTTAATTTAATGGTTCTACTAATACAAACAATGAGCCGAGAAAAAACAGCGGAAACGCCACTCATGCAACTCTTTAGTTGCGTCCGTCCTTTGATCCTCAGAAACAATAGTGAAGATTATCCCTATTCAGTTTCTGGCACCTGCTATTTGGTCGATTATTACGGTAGACCATACATAATCACAGCCTCGCATAATTATCAGAAGGATGCTTTCGACGTCAGTCAATTGACCGCGCAGTACGATGTCAATAAATCAGAAATGATTCCTGTATGTAGGGCATTTATAGGCAATCCACAAGGGGACGAGGACAGCGACAAATATGACTTCACTATCTTACAAGTTAGCGCCGAACTGATTGATAAAGATAAATGGAAAGCAAGTGGTGCTATCAGTCTGTGGCAGGACGATGGCTATACGTTGCCTTCACCAAAATTAAACTTCGCGTTTAGAGGTTACCCGACCGAAGGGATCGAGTTCGGTTTTCCAGAACGAAACATCCAGACTACTGGAGTTACAGCAGACGCTTTCTACGAAGGAAAACTAGCATCCGAGCATATTCACACCTTGACGGTCAACGGAGACGAAGACTTTCCTGATTTTAACGGCTTCAGTGGCGCCCCAGTATTTCAGCTGGTGCATATTGATGAGCGAGCGACAGTGCCATCGTTCGCTGGCATGATAATTCGGGGGACGAAAGCATCTAGGCTCATGCATCTAGTTAGCAACAGATATATCGTTCCGAAGCTCCATGAAATTACCGTCAGACACAAAATCGCAGAGCTCTTCGTATCCGACGATCCCCAGTAGCTCGACTATGACCCAATCGTTTTTCCAGCGGAGATGATCTGCAGGCAGCTCGGTTACCCAAAAAAGAGAAAAAAATGGCTTCAATCGACGGCATCAATCTTGGAGGAAATGGGTCAGCCGCAAATACTGCTGTGGCCTGCAATCTTCGACGTCCCCTCGCTAAAGATCTATCGTTTATTGGCATCAACGACGGCTGGAGCGTTATTGGAAACTCAGGCAAGTCGACTCTGATTGCTACAAACGAGAAAATCATGGGGGCACCCGAAGCTAAGCAAGCAGGCATTACCGCTCTTATGGAAGCCCTTGATCTTGTGTGTGTCGCTCATAATATCAACAACAATTTGGCTAACGCGACTGAGCAATGCACATTATTTTTGACAGAGAATGGACAAAGCATTGTGGAGATGGAGCTGACTGCAGATTGGAAAATCTCAGTACAGATGGACATCAGAACGCAAAACGGCAACAACCTGCGAGCCCCACAGGATCAACAGCCCAGGTGGCACAAATCCCTTCGGTATTATCGACTGTCGCAAATCTCGTCTGATATCTACGAGGCTTACAGAAATCTCTACTTGGCCTTTGAGTCGTTAGCCGAAACGCTTCTTCCTCGCACAAAAGTGGAACGTGAGGGCGCGTGGATCCGACGGGTATTCATGCAATTGGCCGCGAATGGGAGTCTGAGTGAGTTTGCCCCAGATGGCCACAGGTATCCGGGCGAGTACCTTTTTGGAATTCTTTATGAAAAGACGCGTTGCAATCTTTTTCATTCGCGTACCCCAGAGGCATTCACCCCTTACTACTCTATCGATATATCAAAAGTAACTAGGGCATACGATACGCTGCTGGGGGTCTGGCGAAAAATTGCTGGTGCTACGCTTGGGTTCTTCAATGGAGGAGCCGTAGTCACTTATGGGGGATACAAGCGCATGCTAGAGAATGCTCTCACCAATGTCCCGCTGCAGGTACAAGTGACAACTGATGATACGCCTCCAGAGCACGCCGACACCGCCACCAGTCCAAAGGGGCTTGCCGTTCTTGAACTGAGTCGATGCGATTTTGGGGGCGAGGTATCGCCAGGTCTGATTCTTGGATTTTCTGCAATGGAGTCAGACCCAAAGCGCTTCCCCGAAATAAATCGAATTGGGCTGCTGGCCAACAGCATACTGCACGGTGTTTGCCACATAAAAAAACTGGTGCTCGACGATATAGACACTTTCAAGGTTCGTGCAATGTTCAGGCTGGAGCAACCGGATCTGCCACGTACAAGGTTCTAGAAGACCTAAGTTCGCGTCCCTAGACAGATAGTGATCAAATCGCTAAACGAGAGCATGGCTCTTTTGGTATGCAAATTAATGGCGCTTTTGCTCTGCGGACGAATGGCGCTTTTGCCACGCAAACATATGGCGCTATTGATGCGAATAGTCAGAGTGCCCGGACCTTGCACAGTAAATTCGTTCATACAATGTTTGATGTGTATTCGGCATTTACTACGAATATTGAGTATTCCACTTTTTTCAAAGCCGTGATCCGTCAGTACCAGGCGTGATGCCGTAGTAATTTCCACGCGACCACAGACAACTCGGTTTCTTCCAAAGCATTGAAGCTGCTTACTATACGATCGCGTTTCGAGCCTTCTGAGTCAGGAACAGGCAGTCCAAGTTCATCACAAAGAGGAGGCAGGGTTGTGTGTGAGCCGACATCCTTGAGGCTGATCACCAACGGTTCTCGAATATTGCGGAGTAGTGCATAGCCCATGGGAAGCACCATATAAAGCACTGCGGAGTTATTTGAAGGTCGAAAGAAGATAACTCATCAGTTAGCTATCATCTCCGTTAATGCCATTTTTTGATCTACATACCAACGCACAACGCACTCGCGGTCATGGCAGTTCTTTTCACGATAGTTCTAGGCTCTACGCGCACGCTGCTTAAACTCCGCCTGATCAGGACTTCCCGCTTTTGCGTCAGCGAATAGACTCGCCAATTGAATATCTGCCGCGGCAAGCTCTTGATCACTGCACACCAAGTTTTCTACGTAAGAATGCGCCTTGGCACAATCAAAGCTTGTTTCAAATGTGCTGACGGATGCCGGATTCGATGAGGCTAGACGATGCACCTGAGCTTGCAGAGCAAACAGACGTTTGAAGCGGCCTGGCGCCATCGGTTAGTATCCGATGGCCGATACCGGTCGATTGCAGGCATCGATCTGTTACATGGAAATTCGCAGGTGCGAGACCATCTTCTCCATGAGTCCCTCTGCCTAAGGGGTTTTTATTATCTATTTGTCGGTGGAACGCCTGCTGATGTCTGCGCCAACAAGACCCGCTGATATCGTAGTAACTCTTGAGATATCAGTAGCATGACATTCTCTACATTCCCGTTTGGAACTGGTAAATGAGCGACATTGCTCGTCATTTTCTGAATTAGACCAAGCGCACCCGAGGCCTTGGACGCATCCAGTTGCGCGCACACTGCCATTA
>Ga0209913_1000724_pt1 | contig 24480 bp, 19 predicted proteins | sample PersoiDNA2013203_FD_185805 | JGI IMG/M metagenome (GOLD analysis project Ga0209913, IMG submission 185805) | Permafrost soil microbial communities from the Arctic, to analyse light accelerated degradation of dissolved organic matter (DOM) -... | ecosystem: Environmental > Terrestrial > Soil >... | reverse complement strand
CGATGCATCCGGCTTGTGGCCCGGCAAAGTGGTGACGGAACTGGCGCCCGCAGGCGAGTTCTGGGAAGCGGAACCGGAGCATCAGGATTATCTGGAGCGCTTGCCGCACGGTTATACCTGCCATTTTGTGCGGCCGGACTGGAAGCTGCCGAAGCGCGCCTGAATCACCTAGCGTTCCTGCAGATTGCGGCGGTACTGGATGGCCTCGGCCACATGGGACCGCGCGATCCGCTGCGTGCCCGCCAGATCCGCGATCGTCCGCGCCACCTTTAACACGCGGTGGTAGCCGCGGGCCGACCAGTGCCATTGCAGCATGGTGTCGCGCAGCAGGCGGGCGCCGCCTTCATCGAGCTTGCACACCTGGTCGATCTGGCGGGGACCCAGCTGCTGGTTGCTGACGCCCTGGCGCTGTAGTTGCAGGCGGTAGGCGTGCGCCACCCGCGCCGCGATGACGCTGCTCGGTTCGCCGTTGGCAGGCCCGGCCACGTCGCCCGGCGACAGCGAGGCCACGTCCACCTGCAAATCGATGCGGTCGAGCAGGGGACCGGAAATCTTGTTGCGGTAGCGCGCCACCACTTCCATGCTGCAGTGGCATTTGCCGGAAGCGTGGCCCAAGTAGCCGCAAGGGCAGGGGTTCATCGCCGCGATCAATTGAAAGCGGGCGGGAAAATCCGCCTGGTGCGCTGCCCGGGAAATCGTCACCATGCCCGATTCCATCGGCTGGCGCAGCACTTCCAGCACGCGCCGGTCGAACTCCGGCAACTCGTCGAGGAACAGCACCCCGCAGTGGGCCAGCGAGATTTCGCCGGGCCGCGGCATGGGACCGCTGTCAATTACTCTTGAAAATGCGACTCCGTTGCTTGACTCCACTATGAAAAACCGACAATACTTACATATATAGGAGCGACTGAGAACACTTAAAAAGGCGACTGGTTATGAAAAAACACGAATTGGCGCGACTGTCTCGCGAAGGCCCAGCGCGTTTAATCGGAACCAGTCGACGAGCCTTAACTGGCAAGGTCAGAGTTGAAGGAGGGCGAGCGGTCGGCTTTGAATCGTCCCTCGAACGTGACTGGCAGATTTGCCTCGATTTCGATCCATGCGTTAGACAAATCCTCGAGCAGCCTTTTTCGATTTTTTATCCTACCGACGGCGGCGAGCGACGCTATACCCCGGACATGCTAGCCGAGTACTGTCTTGGCAACGGGGATTCATCAGTGGTCGTGTACGAAGTGAAGCACATTGAGGAGCTGCGGGAAGAGTGGCAGAAATATCGACGCCGTTTCACAGAGGCAGTCCGGCATTGTAGGGAGCGCGGATGGCGCTTCAAGATAGTCACGGAGCGGCATATTCGGACCCCATACCTGCAGAATGCGAAATTTCTACGAAAGTACCGAGTCCGCCAGGAGCAAACACTTTTCAAGGATCAGTTGCTCTACAGTTTAAAGGCGCTTGGCAGAACCACACCACAGGCTCTATTGGCTTTTTCGTATCTGCATGACGAGAAAAGGATGGCGGCGTTGACTGAACTCTGGCGGATGGTTGCGAAGCGCGAAGTGTTCGTTGATCTTGACGAGTTGCTGACAATGAATTCACCTCTCTGGATAGAGGAACAGAAGTATGAACAATATCCATAAGGGTTTCTTTGCCGCCGAACCGGGTCAAATCGTAGAGTCCAATGGAGGCAAGTACCGGATCACGCACTTGGTCTCGCTGGATAGCGTGTTCGCCGTAAACTTAACTACCAACGAAAGTAAGAGGCTCCGTATTGATTCGCTCGCGCCGACTGTCGCGGAAACGCATGTTAACGAAGCCCAAGAAGGTAACCGGGATCTTGCACTTTACAGCGCTGGCGAATGGGCAGACGCACAGCGAAAGCTACAGGCTATTAAACCGCTCCTAGAGAACCCAATGCGCACTCGCGCTGACGCCGAGGCCATTGCCAAGCAATACAAAGTGCACACGGCCACTCTCTATAAATGGCTCCGAACGTTCCAGACGTCCGGCCATGTTTCCGCACTGGTTTCCGATAAGCGGGGCAGGAAGAAGGGTACGCGTTTGCTTCAGGCGCCCCAAGAACAGCTCATTCAAAGCGTCATCGAGGATGATTTCTTGACGAATCAGCGAAAAAATCCGCAGGTTGTCATCGATGAAGTGAACCGCAGAGCTCGTCTCGCTAAGGTTGTTGCTCCACATGCCAACACAATACGCAAACGCGTTGCAGCTCTGCCCACTGCGGAAACGCTCCGGCGCAGGGGGCATAAGGAAGTAGCGCGAAATACATATGAGCCGATTAAGGGAGATTTTCCGGGGGCAGATTTCCCCTTGGCCGTGGTCCAGATCGATCATACGCCTTGCGACATCATCTTAGTTGATGAGACGCATCGCAAGCCTATCGGACGCCCTTGGCTTACGGTGGCCATCGATGTGTTCAGCAGAATGATCGTAGGATTCTATTTGACGTTTGAGAAGCCGAGCGCCACTTCCGTCGCGATGTGCGTGGCACAAGCAATCTGTGCCAAGCGCAATTACCTTGCGGAGCTCGACATCAGCGGGGAGTGGCCGGTATGGGGGGCAATGACGGTCATTCACGTGGATAATGCAAAGGAATTCCGCGGGGCGGTTCTGGAGCGCGGGTGCGAGGAATATCATATCGACCTCCAGTGGCGCCCGGTATTGCGTCCTCACTATGGTGGTCACATCGAGCGATTAGTTGGCACCCTGACAGCGGAGCATCATAAGCTGCCGGGCACGACGTTCTCTAACACGGCGAAGAGAAAAGGCTACAACTCGGAGGCCGAAGCTGTTCTGACTTTGCAAGAGTTCGAACGTCATCAGGCCGATTTCATAGTCAACGTCTACCATCAAAAGCGGCACAGCGAACTGGGCATGCCTCCACGGAAAAAATGGGAGCTGGGCATCCTTGGCGATGCTTCCACACCTGGTGTCGGAATACCGCCTGTACCTGCCGACCCGCGGCGTGTGCAACTTGATTTTATGCCGTATTTCAATCGCTCAGTGCAGCAGTACGGCATACTCCTTGACTATATCTTCTACTATCATCCGGTGCTTGATCAATATATTAATTCGACAGACCCAGATAATCCCAGGGCGCGCCGCCAATTTTTGGTTCGGAGAGATCCGCGAGACATCAGCGAGATCTATTTTTTCGATCCGTACAATAATTCCTATGCCCAGATCCCTTACCGAAATATCGGCCTGCCTGCCATGAGCGTCTGGGAACTAAAAGAGATCCAGCGAGATTTGAAGGCGAAGGGGATTTTGGAGGTTGACGAGGATACTATTTTCGAGGCCCTTGGCCGAATGCGCGCTCTGGTGGAAGGTGCAGTCGAGAAATCGAAAGCGGCACGCCGACAAGCGACCCGCAAGCCAAAAACAGTGAAGCCGACCACCAACACGGAGAAAGCAGAAAATTCAGAAATGGAATTCGCAGCTGCTGCGGCGAGAACTTACGATAATGCGTTTGACGACGATCCATTTGCACAGCCAATCAAACCTTTCGATGACGTTTCGGTTTCAAGATGATGAATACATTCGATCACCTCGATCCCGAAGTCGCGCCGATTCTCTTGTTGCCACGGGATGAGCGGGTTGAATTTTGCAATTCTGACCGCTGGGTCGGTTACACCCGAGCAGTACAGATCATGCAACAGCTTGACCAGTTGCTCCTCTATCCGAAGACGCTGCGGATGCCGAACTTGCTTATTGTAGGGCGCAGCGGTAATGGCAAGAGCTCCATCCTAGAGCGCTTCACTCGACGGTACCCGATCCAGATAACTGAGACGGGAACCCCAATCGCGCAAGTTCTTTCAGTCGCCATGCCGGAGACGCCAGACGAATCAGAATTCTGGTCGTGCATCCTATGGGCTTTGGGGATATCCCACGGCGACAGGGATACGGTTTCAATAAAAAAGCGGCAAGCTAAATCGGTGCTTAAGTTTGCGGGAGTGCGCATCCTGGTCATTGATGAATTCAATAACCTGACGACGGCGGGGCGAAAACAAGGCGACATTCTCGCGTTGATCAAGGGGCTGAGCAACGATTTGAAAATATCTATCGTCGCTGCAGGCACCCAAGAAGCGATTAATGCTCTTAATTCCGAGCCGCAAATGAAATCGCGTTTCGAACCGGCAGCCCTAGATCGGTGGTCCCTCAATGCTGAGTATCTACGGTTTCTTGCCAGCTATGAGAAGTTGTTGCCCCTTGGGGAGCGGTCTGATTTGGCATCGCGGGAAATGGCAACGAAAATTTTCGGCATGGCGGGTGACACAATCGGCGCAACGGTCAAACTGTTGAAGGCTGCCAGTAACAAGGCGATCCTGAGCGGATCCGAGCGAATCGATGCAAAGATACTCCAAGGCGTGGGATGGACGAAACCCGGGGAATGGAACGAGATCGCGAGGCGAGTGTAGGTGGCCAGCCGACTGCCATTCCAGCTGGCCCCATACACCGACGAATTGCTAAGCGCGTTTCTGGTACGCTCGGCGCATGCGCACGGCATCAACGCGCATAGGTTCTGCAGGGTTTATCTGCCTCCAGCGATTACAGTATGGACCCGGGATATTGACTGCACTGCTCGACTGGAATTGCTGCAAGAGGTGTCGAACGCTTGGGGCTTCGACATTGGACGCGCGTACGAAATGATCCTCCAGACACCGCCACCGATATCGGTCAACGCGTCGGTCGCTGAACGGGAGGCCTGTTTTTCGCAATGGGTCAACGCCGTGGGCGTTTATCATCGTAGCCGTACCCGATTTGGTTTGCAGTATTGCCCGCAATGCTTAAGCGACAGGCCGACGTACGTGCGAGCCTGGCGATATTCGTTCGTGACGGTTTGTCCCGTACACTACTGCGCCCTGTTGGATCGCTGCCGATCCTGCGGTTCGCCTGTCGTTCCGCATCGTTCGTTCCTGCTCACGCGGTGCCACCACTGCGGCGCATTTCTGTCCGGTTCGCGTGCTCGATTGCCGTACATCGAGTTTGAGAAAAAGCTTGCCATTCAAGATTTTTTTACTCGGGCGATGTACGGGGAGAGTATGGAAATCGGTACTTTGGTCGTGCCCGCATCTGACTTCCTTGCTGGCGCGCTGGCGATACTTGGCAATATCAAGGAGAAGTTATATTCATATCCGGCCCTTATTCCTTTGCCCGTTGATTTCGTCGCTCGTACGCCACCGTTGCGCCTCGCATCGTGCGCTGATCGGGCGCGGTGGATGATCGTCTTAGCAAGCGTGCTCGAAGAATGGCCATCACGTTTCCTTGCACTTGCAGATTCGTGCGCGATGAGCCAGGTCGGCTTTTCCAGGTATCGAGTCCCAGGATGGTTGGGTTCCGTCATCGCTCAACTGCCGTCTCGCACGCGCTCGCGCTGCGGTTGGAGCCGTGGAACGCTTAACGCTCGGATCCGCCGCATCGAAGAAGCGGGCGGACACGGCTGCCGCGCCGAGCGCGCGACGGTACTGTTCGACGCCGCGCAGGATCGCCGGTGAGTACGGATCCTAAATTCGGTCGTTACTGCGACGAGTGCGGCCACCTCATTAAGAACGCCCACAAGATTTACAACGGACTGGAGTACTGCGGCTCGTGCTACCCGCGCGTTTTTTACAAGACCAATTGTTGCCTTTGTGCGGGCCCGGCGGTTGCCCACAAGCGTGACACTTCTCCCAGCGTATGCACGCAATGCACCGTGCGGAACCGAACTTGCATGCGGTGTGAAAAGCCCGTGAAGCGAGCCGGCCTAATTATTAAAGGGAAAGCAGTTTGTCCATCTTGTGTACCCTATTTTAAGGAAGAGAAAAGCTGCGGCCGCTGTGGCAAACTTACTTCCCGACTTTCCTCCATGCCCTCTGCAGGAATTCTGGAAAGAATTTGCCATGCATGCCGCAACAAAGAAACACACATAACATGCTCCGTCTGTCGGAAATACCGGAAGGTCGCCAAGCCTGTTGCCCAAGGCGCTGCTGTTTGCAACTCATGCACTGCCCTCATCGGTTTGCAACATCGTTGCCCAGGGTGTGGCTGCAGCGTCCCTGGTGCCGGCTTGTCGCGTTGCAGACCCTGCCTGACCAAGGCGAACGTCGACGCTGAGTTGTCGCTCACGGTGGCTCTTTTTGAGCATCGGTGGATTAAGGAGATTTGGAAACACTTCGGATTGTGGTTGCACGACAGGCAGCCGCATCGTACCGTTACCCTGAAGGTTTTGAGGTCACACCAGCCTTTTTTTGAAAGGCTCGACGCCAGCTTTACGTCCCCGGCCGAAGTCACAGAACAAGCGCTGGTGGGAGTCTTTGGCACCCAGCTTCTGCGAAAGCATCTGCTGGCTACCAAATTTTTGCGAGAGCGGCTGGGCGTCGCGGTTTCTTCTGAAAGTAAAGCGTTGAGCAGTGAAAACGACCGTATCGAAGCGATTCTTTTCGATGGGAAGCGCAAACCGTGGGGGGCGCTACTAGCCGGGTATGCCGTCTTTCTAGCGCAGCGAACCCTCGCAAGAAGAACGGTCCGAATGTACGTAAGCTCTGCTGCTGAATTCTGCGCGAAGGTGATGATCAATTCCTCGCCTTGGACGGCTGGGCAACTCGAGCGTTACCTCGCCCGCAATCGCGGCGCGCGAAATAATATCTCGACCTTTGTTAAGTATTGCCAGCGCGAGATGAAATGGGATGTGGAGATGCCTCAGAAGGATGTTTCAGTACGCGCCCTAGTCGATCCGGTTCAATCCGTAAAAAAGCTGCGGAATCTGCTGGAAAGGACAGCGGCAACCGGACCGGAGGGAGCAAGCATGCGGACTGTAAGTGAAGTTCTCTCCACTGCTCTAGGGCTCTCGCCAACAAAAATTCGTGGTTTGAGAACCGAGCACTTCGAAATATCATCGCCGGATATTAGCGTCGTAATTGCCGGCGAGCACATCACCTTGCCGCTGGAACTGCACCCCTTTGCCTTCAGGCTTCTTGAGTTATCGAACCAAGCCAATATTAAAGTCAGCCTACCCAAGGGGCGGCCAAGATCGTCTTGAGGAGCGTTTCTAAACGTGTCCGTACGAAGTCTTCGTGCTTGAGAAATAGGTTTTCATCCCGACCTGGCGTTGACGTAACAGATTCGGCAGTATGGGGGCCTCCCTTGGGATGATGCTGTCGAGCGCGGCCGCGTTTGCTGGACGCCAAACGAGAAATTGGTTCTTTCAAGTCCCCGCATCGAAGTAACGCGGAGCCATTCCCCTGTTATGCAGCTTTGCCCTTTCCGCAATTAGGGGCATAGATTGCGCATGCAACTGGGATGTGTCGGGGTCTGTTATCCCACGACGCTCGGAGTGAAAACTCCCCCTCAAAGTCACCATAGCTTTCGCCGGGTCGGCGATTTACGACTTCTTTGTTCATTTTGATGCTACGGAAGAGTGTTGATTTTAACCTAGGGACGGGTTGAAGCGTCGGCTGAATTTCGAGAAAGGGCGTGATATATACCTAAAAATAATATACTGAAGATTATATACTTAAGGTATAATACCTTTACGGTCATATTGTGAGTCATCTACCTATAGTGTATAGTTCCTGGACTTTCCGATTTGGAACAAAGAATGGCCAAAGTGACCTTGCTTGGGTATCGTTGTGAGAGGTGTTTGCACGAATGGCTACCGCGTTCCTCCCTGGTGGAACCGCGGGTATGCCCTAAATGCAAAAGTCCGTACTGGAATTCTCCACGACGTAATACGCCTATGAAAAGAAACGAACCAGTGTCGAAAGACACGTCGAAGGGAAAGTGAATGGCAGATAAAATCCCGGTAATTTCATTATTTTCCGGCGCAATGGGGCTGGATCTAGGATTGGAGGCTGCCGGCTTCGAGGTTGTTTTAGCCGTGGAATGCGACCGCCAAGCAGTTGAGACGATTAGGGCTAATAGGCCGAACCTCCACGTTATCGAGCGGAAGATCGAGGACGTAACTACAGAGGAGATTCTTGAGACTGCGGGCTTGAAGGCCGGTGGCGCTTTCATCGTTTCTGGCGGACCGAGTTGCCAGTCGTTTAGTACAGCTGGATCCCGCCGATCCCTAGGGGATCCCCGCGGCGGTTTGTTTCGCCATTTTGTGCGGATCGTAGAAGAAGCCCAGCCAAAATTTTTCCTTATGGAAAATGTAAAGGGCATGCTATCAGCCGCGATCATGCATCGCCCGCTGAACCAGCGAGGTCCTGGCTTCCCGCCGTTGTTGGCTGACGAGGAGCTTGGTTCGGCATTCCGCGTGATCGTCGCTGAATTGCGTCGTCTCAACTATTACACCGTATTCGACGTATTGAATGCCGCCGATTACGGAACGCCTCAATCACGCGAACGTATTCTCTTCATTGGTTCAAGAGATGGCAAGCGTGTTGAGATGCCGGCTCCTACACACGCCGCAGAGCCTAATGCGGAACTGAAGAAGTGGGTCAATCTTAGAAGTGCAATCGGTACCCTAGATGCCTCAAAGGCAGAAGGAACCCGATTGGTGCCCTCACACGCGAAGTTTCTGAAGTTGATCCCCGAAGGTGGAAATTGGCGCGACTTGCCGGACAACCTGAAAGAAGAGGCACTGGGCGGCGCATTCCATTCATGGGGGGGGCGAAGTGGCTTCTATAGGCGCCTAAGTTGGGATCGGCCTAGCCCTGCGCTTCCGACCACGCCCGATGCAAAAGCGACCATGCTTTGTCACCCGACCGATTTGCGCCCGCTAAACATTCGAGAATATGCTCGCATCCAGCAATTCCCAGATGGCTGGAAATTTGCAGGGTCTTTGACCAGTCAATATCGCCAGATCGGCAACGCAGTACCAGTAGGGTTGGGGACTGCGTTGGGAGGGGCAATTAAAGATGCCTGGAAGCGGCATAACGGGAAGAAGCCACTAGGCGTCGTCGAAACACATAACGGCGATCTATTGCGCCGCATGGCGTTACGGCCTGTCACGATGCTTAATCCTCCTTCAATGAGGAAGGGGGCCAGTACGCTCAACACGACGGAATGGGACGTATCGAGGGGGAAGCGACGCGTCGATGCAGGACAGTACGCCGCGGCCGTCCACGCTAGCACCATCTTGGGATAATCGACTCACGGCGTATCCCTCAATTTCCTGACGCAATGGCAGTAACAGATGGCGGCGCCAAACCGCCATCCTAATCTTTTCACACCCCTCCCTCGTTTTTCCCGCAGATCTCTTCTCACAGCAGGCGCCAATGCGCCATTTCATGCTATTTCGGCAATAATGGGCCACCTGTCCCACCTTCAGACTCCTTCTTAGAGGACAGTTCCTCTGCATGCCCGGACAATTTCAGGCTTCGCAGCTGTCCCAAGCCTAGACTACTAGTTGTGGCGGGCAAATCGAGAAAGGTTCAGCAGTGGATGAGGCGACAACAAAAGACCCATGTGGCGAGCTGGAGCGTGCCGCACAGGCCGCCAGAGCGGGGGATCCGGTGGAAATGGTCAGGAGCCTATATGCGAGCAGAATCCTGGACAAACTCGCATTTCGGATTCATCGCGAGTATTTCGGCAAGTTGACTAAAGAAGACATTGACGAATGCTTGGCGGAAGCGGTAGCAGATGCATTCCAAACGTTGAGCCGCGGGGAACCAATTAACTTCCTGGTTGCATACTTGTTGAAGGCAACGCGCAACATGGCTTGCGACTTAGCGATCATCAAGCCGGAGCCGATGTCTGACGAGCTGGCTGATGGCTTGGCGGCGGATCTGCCTCGACGCACGATCGCGGAAAGGCATATCAGGGATGATCTTCGGGTGGCTGCGTTGGCCCATGCGAGACGACTGCTACCGCTGATTGGTCAGGAAAATATTCGACGTGTTATGGAGGTAATTCTAGACGCCATCGAGCAAGGGGTCGTGGATTTGACGGATGCACGCATCGCCGAACTGACGGACTTGAGCGAGGAGACAGTTCGGCGGCTCAAGAATCGAGCCTTGCAAAGATTGCGACACCAAGCAGAGTTAGCAGGATTCGACCTGAACCAGTACCAGGTATTGGATGAGGATGACAGGCCTTTTATTAGTGATAACGAAGAAATTTAGGAGACCCCAAATGAAACAGGCATCAGACGAGTTGAGTCTCGAATTTAACAGGTTGATCGAGCGCGCAGAACAGATTTCGGCCGATGTGGGCGACGAGGTCGAAGAAATACTGGCGCTCGATGATACGCATTTACTATCGGCGGTCGAAGTAAAAGACCTGCTTGATAAGGTGGTCAAGGCTGTGGAGCGTCGTATCGCCGTCGTCGGAGATCGTAAGCGGATGGCCACAAAGCTTCAAGCGCTTGTGGACGAACTGGTTCAAGCACGCGAAAAAATCGCGCTTCCGCTTGCTGCTGAAAATGGAAACGTCGAGCTAATCGAGATGAAGGGCATCAAGCCGCGCCCGGTCAAGCCGACCCCTGTATTTCACACACGAGAGGTGCCCTTGATGGAGGGCTATGTCCGCACCCGGGACATCAATCTTTGGGATAGCAATGAACGGATTGAAATTCATCTGCAGCAATTCAACCGAAAGCACGGGCGAAAACCTAATCCCCAAGAGCTGCTCGACATCATGTTTTGCCATTTGAAGCTCGACGGTGTTCCGGAAGAGGATCAATTCAAAATACCGCCGTTGGCAAGAAGTATTGCCGCGAATGGTTTGCGCAAGCCACCGATCATTTCTCGTACTGGAAAACTGCTGGATGGAAACCGACGTGTCGCTGCTTGCTATTACATCCTCACGAGCGACGAATTTTCGATTGAACAGAAGCAGCGGGTCGAGTACATCATGATGTGGCAGCTTACCGAGCATTCGGATAGCGAAGATGAAGATGCCATCATTGTTTCCCTGAACTTCGAGGATGACCATAAACAAAAATGGCCCGAGTACGTCAAGGCAAGGAAAGTGTACGAGCAATGGGAGGCAGCCATCGCCACCGATCCCAACGCTAGCCCGAGGCGTCTGCTTGAAATCCGGCGTGAGATTTCTAAGCGTTTCGCGCTTGGCCCTGACGTTGCCGATGTGACCAGGTACATCAAGATGGTCACCGGCGCGAATGAGTTCGAGGATTACCACATCGCGACGAAGAAGCGCGATCGCTACGAGGTTAAGCACAAGGCATCGGAATACTTCCAGTATTTTGACGAGTTGGCGAAGGGTGAATCCCCCGGCAAGCTTGCCTATGAGCTCGGGAAAAAGGAGGAGTTCAAGCATCTCGTTTTCGAGTTGCTCTACACGGACAAGTTCAAGAATTGGAAGCAGATTCGAGATTTGCGATTCATAGTCGATAACGATGAGGCGCGCGGGATTCTGAACGACGCTGCTGCGGTGAACTGGCGTACGAAAGAAGAGCTGGAAGACGTTCAGGAAAAAGTTGAGGACGCTCTTGCTATGGGCAGAACCAAGCAGGCGGAACAGCGGCTTCTGGGGAAGAACACGCGGATCGAAACGTTCGTCCATTGGCTGCTCGATCTCCCGATCGGTGCGTTTCAAGATCCGAATCAGATTAAGCCAGAGAACATCCGTCGCCTACATAACGCGCTAAAGTTTGTTGACAACATTATTGGTCAACAGCTGTTTCCAGCACCCGAGGTCGAACGTGAGTGATTTGCCCATGCGGGACATGCCGACGGGTAGGGAAATACTCGGCGAGGTATTCCGCTCGCCGGATCTCGCGTCGATCTTCGTCGTCCCTTTCCGCCACGTCGACGCAATTGACGTCCTAGTGCGGCTTCAGCAGCTCCTGCCAGGTGCGACGATGCGGCGGACTGCTCGCGGGATTGAGCTCAACGGCGCATCGGCATTTTCCCTTAGTGCCATGTCGTCGTCACCATTCAAGTGGTCCGCCGAGGCTACTCGGTACGTGGCAAACCGGCGGGCTCAGCAAGAAATGCATGTCGCGCTAGTCGATCACGTAAAGCGGATCAGCGCTGGGGGCCGGAAGGTGGCGGCAGATTACCTTGCTGACGACCCGCGATTGAATGTGCTCGACGAGCATCAATGGGTCAACGTGGCTGCGATGACCGTGCCAAACAGCCCCGGCCTTTGTTTGTTCGATGAACAGGGTGCCGGCAAAACCGTAAGCATGATTTACGCATTCGACGAACTGGTGCATCGAAATGAGGTGGACTTCATGCTGATCGTAGCGCCGAAGAGCATGGTGGGAGAATGGCCGAAGGACATAGCCCGGTTTATGAACGACACCTATCGTGTCGCGATAGCCGAAGGAAGTCTGCGTCAAAAAGTGGCTACGCTCCAAGGACGTCCAGATGTGCTGATTACGAATTTTGAGACAGCAGTTTCATTGGAGCGCGAACTCGATGCCTTCTTGCGTTCCCATGATGGTCGAGCCGTCCTCGCAGTCGATGAATCGTTTTTCATCAAATCACCGGACGCGAAACGGACGTTGGCCCTAAGGCGACTACGCGAAGCATGTCGCCGAGCCTATGTTCTATGCGGCACGCCAGCGCCGAATTCACCAGCTGACCTGGTGCAGCAATTTAGTTTTGTAGATTTTGGGGTGGCGTTCGATGGCGTCAGCATTCCGGAGGATCGCGATGCAGCTTTCCCTATCGTTCAAACGGTCGTCGAAGAACGCGGCCTCTACATCCGCAATTTGAAAGCCAATGTTCTCCCTGACTTACCTCCGAAGAGCTTTCAGAAAGTGAGTGTGAAGATGGAGGCTAGGCAGGCGTCGTTGTACCGATCTGCGCTTGCCGCCTTAGCCCGAGATCTCAACGACGCGACCGACCTAGACTTTAATCGGAGGATCACAACATTCTTGAGTCAACGGTCAATGCTGCTGCAAATTTGCTCGAACCCAGCTGCTGCGTCCGATTCGTACGATGCAGTTCCAGCGAAGATCCTGGCACTCGACAGTATCTTGGAACAACTGATTGCCCATCAAAACGAGAAAGTAATTGTTTGGTCCTTTTACACGCATACCATCGACATGATCATGGCTCGCTTCCCCCAGTATGGTGCGGTTCGTTACGATGGTTCCGTTACATCGGTGGCCGAGCGTCAAGCGGCTGTTAGCAGATTTCAAACTGATTCCACAACCATGCTTTTCGTTGCCAACCCGGCGGCGGCAGGGGCGGGACTAACTCTACATAGTGCCAGAGTCGCGATCTATGAGTCGATGTCAAATCAGGCAGCGCACTATCTTCAGAGTCTGGACCGGATTCATCGGCGTGGACAACAGCGCGATGTGGAATACCTCATTTTGCTCTGTGAGAATTCGGTTGAGGAGGTCGAATACCAGCGGCTTCTCCGCAAAGAACAGTCGGCTCAGTCGCTGTTGGGCGACGGCGCGAGCGCACCCATAATGAGAACTACGATGCTCGAGGAAACTTTGCGGTTACTCGAAGCGCTCGACACAGAAGAGGAGGGCATTAATGAGCCATCGAGATAAATTACGTTCGGGCGGGGCGCCTAGCGCGGCTCATGAGGCAAGGCGCGAGATGCTCAATACCATCAGTACGCTTGCCGGTTATACGTTGGCGCTGCCGATGACACTGCCGGACGGGTCGCGCCCAGATGTTCTACGCCTGTCGATGACGCTCGATGGGGTGTTCATCGGCGAAGCGAAGGAAACCGAATCTGCGCAAATGGTAGCAACACAAGTTCGCCTCGCCCGTTACATGGATTGGCTAGCGGCCGCGAATGAATTTTATCAACATAACGTTATCGCGGTCTCATACCGCCGATTCACTGATCGTCATTCTTGGGAAGCGTGCTTGCAAAATCTTGCCCTTGATACTGGACTTGTGATCGGGGGATTGAGTTCCTTCTCCGTCGCGCATGACGCATCCATTACACATCTTCACCTGTCAGGCCGTTAACCCATACGCGCGCCGTGGATGATCTGTTCTCGGCCCCGCAAGTCGGAGATCATCCAGGTGTCGAGTTGGCTGCCAATGAAGTCTGTGGTTGTTACCGCCGCTGCAAAGTCAAGCACACGACAAGCTGGAAGAGGACAGCGAACCGTGTTCGCTCCTCCTTGTGCCGCCTGCCAGGTAGCGATGAAAACCCTGGGGGGCTTGGGGCGGGCTTACAGCTTTTCACTCGTACATTCGCAGGATCGTTCTGCGGTGCTGCGAAAATGTCGGTATATCGCTCGGGCGTGCATGCCCGGTTTCGGAGATGGGAGCGCCGTCATCGGGGGCTCAAACCTGCGTACTTGAGCCGGTTGCGCGCTGAAGGAATTTGCGGACTGTATCGACGCCTACCTTCGTGCGGTCCTGCGTGTAGTGGTGGCGGTAGCTGTCGACCTCAATCCCATCATCGTAAAAAGCGTTCCCGAGAACTTTTTTCAGATTTCGTCCCCGTTCTTCCGCAATGATATCAATGGTTGCCTCGATGATATCGTGGACGTCACCTACAACTTTAGAGAGGAGTGTCGATGTATACCCCGTTTCCTTTGTGCGGCATTCGATTTCGATCCAATGATGGGGAGCGCCGTCGATCGTCAGCTCTACCACGAGCGCGGTTCGGTAGATGGCGTCGCGCATGCCATGAGTCCCTCGTTCAAGCAGGCGCCAGCCTAGCCGCGGGCGCAGGCCCCTGGTTCGCGTTTCTTCGTCGATGAACCGCCAGCATGAGTAGCCGTTCCGATCTGATCCTTGTCCTGGCCGCCTCGGGCCTATGGGAGTGGCGTCTGCGATTGTTTTGTCCTTAAGCAGGATTTCGAAAACCTGCATGATTTGCTCAAACCGGGCATTGGGAACCCGAACTAGGGTTTTCGTTTCACCCTTTGACACGGTTGCTTGTTCGCTGGTGTGTGCGCCTGTCGAGACCACATCGCTTGGATCGTCAACTTCTGCCTGTGTCCCCTTATAGCGTCTACTGAATTCTTTGACGAGCTTGACCTTCGGTGGCGAGCCTTCCAGCCAGTTCCATTCGCCGCCCCTTATCGTCGTCATTGATGACGACGTATGCGCATCGTGATCCGAACTCACTTTCGTATCGAGGTTGCCGTCCTTGGGCCTAGGGCGCGCGTGATACGGCTTGGGCAGCTCGACCGCCTCGCTGTTTGCTGCGGCCACGCCACTGTTCGCCTTTTCCCAGCCAATGAGCGGGTAGTGGGTCGGCCAACCGCTTCCACAGATCTCCGTGACTAGAAATTTTCGGATTTCACACGATTGCCCATCGTTGTCTTTGTAGAAGCGATGCCGAAGTTGAAGGCATTTCACGGACAACGGAAACGCCTCGTTGACGGCGCGGTAAGGAATCCTTGCACTTGCATACCAGGGCGTTAGGGCTGCTCCACTGCGATCCTGGAGGCTCCTCGTGTAGATGGCCTCCGCACATGCCTTGCCGTGCGGGTCGAACATGAGTATCGCCAGCAAGTGAGCGAATTCATTCGGAACAAGCGTCTGCAGGATGATGTTCCACTGCGTATTGTTATTGATGATCTCTGTTTTCAGTCCGGATTCGAGATCGGACATGCATATCACTGCCGGGAGCGATGTGGACCATGGAGCGCCGCTGAAGGCTTTGGCAATTTCTGAATGGGGTGCGTAGAAAGCTTTGAAAATTGTTGTACGGGGGATGATGTAAATTTCTTGATGACGCCCATTGCGCCGAACGGTAATTGCAAGGCGCGATTTGGTGAAGGAGACTGGTTCAACTGAGTTCTTCTTGTGATCGATGAGCCCCACATATTCTGATGGATTGAGCATTTTGCACGGATACTCCTTTGGCCAGTCGGGCGGCGGATCGACCAATTGCCCAGCTTCGACTTCGTTGTCGTCCAGATCGCCAGGGAGGAATGAAATTCGCCGCAAGAGCCAAGGCAGTTCTCCCACTTTAACCCGATCCTTAAAAACAGCGCCGACGGTCAGTAGCGGGAGGGCCCCGACCAAAACCTTAGCGAAGGCAAATTTTGGCCATTCGCCACCGCTTTTCTTCCCCAGCAGCGCCGCGCAATCAGCCGGCTTTATTTTCGCAACCTCGGCTCCAGAGCGGTGCGGCAGCAACTGCAACATAACAACGACCGACGTTGAGCGGGTTCGTGCATGGGCCAAACGGAATTCATCGATCCATTTTATGAGCCAGTACCCGCCATCTTGAGGGAAGCTTTCTATAATTTCCTGATTGGCAGACATTGGTTTCTGAGAGTGCTATGAAAATAGGACTGTACTCCAGTCGCGTAATTAAATGGAGCCGCGATTGAGCATTCCGTCGATATATCACTAAATGTTGATATAAATCGTCGCACCTATTCGTTAAATATATCGGACAAGACCTCAATCGGGCCGTCGCCTCTCGGCTGGAGGAAACTCCAATAGGTGGGCTCGTACCTCTGCACGAGTAGACGCCATTGGTCTAAAGGTGGCCTCCCAAGGGCGTCTGCTACGAATGCGATCCAACAGCCCCTGTTCAGCTAAGTGGTTTAAGAAGTTGAAGGTAGCCTCAGAATATTCGTTCAGGTTGTTACTGGTGCTGTAAAGGGCGCTTGTCTTGTGCAAGCCTGGAAATACCCTACGAACCCAAAACGCAGCTTGTTGTGCAGTAATCGGTTCCGTCCCGGCCATGCAGAACTTTGCAAAAACGCCGGTCTGCCACAGAATGGCGGGTATGGGGCCAAACACGCTCTGCCGGGTCACCGATTGCATAAGGTGCCCTGGTAGCTGCATTGGCGACACTCCAATCCAATGGCAATGTAGAGCCAAGCGCAATTCTCTGCTGAGGTCGTGTAGCAGCGCCCGCATTTCAGACACTGGCGTAACCTTTAGTTTGACGGAAAGCTGTGCGGCAAGTGCAGCCACAGCCTTCGAGCTGGCGTCGGCAATCATGCGCGACGGAATCGTGCTATTTGACGTGATTGGTTGTTTCGACGGAGGCTGAATCTTTGTTATTCCGAGCGCGTTTTCCAGCCGCTGCGTCAAACGGCTCTGGTGCGCTAGCTGATATCGGTTGTGCAGCCATGTCCACCGTGAACCTTGGCGCAAGGCAGCATTCAAGTTGGCCGACGATGTTGTTACAGGCAGGTCGCTCAGATCAACCTCGACAGCCGAAAATGGTAGGCGTTTCAACTTTTCCAACTTGTCTAAATCCACCGCGTGTCGATAATAGACCTCAACGGCCAGAGAAAAGCTGTCCGTATCCGATATAAGAACATCAGGAACAACGCCCACGTGTTGGTGGGACTCCACCTCGGCAAGTGCGATGTCTACGTCATAAGTAGGCAGGTACCGCCAGTGCAGACTATGCACGGTGCGGTCAGGCGTCTCGTACCGTCCCTCCACCGCGAAGCCGGGCAACCCCAATCTCCCCATCTTGGCAACTTGTTCCTTAGCGTAGCGGTGTAGCAGCGACTCGGGCGTCGGATTGCAATTCACGTCCGATGCTTCGTGAGCAAAGAAGTGCGTGAGTATCTCGCCCTTTTTGGCGACAAGTGGTCGGCGGCATTGGTAACAAATACAATTGCAGGCCTGCCCGCGATTAGCGTCGTCGACATGGATTAGTTTACCGTCGCGTACACCGTAAAGAATCTGTGGCCCACTCATTCTCGTTCGCCTGCTGTTCGTTGATAATTGGAAACTCTACATTATCATCAATGGGCGGCGGCTATCCTGTCAGGCCTTGTTACCCGGAGCCCAGATAGGGGAACGCGAGAACTGGCTCGCCGGCGCGCGGCGGCGCCCGACGCGCCATGGGCGTCCTGCACCTTGCGATAACGGTCCCCGGGAGAGCCGCGTTATCGACTGCCGGCCTCGAGCTTAGCCGCCCGTGCATGATTGGAAGTGCGGAGGAGACATGGATCGCATTTTGTTCCAAGTCCCATCAGTTCTTGACAAGAAGGGCGGCAAGAACCGCCGGGGCCGCGGGCATGCGAGAATAGGCGAAGAGAGTCACTATTTCTCCCCTTGTCGTCTCAAACTGGACTTACTCATGACCCAAAGCATTATCCTAAACGCGCACGACACACTCGATCAACTTCGGAGCGTGATGGACACGGTCAGCCAAGCACTCCCGAATTCGGCTGATTCCGCTGTTGAATGGATCAACGCGATTGATAGTAAGAGGGCGTTTCTAGCTGACCCGTCGCATCCTGTAGTGTTCATGGGTAGCGTTGGAGTTGGGAAATCGTCGTTAATCGCTGTCGCGGCCAATCTCATCATTGGCTCATCGCCGACAGACCGATCCAGTCTGAAGAATAATTCAGTGCTAGCGATCGGATCGGGTCGAACTACGGTTTGTGAGGTCCGGATTCGTGCTTCCGGGCCAATCGGCAAAGTAGGACTGATCATTGAACCGCTGTCGCTTGACGAGATGTCGGACGAGATCCGTATTTATGCGGAGGGGGAATGGAGTCGCCAGCAGCCAAATTCCCGCGGACATGACGAAGACGAATTGAATCCCACGGCACAAGAAGTTCAGCGTGTAATTCGTGGCATGACGGACTACAAGGAGACCCAAGAGTATAGGGTCGAGGAAAACGTACGTCGACGCGTCTTTATACGTCCGATGGAACTTGCAGCCTCGAAATTCAGCTCTGCCGAGGCGTTTTACTTGCATCTGCTTGAGCGCGCAAAGCTTTCTGCGCGAAACAGTACCGAATGGTGGTGGGACGAAACAGCGTTAGACGCACTAAAAGAGTTGAAAGATCGTTTTGAATCCATAAACGACGGCCTAGAACCGTCGGCAATGCTACCAAAACGAATGTCGGTCGTGGTACCGAATCCGCTGCCGGGCAGTGTGTTTGGACCGGATCTAACACTGATTGACACCAGGGGCCTAGATGGGATCGTAGAGTCGCGACGGGATCTTCAAAATTTCTTGCGCGACCCCCGGGCTGTTATCGTTTTGTGTGCCACATTTAAGGATGCGCCTGGTGATCCTATGCGTGCCCTGATGCGGTCCATGGCTAACGATGCTGAGCTGCGACTGGCGATTTCCAGAACCGTGCTGCTCATATTGGACCAAGGTGATGCTGATCAGGTCAACGGCTCTGGAGGAGATCGTGAATACGGACAAGACCTTAAAATCAATGAGTGCTTTACGTCGTTAGCTGGGGGCGGCTTGCGAATGATCGACAAAGATCAGATCATCGCGTTTGACGCCCTCAAGGATAGGCGCTCGAATCTGTTGCTTTCGATTGATGAAAGTATTCACAGGGTTCGGCGTACCGTTGAAAATCAACTCGCTCGGGATATCGAGTACGCGAACGGTTTCATACATAATTTTGCTAATGAACTTCGCCCCGCGCGACGCGACGCCGTGGATCAGCAACTGCTTGCTGTTATGGCTCTGCATCCGCTCAGCGAGACGCCCCTCGACGATCCACTGTCCGGCGCATACGGCGCAATCTCGATGTCTCGCTACGCTTCTGTCGTGTACGCTACATGTCGTAGGAAGGGCGCATATCTAGGCCTTAATCTCTACGCCGCAGTCGAGGCTGAAGCTTCTCGCGCGGTCACGATGTGGATGGATGAACTAATTTCTGCGGTTTCGACCAAGCTGAATGACCTTGAGCAGGATCCATTTTTCTCAATTGTCTTAGATCATGTCCGCTTACGACAGCGGCAATACCTCGACGCCCAAATCAACGTGAGCCGTGATTATTCCTCGCGAATCGGTTCTGAGGTTGAAGGTCTCTTGAAGCAGCAAGATGGGCTATGGGAGAGTTGTTGCGCTGAATGGGGCGCGGGGGATGGATTCAAGGCCAAAGTTGTGGCGCATCTGAAGACCTGGTCTAGCAAACAATTGGGTCTAAAGGCGCACGAGAGTACAGATGCGTCGAGTGAAATCCCCTTACTGCGAGAAATTTTCTTGCCGGCGCGTCCCCCTAGTTTTTCATTGCATATTCGAAATCTGCGCGCCCTTACTGCGGTAAGCTGGACGCCCGAGCCGGTTAGCATATTGATCGGAGCGAACGGAACCGGGAAAAGCTCTCTACTACTAATGCTTAAACTCATGCGAATGGCTTACGAAAGAAGTTTGCCAGAGGCGCTGGTCGCTGTACTTGGGGGGACAAACAACCTGCGATCTTGGTGCGCAGACTCTGATGATCCTATCGAGATCGGCGTGGACATTGGAAATGCTGGGTGGCGAATTCAGCTTGTGCCCGGGGCTGGCACATCCGAATATTTTACCAATGAGCGATTGACCGACCGGGGGCGCGAAATTTTCTCCCGAGATAGCCTCGGGAATTTTGTCTACGGGGCGGAACGCATAACATCAAGCTCCCATCTTGGAATCCGTACTCTTATTGATCGAGGAGCGGTGGACCCGAGCCTTCGCGCCGTCGCAACATTTCTAAAGCGTTCTGCCGTTTACCACGATCCTGACATTTGGTCTGTTCGAGAAAATGGATCGAGCACGGCAGAGCGTGGCTCACTACAAGCAAGGGGCGGGAACGTACTTGCTGTGCTGCGGAAGTGGTCGCAGGAGAAGCAAAATCGGCATCGGTACGACTTTGTTCTGCGGGGGCTAAACGCAGCATTTCCCGGCACTGTCGTGGATATGGATTTTTCGGAAGCGGGCAATACCTTGGCCGCCCAAATCTACGCCCATGAATCGGAAATTCCTAAGCCGCTCGGGGGTGAAGCGAACGGATTACTTCAGTTACTTATCTTGTTTACGGACGTAGCGAGTGCCGAGGATGAAAGCGTCTTGGCGATTGATGAACCTGAGAATAGTCTGCACCCATATGCTGTTAGAGTGTTTTTGCAAAAAACAACTCGATGGGTTCGGGAGCATAACATCACAGTTATTTTGGCTACCCATTCCACTGTATTACTAGATGAGTTGACAGGTTCACCCGAAAAGGTTTTCGTGATGAAGGCTCCCACGTCCGACGGCGTACTGCCAACCCGCATTGACCAACTGTATGATCGCAAATGGCTCCAAGAATTTAGGCTTGGAGACCTATACGAGCAAGGCGAGATCGGCAGCAACGAAGATGAGCGCTAACCGTGGCAAGAATTAAACTAATTGTCACTGGTGACATGGAAAAGCTCGCGCTTCATAAGTCATTACAAAAGTGTTTTCCCTCTCGCCGAGATGGCGTGGAAGTAGTGTGGGAGGTGCCCCACAAGATGAGCGGCGCCACCAGCCATAAGCTCGACGCCAATGAGGATCCTTCAAAGCCGATGCGAGCGTTGGCTAAAGCTTTAATTGCTGAGGCATGTATTGGTAAGTACGGAAGTCCATCGGATCTGGTCATCGTTGTCGATGACGTTGAGCTTGGGAATATTGGGCAAGAGCACGTGATTGCATCTCATTTTCGAGAAGCAGTCCAAAAAGAACTGGACTCGCACAAAGGTAATATTACGCTCTATAACGAGTACAAAGAGCAGCTTCAGACGCGATGTTCCTATCACGTTTTGAAGCCGATGGTGGAATCATATCTCTTCGGCGATCCGGCTGCTTTGACTCTCGCTGGGGTTCCGGATGGTAAGTTACCTCAATTAGTCCATATTTCAGACGTGGAGGAATTCGAGACAAATGATGTTGGTTGGTTGCCAACATGCGTCATCGAAAATGCAAAGAAGGTGGCGCTTGGCATTCCCTGGTGGAGGCATGAATTTCATCCGAAGCACTATTTAGAGCATCTGTCGGCTAGTGATGAGTTTGGCTATGACGAGACGGAGTACGGAAAGCGTGCACTGATCGCATTAGACTGGACTCAAGTGCCAGAAAATGTGAATGATTTTCCGATCATTCGCTCACTTTTCGAAGATCTGTCGCTTTGGTTTGGCGTTGCTAACCCGGTCGGCGCTGGACTTCTCCATCCGTCGTTTTATCCTGGTGCGACAGTCCGCCGCAGCTCATTGTTACTACGGAATATGTGAGTGTTTTTTCGAGTTCTAACTACCAAATGAATAATATGGAGCCGCGCCTGGGCCAGCAACTATCCACCTAACGGGGTGATGCGGTGAAATGGGCGCATACCTGCAGCAGCGTGTGCGCCGGATAGACAATGGCGTCTTGCACCAGCGCGGCTTCATCGGCATTGACCATCGGAAGGATGAAGGCCCGCGGCGTGCCTTCCTTTCCACGCTGAATGGCGAACGTCATGGCCAGCGCGCCGCGTATCAGCCGTCCTATGGGTCAGAGAACGGCCCGACTAAAATTAGAACTCAAGCTAGCTTCTCTTGCTTGCGGATTTTTTAGGCGTGGCATCAATCACAACGATATCCGACGCCATCTCTCCAGCTTCAATACGTTCAGCGCGTATTTGTTGGATGGCTAGAAGCTTATTGCCTAAGTCGCCGTAATCAATTACCACAAAAACTCCATAAAACGTTTTCGCGGCTTCTTTGTAGAATTCCAATTGTTTTTCATAGCCATGCTTGACGCTGCCATTCGACCGCTTTATTTCAACAAGAACTCGGGCCTCGTATCCCTTACTGAACTTAAAGTCGATAGGGCCACCACCCATATTCGCTTCCGGCGATATGTCAATATTATTCGATTTGCAAAAACAGTCAGCGATTGCGAAATAAATTAGTTGAGAAGCCCTTTCCTTCTTAGGGCGACCATTTGCCCACAGCGCCTCCCAAAGATTTCCTTTTTCTACGTGGTGCTGGAAAGCCGCAATGGTCTCATGTACCAGTTCGAGAATTTTCTCTGGCCCAACGGAAAGCTCGAACTTCTTCTCGACTTTGAATGAATCAGTATTCGATTGCAGCAATTCCTTTAATTTTCGATATCCGAGCGCGTCGTCTTCTTGGTTATAAGGTTGGGTATAGTCCTTGACGGCCTTCAAAAATGAGCTGAACAGATCAACAGACTCTAACGCTGCCCTGCGTATTGCATCCTTACGTTCCGCTGCCGTCGTTCTTTCAGCATCGGCTAGAAAGGAATTTACTTTGTCCCGTATCTTCTTATTAAAGGCGATTGCCTCATATATTTCAGAAGGATCATTCGCTATCGGCAACTCGCGAACAATGTCATCTGGCACCAAGATGACATATTTCCTTTTGCCCCCTCCAACATCAAAGGATGGCAAGCTAAACTTACTTTCACCATCTTTGTCGGTGGTCGGTATGCCGTGAGATAAACAAAAATTCTCGGTGATCTCAGATAACTGTTCAGAAATTACTCGGGTAGTGAAGTCACTAATAGTGTCGGGTCCAACGTCCTCTTCAAAGAAACCCATCAGTCCCAACATTTCAGGATCTTTGCTTCCTAAGGTAACAATTTCTTTCGCAGTCCGAATTATTTTGTCCCTAATCTTGTCGGGTCGCGAACTTCCAGACCTTCCGCTTCCGCCATATCCAAGCCCATTGTCAGCCGGTTCACTAAGGTTCAAAAGCCGCTGCGCTGCTCTCCAGGCAGCGTCGCCTTCTCGCTCAGAAATCGCCAACAGTCTCAAGAAATCGCTAAAGTGTCTTCTAAATTCAGGTAAAGCTTTTTCTTTGATAATCTGATTAGAGGATTTCTCTAGTAATGTGGGATCGATAAAGAGCTGGGTGTCAACGTTGAGAAAGGGGTCGATGAGACCTGCCTCTTCTATCAGTCCTGGTTTAAGACCGAAATGAGTCGAGAAAATAATAGGGTCCTTAACTTTTGCCATTGCCTAGTCACCTGTCATGTCATGCATGGGAACTCTCAAAACTCACAAACCTCGGAAATTGTTTCCAAATATTAACATACGGTTTTCGCGGAGCTTGAACTACCTATCAAGCATGGAAAATTTTTGGGACGCGAGCGTTGATTCGTGGTTGCCGAGTACGCCCCAAAGTGTCCATGGCTCGCAACTAATAGAGTACTGCTCGAACCTCAGCTAACTCTTAGCCCGATTCCTTGGGTAGGTCGGCCGGCGCGAGGTTGATCGTGAATGCGCCGGCTCGGAATTGCGAAACCGGCGTTATCGAGCGCGGCGCGGACCCGGTCTTTCGACTCGCGCACGTCGATTTCCTGCAGGCCGACGGTGGTGAGCGACGTTAATCCGTTTGCGAGATGTACTTCCACACTGACGCACAGCGCTTAGGGCTCCGACGGGAAGACCGTAGTCGCCTTTTTACGTGTGTGGTCGGCTTTTTAAATGTTTTTGACAACCGCCGCCCACCAGCGCCACCGCCGAGGTGGTGTGATGGGGACTGCGGTAGGGCCGCAGCTTCCAGCGTGCAATGGAAAAATCCCGGGTCAGCGATTGCACGGCCGCCGCTTCCAGCGCATCCTCATCCGTCATGGGCGGCAGCAAGCCGGCAAAGCGCGCCGCCAGCATGGTCTTGCCGGTCCCGGGCGGCCCCGTCATCAGGACATTGTGGGAACCGGCCGCGGCGATTTCCAGTACCCGCTTCGCCTGCAGCTGGCCTTTGACTTCCGCGAAATCGGCGCTGGGCGGCGCGGGAGCCAGCGCCCGCGTCCGGTGGCGGGCAATGCGGTCGCCCTCTCCGCTGGCGGCAAAGTGGGCGCACACCTGCAGCAAGGTGTGGGCCGGATAAATTTCAGCCGCCGCCACCAGGGCCGCTTCGTCCGCGTTGGCGGCCGGCAGCATGAAGGCGCGCCGCTGGGGAT
>Ga0209913_1000723_pt1 | contig 24481 bp, 20 predicted proteins | sample PersoiDNA2013203_FD_185805 | JGI IMG/M metagenome (GOLD analysis project Ga0209913, IMG submission 185805) | Permafrost soil microbial communities from the Arctic, to analyse light accelerated degradation of dissolved organic matter (DOM) -... | ecosystem: Environmental > Terrestrial > Soil >... | reverse complement strand
CAAACGGCACCAGGCCGATTTCCACCTTACGCCCGGAGAGTTTTTCGCAGAGCATCGAACCCAGCGCGATACCCACCGAGAACACCGTGAGGATCAGGGTCACCACGGTTTCGTCGCCGTACAACCATTCCTTGGCGTAGGCCGGGATCTGCGTCAGGTAGATCGCGCCGACAAACCAGAACCACGAGTTGCCGACGATCGAGCGCGACACCGCTGGGGTTTGCCCCAAGCCCAGGCGCAGGGTGGCCCAGGACTGGCTGAAGATGTTCCAGTCCAGCCGCAGTTGTGGCGTAGACGCTGCGGCCCGCGGAATGCTGCGGCTGGCCAGGTAGCCCAACACCGCCACGCCGACAATCGCCCCCGCCACCACGGGCGCGTAATGGGTGGACGACATCATGATCCCCGCGCCGATGGTGCCGGCCAGGATCGCCAGGAACGTGCCCATTTCCACCAGGCCGTTGCCGCCCACCAGCTCATCCTCGCGCAGGGCCTGGGGCATGATCGAGTACTTCACCGGGCCGAACAGCGCGGAATGGGTGCCCATGGCAAACAGCGCGAGCAGCATCAGCTCCAGATGATTGAACAAAAAGCCCGTGGCGCCGATGGCCATGATCACGATCTCGCCGACCTTGATCGCGCGGATCAACGCGTCCTTGTTGAATTTCTCGCCAAACTGCCCGGCCAGCGCCGAGAACAGGAAGAACGGCAGGATAAACAACAAGGCGCACAGGTTGACCCAGATGGCGCGGTCACCGTCGATGGTCAACTTGTAGAGAATCGCCAGGATCAGCGATTGCTTGAAGATGTTGTCGTTGAAGGCACCCAGCAATTGGGTAATGAAGAACGGCAAAAAGCGCCGCGTGCGCAGCAAGGTGAATTGTGAGGGGTGGCTCATCGTCCGTGTTCCTGCGTGGCCTGGTTGTTTTTCAGGCCACGACTTTACCTAATCCCGCTTACTTATTCCCTAATCCTGCAATACACGGCGAAACAAAAAGCTCACCTTTATAGGCGCCCTGCACCGTGCGTTTGGCGACGATCAGCCACATCAGCGCCAACGCCAGCACCAGCACACCGCCAACTACGCTGAAGAACCCCAGGTGCAACACGCTCGCCAGCTTCAACGTGGCCAGGGCATAGACCCCCAGCGGAAAGGTGAAGCCCCACCAGCCCAGGTTGAACGGGATACCGGCGCGCAGGTAACGCAGGGTGATCAGCACCGCGATCAGCATCCACCACAAACCGAAGCCCCACAGGGTAATACCGGCGATCAGGCCCAGGCCGTTGGCGATTTCACCGACAGCGGGCAGGCCATTGGCGGCGAAGATCGCCGGCGCATCGCCGCCCAGCAGCAACATACCGAGGGCACCGGTGCCGATCGGGCCAAGCGCCAGCCAGCTCGACGCGGCCATGTTGGCGTGGGGCAGCTTATGCAGGGCCATGCGCAGCATCAGGATGGTCAGAATGCTGAACGCAACCGGCAGGGAAAACGCCCACAACACGTAGCTGGTCACCAGCATCACCAGTTGCCCGTGGGCATCCGCCAGGTGCGGCGCCAACAGGCCACCGCTGGCGGCGGCGACTTCGGCGGCGACCACCGGCAACAGCCAGACGGCGGTCATCTGGTCGATACTGTGTTCCTGGCGCGTGAACATCATGAACGGGATCAGCACGCCGCAGGCCACTGCCATCGCCACGTCCAACCACCATAGCGCTTCGGCCAGCGGCACCACGCCAGCACCCCAGCGCGGCAGGCCGAACAACAGCAAACCGTTGAGCAGCGTGGCCAGGCCCATGGGAATGGTGCCGAAGAACATCGAGACCGTAGAGTGCCCGAAGATCCGCCGCGCCTCGTCGAAAAACATCACCCAGCGCGCCGCATACAAGGCGCTGAACAGGATGAACAGGCCGATGGTGAACAGCCACAACCCTTCGGCGATGGCGTAAACACCCGGCAGATTGACCGGCAGTTGCGCCAGGGCCAACGCCAACACTCCGGTGCCCATGGTGGCGGCAAACCAGTTCGGGGTGAACTGGCGAATCACTTCTCGCGGACGGGTCAGGTGGCTGAAGGGTTTGTAGTTCAGGGTGGTCGAGCAGGTCATGATGGCAATCCTCTTCCTCGCATGAGGTTGAGGCCATGGTAGAACCTGATCGAATATCTATATAACGGGTAATATCTCTAACTGTTATCTATTTTACCTATATGCGTCAGGCGCTGCCCTTGCATCCGACCCGCAGCGCGTCCTGGCGCAGCAACCCGGCCAGGGCGCCGAGGGTCAGCACGATCAGCACGACGCCGTAGCCGTCCGTGGTAGCGATGAGGCCAAAACTGCGGATCAGATTGCCCGCCAGCAAAGACGGCAGGCAGAACGCCAGGTAGCTCAGCACGTAAAATGCCGACATCAACCCCGCCCGCTCATGGGGCAAGGCCAGCGGCACCACGCTGCGCAAGGCCCCGAGAAAGCCGGCACCAAAACCACTGCCGGCGATCAACGTCGCGATGAAAAACAGCGGCAGGCTGGCGCTGTGGACCGCCACGAGGATCAGCGCCACACCAACGGCCAGCAGGCTGGCGCCCAACCGCAGGACCTTATTGGCCGGGCGATTGCGCAGGCTGAAAATCATCAGCGCGCCGCTCAAGGTCAGCACCGCCACCAAGCCGCCACCGATCAGGTTGGAGGTCGAGCCGGTCGCCGCCCGCACCAGCGACGGCGCCAGGGACAGATAGAAGCCGCCCATGGCCCACACCGCTACGTCCACCGGCAACGACAGCCACAACGCACGGCGCGCTTGCGGCGGCACGTGCAGGGTCGGACGCAATGAGGCCAGCGCGCCGGGGATGCGGCTGACGGTCTCCGGCAGGCGCCACACATACACGGCCTGTCCGAGCATCAGCGCGAGCAGCGTCGAGTAGATCAACTGGGTGGGCAGCGGCGCGAATTCCACCAGCAGGCTGCTGCCCATCGCACCACAAGCCATGCCCAGCAAGGGCGCCACGCTATTGACCAGCGGTCCCTGTTGGCGGTCGGTGTCGAGCAAAGCCGCGCCCAACACCGCAGTGGCCATGCCGGTGGCGAAACCTTGCAGCGTCCGCGCGGCGATCAGCCAGGCCACGCCGCTCTCATTGATAAACAGCAACATCGCCAGCATATTCAGGACCAGCGCGGCAAAAATCACCGGCTTGCGCCCCAGGTGATCCGACAGCGAGCCCACGGTCAACAGCGCCGCCAACAAGCTCAAGGCGTAGACGCCGAAGATCAGCGTGAGCATGCCCGAGGAAAAATGCAGGCCTTCCTGATACAGGTGATACAACGGCGTCGGCGCGCTGGACGCCGCCAGGAACGTCAGCAAAGTGATCGCGAGGAACACCAGGCTGGAACGATGAGAAGTGAGGCTGGACATGGGCACGCTCCGCTAAAGCTAATATTTTGCTTTTGCGCAGTGTGCTACTGGCCGCCGCTTAAAGCAAATTCTTTGTGTTAAGGTCGCACGCATGGCGATAAAAGAAGGCCTCCGCCCGGGGGGCCGTAGTGCCCGGGTACAAGAATCCGTCCATTTGGCAGTGCGCGAACTGCTGGAAGCCCATGAGCGTTCCAGCGTGACTGTGCCGATGATTGCGGCGCGTGCGGGTGTCACGCCTTCGACCATCTACCGCCGCTGGGGCGACCTCTCCGTACTGCTCGCCGATGTGGCCCTGGCGCGCATGCGCCCGGACAGCGAGCCGGCCAACACCGGCAGCCTGCGCGGTGACCTGCAGGCGTGGGCCGAGCAATACCTGGATGAGATGAGCTCGGAGCCGGGGCGCAACATGATGCGCGACGTGCAATGCAGCCAGACACCGGGGTATTGCGTGAGCATCCTGGGTGGGCAGCTTCAAGCGATTGTCGAGCGCTACCCGAACACCACGCCGCCGCCGAGCGTGGACCGCCTGGTCAACCTGCTGGCGGCGCCGACGGTGTTTCGCCTTCTGTTCTCCACCGCGCCGCTGGCGGTGGATGAGCTGCACGCGCTGATCGAGTTGGCGCTGCAGGGATAAAGGCGGTACTCAGGACCCAATGTGGGAGCGGGCTTGCTCGCGATTGCGGTAGGTCAGTCACTGTATCGCTGACTGATCCATGGCTATCGCGAGCAAGCCCGCTCCCACATTTTTTACCGCGTGCAATCCGGCGTTACGTGCGCATCCCGCGCCCGCTCACCAGCAACCGCGTGCAACCGATGTACAACACCGCCGTGGCCACGATCATGAAGGTGATCGCCACACTGATCCGGATATCCGACACACCGAGGATGCCGTAGCGGAAGGCATTGACCATGTGCAGCACCGGGTTGGCCAGCGATACGGTCTGCCAGAACGGCGGCAGCAAGGTGATGGAGTAGAACACCCCGCCCAGGTAGGTCAGCGGCGTCAGCACGAAGGTCGGGATGATCGAGATGTCATCGAAGTTGCGCGCAAACACCGCGTTGATGAAGCCCAGCAACGAGAAGATCGTCGCCGTCAGCACCACCACCACCAGCGTGATGCCGAGGTGATGCACTTGCAGGTGGGTGAAGAACAGCGACAACAAGGTCACGATCACGCCGACCATCAAGCCACGCAGCACGCCGCCCAGGGTGTAGCCGATCAGAATGGTGTGCGGCGAGACCGGCGAGACCATCAGTTCTTCAATGGAGCGCTGGAACTTGCTACCGAAGAAACTCGAGACCACGTTGCCGTAGGAGTTGGTGATCACCGACATCATGATCAGGCCCGGCACGATGTACTCCATGTAGGTGAAACCACCCATGTCACCGATCTGCCGACCGATCAGGTTACCGAAGATCACGAAGTACAGGACCATGGTGATCGCCGGCGGCAGCAGGGTCTGCGGCCAGATCCGGGTAAAGCGTTTCACTTCGCGGTAGACGATGGTTTGCAGCGCGATGAGGTTGGGTTGCAGTTCAGAACTCATACCGCCACCTTCGCCAGGTTTTTTTCCACCAGGGACACGAACAACTCCTCAAGGCGATTGGTTTTGTTACGCAGGCTCAGCACTTCGATGTTCTGTGTGGCCAACTGGCCGAACAGCGCGGTGATGCCCATGGCTTTATCCACCTGGATTTCCAGGGTGCGGCTGTCCACCATGCGGCATGGATAGCCGAGCAGTTGCGGCGGCGCCGACCGTTCGTTCTTCAGGTCGAGCAGGAAGGTTTCCACATGCAACTGGCCCAGCAGGTTGCGCATGCTGGTGTTCTGGACAATGGTGCCGTGGTCGATGATGCCGATGTTGCGGCACAGCTGCTCAGCCTCTTCCAGGTAGTGGGTGGTGAGGATGATGGTGATGCCTTTCTCGTTCAGCTCGGTGAGAAAAGTCCACATCGAGCGACGCAGTTCGATATCCACCCCGGCGGTCGGCTCATCGAGGATCAGCAGGCGCGGTTCATGGACCAGCGCGCGGGCGATCATCAAGCGTCGCTTCATGCCGCCGGAGAGCGAACGCGAAGGCACGTCGCGCTTGTCCCACAGGCCCAGTTGGGTCAGGTACTGCTCGGCGCGTTCCTTGGCGATTTTCGCCGGGATGCCGTAGTAGCCGGCTTGCGTCACGATGATGTCGAAGGTCTTTTCGAACTGGTTGAAGTTGAATTCCTGGGGCACCACACCGATGCAACGCTTGAGCGCCGCCGGGGATTTGTCCAGGTCATGCCCGAAGATATTCACCGTGCCACTGGTCTTGTTGACCAGGGTCGAGAGAATGCCGATGGTCGTGGATTTGCCGGCGCCGTTGGGGCCGAGCAACGCGAAGAAATCACCTTCGGCAACGTCCAGATCGATACCACTCAGGGCCTGGAAACCGTTGCCGTAGGTTTTGGTTAGCTGCCGGATGGACAGAGCGGAACTCATATCGGAATACGCACCAAAGAAGGGAATAGAAACAATAGATGAGGCTACACCGCACGTCGTTCAACTGCGGCGCATGACAAGCATGGTGCTTGCCCGCGCCGCACAAGTACAGTCACCTGTATTAATAGTCAGTATTAAGTCAACGCGGTCATCACCGCTTTGCGGTAGGCCGGCCGCTGTTGCAGGCGCTGGTACCAGGCCTCTAGGTTGGGCATGGCAGGCCGTTCGATGGGCATTTCAAACCAGGCGTAAATAAAGCTGCCCAAGGGGATATCGCCCATGCCGATGTCGTCGCCCGACAGGTAGGGCTGTTCGGCGAGCGCCTTCTCCACGGTGCCGAGTGCATCGATGCAGGCCTGGAGCCCGGCGTTGATGGTGTCCCAATCGCGCTTTTCCGCCGGGGTGCGCACCATGCCCCAGAACACCGCCTTGAACGGCTCGGCGAGGGTCGAGGTGTTCCAGTCCATCCATTTTTCGGCGCTGGCCCGTGCCTTTACATCGCTCGGGTACCAGTTCGACGCCTGCTTGGCGCAGAAGTAACGCACGATAGTGTTGGATTCCCACAGCACGAAGTCACCGTCTTCGATCATCGGCACCCGGCCATTGGGGTTCAATGCGCGGTATTGCGGCGTGTCGACCACACCAAAAGCGCCGCCCGCATCGATGGCCTCATAGTCCAGGCCGAGTTCCTCGGCGCACCACAGTACTTTTCTGACGTTGGATGAATTTTTACGCCCCCAGATCTTCAGCATGACTGCGCCTTACTATTGATGAACATGGCTTGATGAACGCAGCAGCATACGCCGGTTCATGGGCGGCTTAAATCGCCCAGCATGTCACCCAGCAGGCTCGGCATCTGCTCGCCAAACAGGTGCGGGTAACATTTCTCCAGGTGGGCAAAGAAGAAGTCTTCGGGCACATCCGCAAATTGCCCATGGTCCACCACGTACTCCATCGAGCGCTGGCCCTGGCGATTGAACGCGTGGAACACACTGTCGTTGATCCCATCGAACGCCAGCGGCGGCACATCGAACAGTTCGCACAATTGCTGGTTGAACGCCGGCGTGGCTTTGACCCAGCGACCGTTCAGGTACAGCTCGGTATAACCGTGCATGGCGAACACGTCGCTTTTGAGCAATGCGATCAGGCGTGGCGTCGACAGGTGATTGCGCACATCCGCCAAGCCGATGCGCGCCGCAATGCCGCAGTGCCGCGCACACGCAGCGAGCAAGGTGGCCTTGGGCACGCAGTAGCTCTGGCCGGCAGCCAGGGCGAAGCTGGCATTCAGGGTGTTGGGGTCGCGGCTGAAGGTGTAGGGGTTGTAGCGCACAGCCTCACGCACGGCGTAATAAAGACTGACTGCCTGGTCACCTGAATCCGCGCTGGAACCGCGATGTTTTTCGGCGAACTCCACCACCGCTGGGTGGTCACTATCGATGAAGCGGCTGGGATTCAGGTACGTTTCCATGCGTTTGATCTCCGGAGGAAGCCTGGAGTCTAACGACAGGTCTGCCACAGAGATAACGACGATTCGGCCAAATGCCGGCGCCTGGTGATCGGTGATCCCAAGGTGCTCCCAGTGCAACGCGTCACACCCTGATCACCGCGCTTTCTCGGATGCCGACTAAGCTCTTTGGTGGTTTCGCCCCTGGTTTCATGGAGGATTGAATATGTTGTTGCTGTGGATATTGGTTCTGGTGGTCGGCATTGCCTATTTGGCACACCGGCGCACCGCGCCCCTGCCCGCCCTGGGCGTGGTCGCCGTTTACCTGCTGGCGATGGGCGCCTGGAGCCACGCACCGGGTTGGCTGCTGCTGATCTTCTGGGTGTTGATTGCGATCGTGGCCGCGCCCCTGCTGCTGCCCGACCTGCGTCGCCAATACTTCACCAAACCGCTGTTCAGCTGGTTTCAGAAGGTTTTGCCGCCAATGTCCGAGACCGAGCGCGATGCCATCGACGCTGGCACCGTCTGGTGGGACGGCGAGCTGTTCAGCGGCCGCCCCGATTGGGACAAGTTGCTGGCCTACCCCAAGGTACGTCTGACCGAAGAAGAACAAGCGTTTATCGACGGTCCTACCGAAGAACTGTGCGCCATGGTCAGCGACTGGGAAATCGGCCAGGCCATGGACCTGCCGCCCGCCGCCTGGGAACACATCAAGACCCACGGTTTCTTCGCGCTGATCATTCCCAAGGAGTATGGCGGCAAGGGCTTCTCCGCCTATGCCCACTCCCAAGTGGCGATGAAACTCGCGACGCGCAGCGGTGACCTGGCGTCCACCGTGATGGTCCCCAACTCCCTCGGCCCCGCCGAGCTGCTGCTGCATTACGGCACCGACGAACAACGCAACCACTACCTGCCGCGCCTGGCCCGTGGCGACGATATTCCGTGCTTCGCCCTGACTGGCCCACTGGCCGGTTCCGACGCCGGCGCCATGCCCGACACCGGAGTGATCTGCAAAGGTGAATGGCAAGGCAAGGAAACCCTCGGCCTGCGCCTGAACTGGGAAAAACGCTACATCACCCTGGGCCCGGTCGCGACCTTGCTCGGCCTGGCGTTCAAGGCACATGACCCGGACCACTTGCTGGGCGAAAAAGAAGACCTGGGCATCAGCCTCGCGCTGATCCCCACCGACACTCCCGGCGTCCACATCGGCCGTCGTCACCTGCCGCTGGGCGCCGCGTTCATGAACGGGCCCAACTCCGGCAAGGACGTGTTCATCCCCCTGGACTACCTGATCGGTGGCCAGGACATGCTCGGCAAGGGCTGGATGATGTTGATGAACTGCCTGTCGGTCGGCCGCTCGATTTCCCTGCCGGCGGTCGGCACCGGCGCGGCCAAGTTCACCAGCCTGGTGACCGGCCAATACGCCCAGGTGCGTGAGCAGTTCAACGTCCCGCTGGCGGCTTTCGAAGGTATTCAGGAAGCCCTCGCCCGCATCGGTGGCAACGCCTGGCTGATGGACAGCGCGCGCATGCTCACGGCCAACGCCGTTGACCTCGGCGAAAAGCCGTCGGTGCTGTCGGCGATCCTCAAGTACCACCTGACCGAGCGCGGGCGCGAGTGCATCAGCCACGCCATGGATGTCCACGGCGGCAAGGGCATCATCATGGGCCCGAACAACTACCTGGGCCGTAGCTGGCAAGGCGCGCCGATTTTCATCACCGTGGAGGGCGCGAATATCCTCTCGCGCAACCTGATGATCTTTGGCCAGGGTGCGATCCGTTGCCACCCCTTTGTGCTCAAGGAAATGGCCCTGGCCGGTCGCGAAGACCACGACCAGGCGCTCAAGGAATTCGACAGTCTGCTGATGCAGCACATCGGTTTTGCCGTGAGCAACGCCGCCAGCACCCTGGTGCTTAACCTGGGGGTCGGCCACTTCGAAAAAGCCCCCGGTAATCGCTTGAGCCAGGCTTACTTTCGCGCGCTGAACCGCCAGGCTGCCGCGTTCGCCCTGCTCGCCGACCTGAGCATGATGCTGCTCGGCGGCGAGTTGAAACGCCGCGAACGCCTGTCGGCACGCCTGGGCGATGTGCTGAGCCATATGTACCTGGCATCGGCCGCGCTCAAGCGTTATCACGACCTGGATTCGCCGGATCACCTGGAACCGTTGTTCGCCTGGGCCATGGAAGAAAGCCTGGGGGAATCGGAACGCGCGCTGGATGAACTGCTCAGCAACTTCCCGAACAAGCTGCTCGGCTGCTTGCTGCGAGTCATCGTGTTCCCGTTCGGGCGGCGCCATACCGGGCCGTCCGATGCGCTGGATGCCGAAGTGGCCGCCGTTATGGGCCGCGCCAAAGGCGACCCGACCCTGGAAGAAATGCTCGCCGGCTGCTACCGCCCGCAAGCGGTGGAAGACCCGGTGGGCGCCCTGCAACATGCCTACGACTTGCTCGGCGCCAGCCATCCGCTGCAGAAAAAACTGCACGCGGCCCTCAAAAGCGGCCAGGTCAAACCGGCTGCCGGCGAACATGCAATCGACGCCGCACTGCACGCAGGCGTACTGCAACCGGCCGAAGCGCAAAGCCTGCGTGAGGCCGAAGCGGCAAGGCGCAAGGTGATCGACGTGGATGATTTCAGCAAGGAAGAGCTGACCCAGGCAGCGGGTAAAGTCCGCTGATCCCCTAGGCCATATAATTACGGGCGCTTGGGCTATATACTCTCGCGCCCGTTTTTGCTTTGAGGACTTATCTCGTGTCCAACGTCGTTGCCGATCATCTCGTCTTGCTCGACCACCTGCGCAGCATCCTGGTTGCCGTCGGCGAAGCCGAACAGGTGCCCGAGGAAAGCCACCTGCTATTCCTGGAGCGTTTCGATGAACTGCGCGCCCTGCTGCCGATCGATCCGATCGAGAGCCAGTACCTGGGCCAGGACATGATGAGCCAGGTCATCCTGCGCTACCCGCAAATCGCCCACCTTGTGCCGCGCGACCTGCTGTGGTTCTTCGGCGGCGATTGCCTGCACTTCATGCCCGACGAAGAACTGGACCTGTACCAGGCCCTGGAAGAGCGGCGCTTTGAAGCCGAACAGAACGACGAACCGTTCGACTGGAACCAGGAAAAGCAGCTGCTGGCCATGCCGCAGGACCAGAGCAAGCACTGATCATTCAATGTGGGAGGGGGCTTGCCCCCGATGGCGGTGTGTCAGCCAATACATGCATGACTGATCCACCGCTATCGGGAGCAAGCCCCCTCCCACATTCAGCCCACATGCTACCGTCGGCGCAACGTCGGCTCCGTGGCCATGCACGCCACCAGATAATCAATGAACACCCGCACCTTCGGCGGCAGGTAACGCGTCGGCGAATGCAGCAACCAGGCCTCGCCATGGTAGGACGCAATAAAATCCCACTCGGGCAACACCTGCACCAAACGCCCCTCATCCAACGCATGCCGCGCCGTGAAATACGGCAAGCTGCCAATCCCCACATGCTGCAACACCGCATCCAGGCGCACGCCGGTGTGGTTCGCTGCATAACGCCCACGCACGCCCACGGTGACCGCCTTGCCCGCCCGGCGAAACTTCCAGCGTGAGTCCCCCGGGGTTTCGCCCAGGTAGATGCAGCTGTGCGCGAGCAAGTCATGGGGGTGACTCGGTGTGCCATGCTCGGCCAGGTACTGCGGCGTCGCACACACCACGTGTTCGATGGGCAGTAATTGCCGCCCCACCAGGCCCGGCGGCGGGCTGTCGGTAATCCGGATGCTCAGGTCGACATTGTCATCGATCAGGTCCACCTGCCGATCCTCAAGGATCAGTTGCACATCGACCTTGGGATAGCGCCGCAGAAACTCCGGCATATGCGGATGCACCACGAACCGCCCCACCGCCTTGGGCACGCTGACCCGCACCAGGCCCTCGGCCTCGTGGGTGAACTGACCGCTGACTTCCATCACCGAACGCGCCGCGTTGACCATCTCCTGGCAGCGCTTGAACACTTCTTCGCCGCCCTCGCTCAAACGCAGTTTGCGCGTGGTGCGTTGCAGCAGGCGCGTGGCCAACGCCTGTTCGAGACGCGAAATACTGCGGCTCACCGCCGATGGCGAAACGCTCAGTTGTCGCGCCGCGGCGGAAAAACTGCCGGCTTCCACCACTTTGACGAAAATCGCCATTTCACCCAGCAGCGGCAAAGGAAGATTGATGCTCATCACACACAGGTCCATTGATAATTGAACGGATTATCACCCATCGACGCACTATTTATACTGCCCGCAGAACCTTGATGCGGATGTAGACGATGACCGAGCGCCTGTTTTTCACCCACGACCACCTGACCGCCGAGCTTGAAGTGCTGAGCTGTACCGCCCACGAAGAGCAATTTGCGGTCACGCTGCAGTCGACGATTTTCCACCCCCAGGGCGGCGGCCAGCCATTCGACACCGGCTGGCTGGGTGACGCCCGAGTGCTGCGGGTCACCCAGGAGGCGGATCGCGTGGTGCATTATCTCGACCAGCCCGTAGCACCGGGCCCGATCAACGCACGGGTCGACGCACAGCGCCGCGCCCTGCACACCCGCCTGCATTCCGCCGGGCATCTGATCGGCAACGCTGGCGAGGCCTTGGGCTGGATGCCGATCAAGGCCCACCACTGGCCGGGCGAAGGCAAGATCACCTTTATCCGCGGCGAAACCGCACAAGCCATGGACGCCGACGCGATTCAACAGCAGATCGACCAGTGGATCGCCGCCGACTACCCGCGCCAGATGCGCCTGGAAGACGGCACCCGCGAAGTCGGCTTCGGTGAGTTGCCCACGTATGCCTGTGGTGGCACGCATGTCCAGGCATTAGGCGAATTGGGCCAGGTGACGATCCTGGCCCTGTCGGAGAAAAAGGGCACGCTGTCGGTGCGTTACAGCCTGGATTAACCAGCGCTTGCCCCGGCCCGCCTTGACCTGAACACGATTGAACACCCACCACCCCATGTGGACGGTTCTTGCCAATGGGGGCAGCTTGACTAAGAAATTTCCTACGGCAAGGCCTGCCACTCTCAAGCAAGGTGATGGTAGTGTGTGGAAATATTTCTGACCTAACGATCAGAAAATTCTTACTCACTACCAGCAAAGGAATGCGTCCCATCATGCACTTTCCACTCAAGCAATTGGTTGCTGCCAGCGTGTTCGCGGCGAGCCTTTCGACCCTTGTCAGCCCGGCTTTCGCCAACATCACCCCACAACAGAGCACGGCGATTCTCAAGGGCTTCAGCGAAACCTCGGTCACTGACTTCAACAGTTTCCTCGGCACCCTGGCCCAGGGCGACCTGGGCAAAACCAGCGATGTGGGCCCGGCGATCAGCGCCTTTCTCGAGCACAAACCCCTGAGCGCCGAGCAACAGAACGAAATCAATCGCCTGCTGGGCATTTATGCACGGGTGAAATACGCCAAAGCCGCCACGGAGACCCTGCGCGAGCTGGTGGAAATTCCGACGTTCAACGTCGACGGCCTGCCGCAGTACAAAAACCCGCAATTCCTCAAGATCGCCGACAAGCTCCAGGGCCTGGCGAAAGACTTCAACCTGAACTTCCGTAACATCGACAACCGCGTGTACGAAATCTCCCTGGAAGGCAGCGGCGATGAAGTGGTAGGCATCCACGCGCATGCGGATGTGGTGCCGGTGACGCCGGAAAACTGGGTATTGAAAGACGGCACCCGGCTCGATCCGTTCAAGGTCACGCTGATCGGCGACCGCATGTACGGCCGTGGGACTGAAGACGACAAAAATGGCATCGTGGTGGCGATGTACGCCATGAAGGTGATCAAGGAAGAGAAGCTGCCGCTGGCGCGCACGTTCAAGCTGCTGGTGGACACCACCGAGGAAACCTCCGGCGACGCGATCCCCTATTACTTCGAACGCAACCCGACGCCGCCGTACAACCTGGCGCTGGATGGCGGCTACCCGGTGGTCATTGCCGAAAAAGGCTACGGCACGGTCATGGCCACTTTCCCGCGCCGCAAAGGTGAAGGCAAAGGCGCGGAAATCATCGCCATGACCGGCGGCAAGGCCACCAACCAGATTCCCTCGGCGTCGGTCGCCACGTTGCTCAGCGACACACCCGCCGAGTTGGCGGCCAGCCTGCAAGAGGCCGGTGCGCAATACGCCCAGCGCAATGGCGCTGACTTCCAAGTAAGCGCCAAGGTGGTCGGCAAAGACGTGCAGTTGACGGTCACCGGGGTCTCCGCGCACTCGTCCGAACCGGAATCCGGCGTGAATCCGGTCGCACGCATGCTGGAGCTGATCCACAGCGTCGACGGCAAGATCGCCCTCAAGCACAACCACATCACCGACGCGGCGCGTTATGCCGCCGACAACTGGGGTCTGGATTACCTGGGCGGCAAATTGGGCGTGGGGTTCGCCGATGACTTCATGGGGCCGCTGACCACCTCGCTGACGTTCGTCGACCTGGATGACAAGACCTTCAAGCTGGCAGTGAACCTGCGCGTACCCAAGGGTAAATCGCCGGAGAAACTCAAAGCGCAAATTGCCGACAAGCTCAGCGCCTGGGACAAGAAAACCAAGGTCAATGTGAACTTCACCTACTCGGTCGCCGAACCGATGTACCGCAACCCGGAAGGTGAGTGGGTCAAGGCCTTGTTGGCGGTGTCCACGGAAAACCTGGGCATGAAACACGCGTTCGGCAGTTCGGCCGGCGCCACCTCCGTGCATGAACTGCCCAACGGCGTGCAATTCGGCCTGGCACGCCCGGAAGTGAAGTACACCGGGCACACCGACAATGAGTTCAAGACCGTCGAGCAGTTCCTCCTGGACCTGCAGATCGTCACCGAAATGATGGGCCGTGTCGGTCAGCTACCGAAGCTCTGAGTGCGGCAGGAGCCCGCCGCAATGGCGGGCCCATCACGCTGATCGCCTGGCCCGACACCCACAAAAACGCCGCTCACAACCGAGCGGCCTTTTTTTGCATGGGAAGGCATTGGAAGACATGCGTAGGAAACATCGGATTCTGCACAGTCTCCGCGTTTATTGGCGATAGAGCCTACTTCTGAACACCGCTACCCATACCTCGCAGTGTTAGCTTCGACGGGCAATCACCAACCGCCTACGAAGATAGGAGTGTGACAATAATGAACCCATCACTTACCTGCCTGCTCACCGCCGCTCTGGTAGTCACCAGCCTTGCAACATTCACCCAACCCGCGCATGCCACTATTTCCCCGCCACAGAGCTCGGCCATCCTCGCGAGTTTCAGTGAGACATCGGTCACGGACTTCCGTGAGTTCCTGAGACGGCTACGCGTGAGCAGCCAGCCCATGAGCAGAGAACTCGGCCCGGCAATCAGCGGCTTTCTTGACAACAATGACCTTTCCATCGAGCAGAAAAACCAGATTTATCGCCTGCTCGGCCTCTATACCCGATTGAAGTACGGCGACGCGGCCATCGAAACCCTGCGCGAACTGGTGGCCATCCCGACCTTCCGGGTGGAAGGCGTTGCCCAGCACGACAATCCCGAATTCATCAAGCTCGGCAACACACTCAAGGGCCTGGCCGAGTCATTCAACCTGGCATTTCGCAACATCGACAACCGCGTGTATGAGATCACCCTCAACGGCACTGGCGATGAAGTGGTGGGCATTCACGCGCATGCCGACGTGGTGCCTGCCAACCCACAGAACTGGGTATTGGAAGACGGCACCCGACTCGACCCGTTCAAAGTTACCCAGGTCGGCAACCGCTTGTATGGCCGCGGCACCGAGGATGACAAGAACGGCATCGTGGTGGCGCTCTACGCAATGAAGGTCATCCAGGAGGAGCGGCTACCGCTGGCAAGAAACTTCAAGCTGCTGGTCGATACCACCGAGGAAATCGCTGGCGATGCGATCGCCTACTACCGCGAACGCAACCCAACGCCCCACTACAACGTGGCACTGGATGGCGGTTATCCGGTGGTGATTGCCGAGAAAGGCTATGGCACCGTCACGGCAACCTTTGCCCGGCGCGATGCTCAGGGCAAGGGCGCCGAAATCATCTCGATGACCGGAGGCCTTGCAGCGAATCAGATTCCGCTGACGTCGGTCGCCATGCTTGTGGGGGAGCACCCCGCTGAATTGGCCGCCAGCCTGCAAAAGGCCGGTAGCGACTATGCCAGACGCAATGGTGGCAACTTCGACGTGACCGCCGAGGTCGTCGGCAGGGACGTCAAGCTCACCGTTACCGGCGTGTCCGCACACTCTTCCGAACCCGAATCGGCTGTAAACCCCGTTGCCAGGCTGCTGGGTTTCATCCATAGCCTGGACGGAAAAATCGCGCTCAAGTACAACCACATTACCGACGCCGCGCGTTACGCCGCCGACAATTGGGGGCTGGATTACCTGGGAGGGCAACTGGGCATCGGCTTTTCCGATGAGTTCATGGGGCCGCTGACCACGTCACTGACCTTTATCGGAATGGATGAAAATACCTTCACGCTGACGGTCAATCTGCGTCTACCGAAGGGCAAGTCTGCAGACGCACTCAAAGCCGAGATTGCTGACAAGCTGGCTGCCTGGAGCGAGAAAAGCGGCGTTGCGGTGGCCTTCGACTACTTGGTCACCGAACCAATGCACCGTGACCCTAAGGGTGAGTGGCTCAAGGCTATGTTGGACGTCGCCAGTGAAAACCTGGGCATGGAACGCAAGTTCGGCGCCTCTGCTGGCGCAACCTCGGTGCATGACCTGCCCAATGGCGTGCAGTTCGGCCTGGCCAGGCTCGAGGGCAAGTACACCGGCCACACCCACCATGAGTTCAAGACCGTCGAGCAGTTCCTCCTGGACCTGCAGATCGTCACCGAAATGATGGGCCGTGTCGGCCAGCTACCGAAGCTCTGAGTGCGGCAGGAGCCCGCCGCAATGGCGGGCTTGTTTCAAGTGCAAACCCAGCCTAGACGCCGACGGCGGCTGCCTGCATGGAACCGGTTTCCTGCAGATTGATGTGCCAGCTCAAGGCCTTGCTCAAGACATGCGGCGTATGCCCGCCCTTGGCGCACGCGGCCTTGAAGTAGCTGCTCAACGCCTCGCGATAGTCCGGATGCACGCAGTTGTTGATGATCAACTCGGCCCGTTCTTTCGGCGCCAGGCCACGCAGGTCCGCCAGCCCTTGTTCCGTCACCAGGATATCGACGTCATGCTCGGTGTGGTCGACATGGCTGACCATCGGCACCACGCGGGAAATCGCACCGTCCTTGGCGATCGACTTGGTCACGAAAATCGACAGCAGCGCGTTACGGGCGAAGTCTCCCGAGCCACCGATGCCATTCATGATCTGCGTACCGCAGACGTGGGTGGAGTTGACGTTTCCGTACATGTCGAACTCCAGCGCGGTGTTGATGGCAATCACGCCTAACCGTCGAATCACTTCCGGGTGATTGGAGATTTCCTGTGGCCGCAACACCAGGCGGTCGGCGTATTTCTCCAGGTTGCCGAACACCCGCTGGCCACAGGGGCCGGACAGGGTAATCGAACAGCCGGAGGCGAACTTCAGCTTGCCCGCGTCGAGCAATTCAAAGGTCGAATCCTGCAGCACCTCCGAGTACTGCACCAGGTCGGTGAACGGCGCATCGATCAGCCCGCACATGACGGCGTTGGCAATGGAGCCGACGCCGACTTGCAGCGGCGCCAGGCTTCTGCCCAAGCGCTTGTGTTCCACTTCCAGCTCGAAAAAAGCCACCAGATGATCGGCAATCGCCTGGGTCTCATGATCGGGCGGCAGCATGGGAATCGCAGATTCCGGCGTGTCGCAGAGCACGATGGCGACGATCTTGGCAGGGTCAATCGCGATGGCCTGGGTGCCGATGCGATCATCCGCGCTCATGACCGGAATCGGCCCCCGGCCAGGACGCCCGTGGGGCTGAAAAATATCGTGCATCCCTTCAAAGTAAGGGCTGCTGGCCAGGTTCAGCTCAACGATGACCTGCCGCGCCGTCTGGGCGAAACTGGCCGAATTGCCGACCGAAGACGTCGGCACGATATGGCCCTGCTCGGTGATCGCTACCGCTTCAATCACCGCAATATCCGGACTGGGCAGGCTGCCGTCACGCAGTTGTTCGACCACTTCGCTCAGGTGCTGGTCGATAAACACTACGCGGCCTTCGTTAATCGCCTTGCGCAGCACCGGGTCGCCTTGAAACGGCATGCGCCGCGCCAGCAGCCCGGCCTCGGCCATCTGCCCGTCCAGGCCACGACCGAGGCTCGCGCCGGTGATCAGGTTGATCTTGAGCGGATGCTCCCGGGCCCGTTCGATGAGCGCCAGTGGCACGGCCTTGGCGTCCCCTGCGCCACCGAAACCACTCATGCCCACGGTCATGCGGTCTTGAATGAACGCGGCGGCCTGCGCCGCGCTCATGATTTTTTCGTGCAAGGAATCCAGGCGGATGCGCTGGTGATGCATGGGGTGAACCTCAAAAAAGTTAGGCACAAAAACCAACGCGGTGTCAGAACTGCTCTTCATCCAACGCCATGACGCTCGCGCTCCCAGCGCTGACTGCGGCCAACAATGCATGTACCCGCGGCAACAATTGCTCCGCGTAGAAGCGTGCGCTGATGCCTTTGGTCTTGAGGAAGGCGGCATCGCCCGTGCCGGCTTGCAGGTGCGCGTGCGCCTGCACGGCAGAACGCGCCATGAGCCAGCCGCCCGACAGGTAGCCGAAGAGCATCAGGAAGTTAACGCTGACGCTGCCGGCCCAATCCGCATCGCGCTTGGCGTTGTCGAGTAACAGCGACAAGGCCTCGCGCCCGGCGCCAAGCGCGGCGGCCAGCGCCACTGCCTGATAGTCGAGGGCGTCGATGCGACGCAGTTGCTCGACGGTTTGATCCATTTCCTCGAGCAGGCTGTTCAGCAACGCGCCTTGGTTCAGCAGGGTCTTGCGCCCCACCAGGTCAAGCGCCTGAATGCCGGTGGTGCCTTCATAAATGGTCAGGATGCGTGCATCGCGATAATGCTGCGCCGCGCCGGTCTCTTCGATGAAGCCCATGCCGCCGTGGATTTGCACGCCGAGGGAGGTGACTTCCTGGGCCAGTTCGGTCAGCCAGCCCTTGACGATCGGGGTGAACACGTCGACGCGCCCCTGGTGATGGTGCGCAAGCTCCGGCGTGGGCGCATGCGCGGCGCGGTCGACTTCGGCGGCGGCCACCAGGGATAGCGCGCGCATCGCTTCGATGGACGCTTTCATCTGCAACAGCATCCGGCGCACATCGGGAAAGCGAATGATCGAGAAACGGCTGCCGTCCTTGCGCGTGCCCTGCAGTCGCTCTTTGGCGTATTGACGGGCCTGCTGGTAAGCCCGCTCGGCAATCGACAAGCCCTGCAGGCCAACACTCTGGCGGGCATGGTTCATCATGGTGAACATGCAGGTCAGGCCCATGTGCGGCTCGCCGAGCAGATACCCAACGGCCCCCTCGGGGTCGCCGAAATTCATCACGCAGGTCGGGCTGCCATGAATGCCCAATTTGTGTTCCAGGGAGATGCACTGGACGTTATTGCGCACGCCCGGCTGGCCTTGGGCATCGAGTAGGAACTTGGGCACCACGAACAGCGAAATGCCTTTGACGCCCGCCGGCGCATCCGGCAGGCGTGCCAGGACCAAATGCACGACGTTGTCGGTCATCTGGTGATCGCCCCAGGTGATGAAAATCTTCTGGCCAGTGATCAAATAGTGCTCGCCCTGGGGCACGGCGCGGCTCTTGATGGCCGCTAGGTCGGAGCCGGCATCCGACTCGGTCAGGTTCATCGTCCCGGTCCACTCGCCGCTCACCAGTTTTTCCAGGTAGGCGGCTTGCAGTTCGGCCGAGCCGTGATGGGCGATGGCTTCGATGGCGCCCTGGGTCAACATGGGGCACAAGGCGAATGCCATGTTGGCTGAGTGCCAGATTTCATTGACGGCCGTGCCGATCACGTTCGGCAGGTTCTGCCCGCCGTGTTGTTCCGCGGCGGTCAACGAGGGCCAGCCGCCTTCCTGGAATTGCCGATACGCCTCGGCAAAACCCGGTGCTTCTTGCACGCCCTGTTCCCCCAGGTGCGTACCTTGGGTATCACCGACCCGGTTGAGCGGCGCCAACACGCCGGAGCCCAAGCGGCCTGCCTCGCTCAAGATGGCGCTGACCAGCTCGCTGTTGACATCCTGAAGCTGGGCGCTCGCGCACAACTGCTCAAATCCGACCAACGCCTCCAGCACGAATTCGGTGTCGCGGTACGGATGGGCATAACCACTCATTGTTACTTTCCTCATTCACTCGTTAGACAGGCCGCTACACCCTTCGCCCACTCCCCCAAGCTGAGCAATTAACCAAAACGGCCACTACTCAAAAAGCCTGGAACGGTCGTAAGCAGGGACGAAGCCCGCAGCGCATAGCTCTATTCAGCTTCCTCCGATCCAGCCCTGGGTGGCAATTACCAAATCAGTCTAAAAACAGACATAAACGGACAGTCACTTTTGGCTAAACTACCCTGCCCTGCTGCCGGACCACTGAACGATGGGCATCGAGCGCTATTCCATCTCCATGTACTTCGCCCACATCCTGATGACGGCCGCGCGCCGCCTTGCGCTGGACGAAGACGTCTTGCTCAAGGAAGCCGGCATCAGCCGAAAGCGCCTGGATAACCTGCACCTGCGCATCACCCCCGACCAGTTCAGTCGCTTGATGCAGGCCGTGTGGCGCTTGAGTGATGACGAGTTTTTCGGCGCGGGTTCACAGCGCTGTCCGAAGGGCTGCTTCGCGATAATGGCCAAGCAAGTGATCCACTCGCATAACCTGCATTCGGTGTATTACAAGCTCAGCCATTTCTACAACGTGATGAACGACTCCCTGCACCTGGAGCTGAAAGTCGTCGGTGATGAGGCCATGTTTTCAATGGCCTTGAGTGACCCGAGCCTGGACGCCGGCTACCTGCTGAGGGGGTTTTTACTGTTGCTCTGGCATCGGTTCCCAAGCTGGCTGATTGGCCAGCGGATCACGCTCAAGCGGGTGACATTCGATCATCCCGAGCCCGTCCACTCAGCGGAATACCGCTTGATGTTTCCGTGCCCAACGCATTTTGACCAACCCGAGACCTGCCTGGTGTTCGACGCCGGGATTCTTACCGCGCCGCTGGTGCAAACCGCCGAAACCCTGGCCTATCACCTGCAGCGAGCGCCGGTGGACTGGTTCACCCGTCCCGCCTATTACCCGGTTTACACGCGGCGGGTGCTGGACCACCTGGAGAACGTCGACGATCTCGCCAAGGCCACCATCCAGAGCGCCGCCAGCGAGCTGCACCTGACGGAAAGAACACTGCGGCGCAAGCTCCTGGCCGAAGGCAGCAAGTTTCAGAAACTCAAGGACGGGGTACGCCGCGACATGGCCATTCATTACTTGAGCCAGACGTCGATGTCGATCAATCAGACGTCGCAACAGCTGGGTTTCTCAGACCCGTCGGCGTTCACCCGGGCCTTTCGCCAATGGACCGGCGAGTTACCCAGGACTTACCGCGACGCGGCGCTCAACCGCAAATGAGCCGCCCAGGCTTGCCCTGGCCCCGCTCCCGATAACGCCCAGGGCTTTCGCCGGTCCACTTCTTGAACGCACGATGGAACGCGCTGGGCTCCTGAAAACCGCATTGCACGGCGATTTCACCGATGCTCGCCCGCGTCTGACAGAGCAGTTCCAGCGCCAGGCTACGGCGCACTTCATCCTTGATCTCCTGAAACGAGCAACCTTCACGCTCCAGACGCCGGCGCAAGGTGCTGGGGCTCATGTGCAAGTCCACGGCCAAGTCCTCCAGCGCCGGCCACAAGCTGTAGTGGCTGCCACGCAGGCGTTGATAGACCTGGGTCGCCACGCCGTCCTGGTTGCGAAACCGGATCACCAGCCATTGCGGCGCGCTGCGCAGAAACACCTTGAGCGACGCAAGATCCTGCACCACGGCCAGACGCAGGTAGCTGCTGGCGAATTCGATTTCGGTGCGGGTCGCGCCAAACGTCAGGTTGTAGCCCCACAGCAGCTGATCGTCGCTGAGCGGCGCACGCGCATGGCGAAAGTCGGCGCGATCGATGGGCACACGGCGTCCGCCCAGCCAGCACAGCAGGCTGATCATCAGCACCAGGAAGGTTTCCTCACCGTAACGCCGCGTGTCCTGATCGCCGCCGCCGACTTCCAGGCTGAGTACCGCGCGCTTACCATGCACACTGAGGCTGCCGCGAAAGTCGCGCAGGAACAGGGCGAAACTGGCCAGGCACTGGGTGAGCGCTTTGCCCAGGTTCGGCTCCTGGATCAGGCCACGGCAGATCAGGGCGAAACTGCCCGGTGGCATGCCGTGGGAGTCCAGGCGGAAGAACTCATCGTTCAACTCACGAATCTGAATCAGCCATAACGCCGCAAACGCGCTGGCCGGCACCCGGGCCTCGGGCTGGGTCAGCAGCGCCGGCGCGATGCCCGCTTCGCACAGCACCGCAGCCAGCCGCTGCGGCTGATCGCGCAGCGCATGGATCATGACCTGCACGAAGTAGACGGCAACCGAATCCTTTTCCCGCGTGGGCATTATTCTGAGTTCCTGTAGCGTACACATGGTAATAAACGCCAATACAACTGACAGGTTTCGGCATAGGCCGCCCCATTGTCGGGCCCTAGACTCTCGCCCAATGGACCGTATTGCAAGGCATGTCTGCCGTGCAACGGCACCGCACATTTGAAGAGAGACTGACGATGAATCTGCAGAATATCGGCGTGATCGGCGCGGGCACCATGGGTAACGGCATCGCCCAGATCTGCGCCGTGGCCGGCATCAACGTGACCTTGCTGGACATCTCCGCCGGCGCCCTGGAAAAAGCCCTGGCCACCGTGAGCAAGAACCTCGATCGCCAAGTCAGCAAGGGCATCCTCAGCGAACCCCAGAAGCATACGGCCCTGGACAAGATCCGCACCAGCACCGACTACACCAGCCTGGCAAATGCCCAATGGGTCATCGAGGCGGCCACGGAAAACCTCGAACTGAAACGGCGCGTGCTGCAACAGATCGCCGCTCACGTCGATGAGCAGTGCGTGATTGCCTCCAATACATCATCGCTGTCCATCACCGAACTGGCCGCCGGCGTTAACGCCCCCGAGCGCTTTATCGGCCTGCATTTTTTCAACCCGGTGCCGGTGATGGGCCTGATCGAAGTGATTCGTGGCCTGCAGACCAGCGATAAGACCCACGCCCTGGCCATTAAGCTGGCACAGCACCTGGGCAAAACCGCGATCACCGCCGGTAACCGCCCAGGCTTTGTGGTCAACCGGATTCTGGTGCCGATGATCAACGAAGCGATCCTGGTGTTCCAGGAAGGCCTGGCCAGTGCCGAAGACATCGACGCCGGCATGTGCCTGGGTTGCAACCAGCCTATCGGCCCGCTGGCCCTGGCCGACCTGATCGGCCTGGACACCTTGCTGGCGATCCTCGAGGCGTTCTATGAGGGCTTCCAGGACAGCAAATACCGCAGCGCGTCGCTGCTCAAGGAAATGGTGGCTGCCGGTTACCTGGGGCGCAAGACCGGGCGCGGCTTCCACACCTATGGCTGAGTATCGCTCGCGCTTGTGCGAACACCGCAACAAGGCCCTGGAGTTGCTTGCCAGTAAAGGCTTCGGTCAAGTCGGCATGCGCGAGCTGGCCAGCAGCCTGGGGTTGACCCCGGGCTCGCTGTACCACCACTACCCCAGCAAGCAGCATCTGCTGCTGGATTGGATCGAAGAGTTCTACGAAGAACTGCTGACCACCCTGGGGCGCGTCGAGCAACGGCCGCGCTCACGCCAGGACAATCTGCAACGGCTGATTCATGCCCACCTGAATTTGCATCAAGAGATGCCGTGGCATTTCCGCCTGGTGGAGCGCGATTGCGGCTGCCTCACGGAGGACCAGCAACTGCGGGTCCGGCAGTTGCGCGAACAATACGAGCGGCGCCTGCTGCAAATGCTCGGGCGACCGCGGCGGCTGAGTGTCCATGCCCTGCAAGCGGCCGGCCACGCCATCGCCACGCTGCTGAACAATGCGCCGAGCTGGCTGGCCGGGCAGACGCTGGATGATGCAGAACGCACCGAGTTACTGGAAAACCTGCTGACCGGCGCCATCGAGCGCGTACTGGCAACACGGGCCAGCGAGCGGCCGAGCCTGCAGATTGCCGTGGCCTGAGGCCGATCAGCGCAATTGCAGGGGGTCCACCAGGCCAGCGGCAATCGCCATGCCCACCAGTTCCGGCAAATGGCTGGCCGCCATGCGCTTCATGACCCGCGAGCGATACAGATCGATGGTCTTGACGCTGACGCCCAACTGCTCGGCAATTTCCCGATTGGTATAACCCTGCACCAGCGGGAGCAATACATCACGCTCGCGTGGCGTGAGTTGCTGCAGCCGCGCCTGCACCCGCGCCGGCCCTTCACCGAGGCTCTGGCGATGATCGGCCTTGCTCAGGGCCTGCAGGACACTGTCGAGCAGCAACTGTTCGTTGTAGGGTTTCTCGATAAAGTCATGTGCCCCGGCCTTGAACGCGCGGACCACAATCGGCACATCGGCGTGGCCGCTGACGAAAATCACCGGCAGGTGCAGGTCGCGGCTGCGCATGTGCTCCTGCACATTCAGGCCGCCCATCCCCGGCATGCGCACATCCAGCAGCACACAGGCGTTGAGGCGGCTGTCGCAGGCTTCGAGAAACTCGCGGCCACTGGTAAACGGCAGCGCCTTGAGGCCCACCGACTCCAGCAACCAGACGGTCGAGTCGAGCATCCCCTGGTCATCATCCACCACATACACCACCTGCTCCGTCACGCTCACCATCGCTTGATTCCTCTTCTTATTGTGGAGCACCGCTCTGGGCGAGTGCGGGCAAGCGACAGCACATTTGCAGCCCGACCGGCATCGGCTCGGCCTGCAACTCGCCACCGAAGCCTTCGATGATGCTGCGGCTCATGGACAAGCCCAGGCCCAGGCCATTGGCCTTGCTGGTATAGAACGGGGTAAATATCTGCTCCAACTGCGCCAGCGAGACACCGGGGCCCTGATCGCTCACGTCGATCTGCACCCACCCGTCACGCTGCGCCAGCGCACTCATGACGATGAGCGAGGGCTGGCCGGGATGGGCTTCGCGATTCGCATCGATGGCATTGCGCAGCAGGTTCAGC